>ENA-UOJC01003141-UOJC01003141.1-human-gut-metagenome-genome-assembly--contig:-C104-NODE-3141-length-16146-cov-4.582935_pt1 | contig 16146 bp, 10 predicted proteins | sample MGYA00242339_ERZ723886 | MGnify/ENA metagenome assembly ERZ723886 | reverse complement strand
TCCGCTGGTCAGTGTCATAGATTTGAATAAAGCGACGAGTAGTGTAGATCTCATCCGCTTCAATTACGGCATCTATGCGCTGTATCTAAAACTAGAGAAAGCCTGCGATATCAAATACGGACGCCAGACATACGATTACCAAGAAGGCACGATCGTTTGCTTCGCCCCCGGGCAAACAGCGGAAACAAACCCGACCACCGATAAAGTCCAAGTAAACGCACATGGTATTCTTTTTCATCCCGATTTACTGCGTGGAACGTCACTCGGAAAGAATATAAAGAAATATACGTTCTTTTCTTACGAGGTAAACGAGGCGTTGCATCTCTCGGAAGAAGAAAGATCTATCGTGATGGATTGCCTGAAGATCATCCGTATGGAACTGGAACATGGCGTGGATAAACATAGTAAAACCTTACTTGTAAACCATATCGAACTGCTGCTTAATTATTGTATGCGTTTTTATGAAAGGCAGTTCATCACCCGAGGCAAGACAAACCGGGATGTGCTGACACGTTTCGAAAACCTGTTGGATGAGTATTTCGAAAGTACACTCGCCGAACAGGACGGATTGCCTACGGTGAAATACTTTGCCGACAAGCTTTGCCTCTCATCGAACTATTTCGGTGACATGTTCAAGAAGGAAACCGGCAAATCACCGCAGGAATACATCCAAGAGAAAGTAATCGAGCTAGCCAAAGAACGTATCTCCGGCACGGCGGACACAGTCAGCCAAATCGCATATTCCCTCGGTTTCCAATATCCGCAGCACTTCTGTCGGCTATTCAAGAAACGGGTAGGGTACACGCCAAGTGAATACCGTGCGCAGATCGGTCTATCAACGAATCTATAGAAGGCGTTCAAGAAGATGTTAGATATTAAGACTGTATATGAATGTAACCGGTGCTTGGGATGCAAGACGCTGCACCCACAAGTAAACCTCATCAATCTAGAGAGCCCGAACCTAGAGCAAGAGGCCGTAAAGTTCGAGTTCTACGCGATCCTCTTGATAGAAGACTGTCCGGACGGTTGCTATTGTTGCGGACGTAAGTATTACGATTATTCCAACGCTACGATGGTGTTTCTTACACCCGGTGAGATTTTCCGCATGAGCGAGAATAATACGCTACCCAACAAAGGGTACCTTTTAGCGTTCCATCCCGACCTATTGTTCCACACGTCATTGGACAACCCTATTAAGAACTATACCTTCTTCGCTTATCACAAAGAAGAGGCTCTGCATCTCTCTCAACGTGAGACAGCCAAAGTTACGTGTTGTCTGGAAAACATCGAGGACGAGCTTCACCATGCCATCGATACGCACAGTGGTACCATTCTATCCCGCCACATTGAATTATTATTGGATTATTGTACACGCTATTATGAGCGACAGTTCATTACCCGGGAAAATAAGAACAAGGCTATCTTGGAGAAATTGGAAAGGCTCCTCGACGAGTATATCATTTCCGGTAAATTAGAGAACGGCCAGCTACCCACCGCCGAATATTGTACGGCAGAACTGGACCTTTCTGTCGCTTACTTCAACGACCTGTTAAGATTCGAGACCGGCAAAACACTGGAGGAATATTTTCAGTTCAAACGATTGAGCGTGGCTAAGACAATGCTACTGAAAAACGGTAATACTCCCGCTTTGGTAGCACGACAATTAGGTTATCCGAACGTACAGTATTTCAGCCTTATATTTAAGAAGATCACAGGCATCGCTCCCTGTGAATATCCATATGCGCAAAACTAAGAAACGGAAGGAATGACCTCCTTCCGTTTCTTAGAATGACATTATTTTCCTAGCTTCTTTTCCAGCATCTTCATAAAATATCCCCCGACAACCGAACGGGCTTGAAAACCTCGTTGCGTACCATCGGAAGTAAAATGCCAATCGCTTAGAGGAACACGTGAAGTCGTCTCGTTGGCGTAGTTCCAGACCGGAACCATCAGCGCATTGAAATCCTCCATCGATCCGGTCAAACAAGCGGACCATAAAATCCAGTCGGACTTCGTATAATCCTCCCGGTTATCCAACGGCAAACCATATTTATTTTGTTTTGTCTTGTAATAAGCCATTTCCGTAGCGGCAACCTCTTTTGGGAAGATATTCAAGCCCAGCAAGCGATCCCAGACCAGATTATATTTTTGGCTCCAAGTGCCCGGCTTATCGAAAGTCAGGCGGTAATGATCACCATCGTTCGCCATCTTCACCCACTTAGCGGCCATCTCACGGGCGGCTTCCGTATATTGCCTAGCGATATCCGTCTTGCCTAACATCTCCGCCAATTTCCCGTAGCCGGCAACTCCCATAATTGCCTTGATGGACAAATTCGTGTTATGGGCGAAATGCCCGGCGAAATCATCCGTACAAAGTTGGTTCTTCGGATCAAGGCCTTCCTTCAACAAGTAATTCGCCCATGTAGTCAAAACCTCCCAATGTTGGGCGGCATAATCGGCATTACCATCCACTACCGCTATGGCAGTCGCTAGCACAAGCATATTACCACTTTCTTCCACGGGCATATCGCCACCGTAGGTCTGACCGTTCGCAACGGGATATGTACCCACGTCGTGAGCCGGGAAAGGTTTCTTCCACAGTCCGCTCTCGCTATAATAGAAAATAGGGTTCATCATTCCTTTCAACAAATCCGTATTGTACACTAAGAATAAAGGAGCGGAAGGATACGTTATATCCACCGTTCCGATAGAACCGTTGCTGAAATTTTCTTTAGAGAGGAATAAGAGAGTCCCTTCTTTATCAGTCACCAATTTATGGGCGGCGATCGCCTGCCGATATGCGATAGCGCATAACTCGGCGTACTTCTTCCCTCCTACGGCGCTCGTCTTGCTCATCAAAGAAGAATCAAAGGAACCGCAACGTCTCATCAGATCCTCATAAGCAGCCTCCCCTTTCTCGAACGCCTGATGAATATCCACCTTTCCGTCGTGCTTCCAATAAGGCATCCGGTTGTCTTGGAAATACTGGATCGAATATAAATCATCGTAACCGATCATCAAATGTCCGGAGACGGTTTCCTTGGAGACCTTGCCGATCGGGTCCGTATAAGCGAGAACCGTCATTTGCTCGCGCATATCCGAAGAGATACTTTGCGATCCAGCCGGTAAATTACCAGTAGTCATGAAAGCTTTCTTCGTAGCATAATACTCGTCGATCGTTGCGGAGACTCCCGGTTTCTTTGGGATAGCCAAATAGAAATATCCCCAGTCAATCCGTACATCATCCCCGGTTTTCGCCAGAACCTCTTGATCGATTGTTCCTGTCTTTAGGTAAATTAAATTAGGGGTTTCCGTTTTCTCAAAAGTCACCTCTTGATCGATCGTATTCACGGCCCATTGCGGCGTGGCTTCCATATATAATTGCACGTCGTGATCTTTACCGTCGATGGAGCGGACTTGATAGGTTATATAATTAAACGGAGAAGTCATAGCCTCCAGATCATTCAGCAAGAAGGGAGCCGTGAAAATCAAGTCCAGACTTACATCACCGCACTCAAAGGTGTAGAATGTTTGCGTAGGCATCACGTTCACGGATTTCTGGATCGCTTTCTCATCGAACGTATCTCCTCGTTTCACCTTCCGCATGATTCCCATATCCACATAAGCGCCTCCCCCATTGTTCCGGCAATGAGCGGCCAACACGTTACCCGTAGGCTTCAAGCTTTCCGCCACCGCTTCCGGTATCTCTTTCAGCAAATCATAGTCCAGACCATTCCCTGCCACAGCGATTTGCTTTCCATTTAGATACACCTCGATATTATCATCGTGCGAATATTGGAGGTAGAGGGCATCCTTTCGCTCATCCGAAGGCCAGTCAAACGTACGACGTACCCAGATATCTCCTGTAGACCAAGGCGTGGAACAATTGGGATTATCTTCCGTTCCAAAAGCGGCTTTTCCCTGCTTCCAACCTTTCGGATCATAAGCCTCGGCGAACCAATCTCCGGCAGGCTGAGACATCGTATAATCGGCCTCCCATAAGCCATCCGAGGCCATACCGATCACCGAGGTCACCTGTATATCGTCCATTCCCATGAAACGGTATGACTTACCATCTACTCGTATACCGCCTAGAAGCGGATAATCACGGCCGGTCCAATGCCGTACCGACTCATCATTCAATTGATCGGCAAACGACCATGCGCTTGTATAGGGATCGATCGTGACCAAAGGAACGGCAGGAGCACGTAAAGAGTTCTCTGCCGCCGCCGTATATACCTCGGAAACTTTCACTTGCGTACAACAAGATAAAGCCGTACAACAAGATAAAGCCAATAAATAGTTTCTCATCCGCTTACTTTACGGTTTTATGAATGGCCTCCAATACGATCTTCTCCATGATCTTATAACCTTCCAAGGTCGGATGCACACCATCTTTCGACAGGTTAGCAGGCAATCCGTTTCGCTCATCTTTCATGGCGGAATGATAATCCACGTATGTCAAACCATTCTTATCCGCATACTCCTTGATCCATTTATTGAGCTGGATAACCTTATCGGCCGGTTGCATGCCCGGTCTCCAAGGAAAGTCATAAGCCGGCAATACGGAGCAGAAAATCACCTTGATATGATTCGCCTTCGCCAATTCCGCCATGGAGACCAAGTTCCCAAACACGTTTTCCAAGGCGATCACACCATTATTGTGAGCGATATCATTGATTCCCGCCAAGATTACCACGGCTTTCGGCTTCAAATTAATAACGTCTTGGCGAAAACGCACTAACATCTCCGAGGTTGTCTGTCCGCTGATCCCACGGTCTACGAAGTTATTCCGGATAAAGAAAGTCGAATCCGCCGGCCACCATCCGTCTGTAATGGAGTTCCCCATAAATACCACGTTCGAAGGAACTTTCACGGTCTTGTTAGCCTTCGCATAACGACCAAACTGAGCCCAATCCCCTTTCTCGGTCTGGGCAAATAACGTAGTGGTAGCCAATAAACAGCCCGCTACTAGTAAAGCTTGTTTCATGTTTTTCATATTACTTGATTATAAAATACAAACCAACGATCTTGTTTTCATCAAACAAAAGTAATCAAAATTGTCCACCCACCCATTCACACAAGAAAATATCTTATATTTGCTGTCATTGAAAAATAAAAACATCCGAATATGCTGAAAAAGATTCTTTCCAACACGATCGTACGGTTGATACTGGCCGTCTTGATCGGACTTCTGGTTGGGCTTGTCGTAAACGAGCCTGTGTTAAAAGCGGTCATGATCATAAAACAAATTACGGGACAGATTATTTTCTTCTTGGTTCCGTTGATCATTCTAGGATTCGTGGCACCATCCATCGCCCGCTTAAAAAGCAACGCATCCAAAGTCTTATTATTCGCTTTTAGTATCGCATACCTGTCATCGGTTGGCGCCGCTACCTTTGGCGCCGTTGTCGGTTACGAGTTAATACCGCATTTGCATATTCAAACCGCCTCGGAAGATCTAAAAGACATCCCTCCCATGTTGTTTAATCTAGAGATTCCGCCAGTGATGAGCGTTATGTCGGCATTGGTATTGGCCGTGATGCTGGGACTTTCTACCGCATGGGTTAAATCCGAGGAGATGGAGAGGTTGCTGGAAGCATTCCAGAACATGGTGCTTAAATTGGTAGAACGGGTCTTGATGCCGGTGTTGCCGCTTTTCATCGCCGCGAATTTCTGTGTCCTCAGTTATGAGGGGGCGATTACGAAGCAGTTGCCTATCTTTTTATCCGTCCTGTTGATTGTCATCATTTGCCATTACATCTGGTTGACCTTACTGTATGTAGTCGCATCGATTTACTCCCGGAAAAATAGCTGGGGCGTATTGAAATACTACGGACCCGCTTATTTGACAGCCTTAGGCACCATGTCATCCGCCGCCACCTTGGGCACGGCCTTGACCTGCGCCAAGAAAAGCAAGATTTTGCGAGAGGAAGTAATTGACGTGACTGTCCCCCTGTTCGCGAACATCCATCTATGCGGCTCTATCTTGACGGAAGTGTTTTTCGTATTGACCGTCTCACAAATATTATATGGAAGTATGCCGGACTTCACGACGATGCTCGTATTTATCATCTTGCTTGGTTTCTTCGCGATCGGCGCTCCCGGCGTACCGGGCGGTACGGTGCTCGCCTCATTGGGCTTGATCATCGCTATTCTAGGTTTCGACGAGGCAGGAACGGCATTATTGCTTACGATATTCGCTTTGCAAGACAGCTTCGGTACGGCTTGCAACGTGACGGGAGATGGTGCCCTTACCCTAATTACTGATACGTTCGATCAAAGGCAAACGGAAAAGGCTTCCACGGCTTTATAAGAACAAACTTCCATGGTGTCTTTTTGTAGATATGGTTGATTCTTTAAGAGTCAACCATATCTACAAAAAGACATATCACTTCCTTTTCATTCGATACTCTATGGGTGACTCCCCGGTATGCTTCTTGAAATACCGACCCAGATAGGATTGGCTGGGAAAGTTCAAGTGGTTCGTTATCTCCTGCACGGTCATTTCCGTGGTACGCAACAACACCTTTGTCTCCAATATGATATGCCGGTCTATAATGGTCTTCGCCGACTCGCCCGCCACTTGCCGGGTGATAGTGGAGAGATAACGGGGAGAGATACAAAGCTCGTTCGCATAGAAAGAGACCTCTTTCTGGTCGAGATAATGGGCATGGATGCAATTGATGAACTTATGGAACAACTCCTCCCCACGGTTGCACCCATTTTGCTGGCGGCTCGAGAAGGAGTACCTTGTCTTATCATACATATTAAGGAAGAAGCATTGCAACTGGTTTTTCACGATCATATCACGGTACACGTTATCCCGATCCATGTAAATCAGCCAAAACAGCCGGATGATCACATTTATGGTCTCCTCCTGATCGGCGGGATGCGTATAGCAAGGATTATCTTTTATGAAGCGGAAAAAGGGCGGATCCAGCCGGAATACGGCCTCGTCGAACAAGACCTTCGAAAAGGATATATATTGTACCTTGAAATCCTCGCTACTCGCGTTCAACGTCAGGATCGTATCCGGTATCAATACGATCACCGTGTTGCGCCGGATATCCCATCGGCTCAAATCGACGGATATATTCGCCGTTCCTTTATAGCAAAATAAGATCATGCCATATCCGCTCTTGTAAGGACGATCCAATAACTCCCTCAAATCGGAATCGCCTATTATGAACGACTCTCCTCTCTCTATCTCAAATGGATTCATATGTCTACTATTTTGCCCGCGAATATAAGAGATCATTAGCATATAACGGATCATTCCATCTCAAAATGAACAATCATCGCCTCATTGTGGAAACAATGGTTCGCCGATAAGCGAGTAGCTTTGCATCCGAAAATATAGGTATTAGTTAAGATGAAAAAGCAAAATCGATTGATGAAGACTGCGATCGCCTTATGGTGTATCGTAGCTGTTGGGTGTAAACAAAGCCCTGTAATCCAACAAAGTTCAGGGTATGCGACAATGACCGTATCCACTTCGGAGAAAACTTTATCCAATAATTACTCGGCGAGTATACGAGGAAAACAGGATATTGATATTTATCCGCAAGTATCCGGTTTTATTACAAAGCTTTGCGTAGCAGAAGGCGAGAGCGTAAAAAAAGGACAAGTCTTATTTATTATTGATCAAGTTCCTTATCAAGCGGCCTTAAACACCGCCATTGCGAACGTAGAGGCCGCTAAGGCATCTGTAGCGACAGCGCAACTGACCTACGAGAGTAAACAAGAATTGTATAAGAACAAAGTAGTTTCCGAGTTCGACCTAAAGACCGCCTACAACACACTACTCTCGGCAAAAGCCCAATTAGCCCAAGCGGAGGCACAAGAGGTGAACGCCCGTAACAACCTTTCTTACACGGAAGTGAAAAGCCCCTCGAACGGCGTCATCGGAACCCTGCCTTATCGTGTAGGCGCATTAGTAAGCGCAAGCCTACCCAAACCGCTCACCACGGTATCGGACAATTCCGAAATGTATGTGTATTTCTCCATGACCGAGAACCAGCTACTGGCCTTGACCCGTCAATACGGCTCGAAAGACAAAGCCTTGGAGAATATGCCCGAGATCGAGCTTCAGTTGAACGATAAATCGCTTTATCCCCAAACGGGAAAGATCGAGACGATCAGCGGCGTTATCGATCAAAACACCGGAACGGTCAGCTTGCGTGCCGCATTCCCGAACGAGGAGCAATCATTGAATAGCGGAGGCTCCGGGAATGTGATCATTCCGGTTACATACGATAACTGCGTAGTAATTCCCCAAGCCGCCACGTTCGAAATCCAAGACCGGGTATTTGTCTTCAAGGTAGTAGACGGAAAGACGCAATCCGCTCCTGTAGAAGTTACCCGTGTGAACGGAGGACAAGAGTATATCGTAAACGCCGGATTGAATAGCGGCGACGTGATCGTAGCCGAAGGCGTAGGTTTATTGCGTGAAGGAACACCGATTGAAGTAAAACAAAATTAAGAACAATGAAAGTTAGCACATTTATAGAACGCCCCGTACTGTCCGCCGTGATTTCCATCACGATTATGGTAGCGGGTATCATCGGGCTTTTCACCTTGCCCGTAGAACAATATCCGGATATCGCCCCTCCTACCGTTATGGTCAGTACGACTTACTTCGGGGCGAATGCCGAGACCATGCAGAAGAGTGTCGTAGCCCCTTTGGAAGAGGCGATCAACGGCGTGGAAGATATGACCTACATGACCTCCACGGCTACCAACTCCGGTACCGCCACGATCACGATCTATTTCCAACAAGGAACCGATCCGGACATGGCCGCCGTAAACGTACAGAACCGTGTATCGAAAGCGACCGGGCAATTGCCGGCCGAGGTTACCCAAGTGGGTGTCACGACTTCCAAGCGCCAGACCAGTATGTTACAGATCTTCTCGCTCTATAGCCCGGACGGTTCTTATGACGAGAACTTCCTCAGTAATTACATCAGCATCAACCTAAAACCAGAGATACTCCGTATCTCCGGAGTCGGCGAGTTGATGGTTATGGGTGGCGATTACAGTATGCGTATCTGGATGAAGCCCGACGTTATGGCCCAATACAAATTGATCCCCTCGGACGTGACCTCCGTGTTGGCCGAGCAAAATATTGAGTCCGCCACGGGTTCTTTAGGCGAGAACTCGGACGAGACGTATCAGTACACCATGAAATATAGCGGACGCCTGCTTACTCCGGAGGAATTCGGCGATATCGTGATCCGCTCCACCGAGGATGGAGAGGTATTGAAGCTAAAAGAGATAGCGGACATTGAGTTAGGAAAGGAGAGTTATGCCTATATCGGACAAACAAACGGTAAGCCGGGTATCTCCTGTATGGTTTTCCAGACAGCCGGATCGAATGCCACGGAGGTGAATAATAAGATCGACGCTTTTCTTGAGGAAGCCTCGAAAGACTTCCCGAAAGGTATCGAGGTCGTAAAATTGATGAGTACGAATGATTTCTTGTACGCCTCGATCCATGAGGTTGTAAAAACCTTGATAGAGGCCATTATCCTCGTTATCCTTGTGGTATATGTCTTCTTGCAGGATATCCGTTCTACGCTGATTCCGTTGGTAGCGATCGTGGTTTCCTTGATCGGTACGTTCGCCTTTATGACGGTCGCCGGATTTAGCATCAACTTGATCACTTTATTCGCTTTGGTATTGGTGATCGGTACGGTGGTGGATGATGCGATCGTTGTTGTAGAGGCAGTCCAAGCTCGGTTCGACGTTGGATATAAGTCCTCTTATATGGCTAGTATGGACGCGATGAAAGGATTGACATCCGCCATCGTCTCTACTTCATTGGTATTTATGGGCGTGTTTATCCCGGTATCGTTTATGAGCGGTACATCCGGTACATTCTATACGCAGTTCGGTTTGACGATGGCAGCGGCCGTAGGTATCTCTACCGTTAATGCGTTAACGTTAAGCCCGGCGCTTTGCGCTATCTTATTGAAGCCTTACATCAACGAGGACGGCACCCAAAAGAATAACTTCGCCGCACGTTTCCGTAAGGCGTTCAACGCCGCATTCGATTCGGTCATCAAGAAATATAAGCACGGGGTGTTGTTCTTTATCAAGCGGAAATGGCTGGCTTGGTCTTTATTGGCATGCTCCATCGTATTACTTATCGTCTTGATGAACACGACAAAATCCAGCTTGGTGCCCGATGAGGATCAAGGTACGGTCTTTGTCAACGTAAGTACGGCCTCCGGAAGCTCCTTGGCTACGACTAACAAGATCATGACGAATATCGAGCAACGGATCAACCAGATTCCACAGCTTCAATCTTATTCCAAGGTTTCCGGTTATGGTTTGCTGGCCGGACAAGGTAGCTCTTTCGGTATGTTCATCTTGAAACTAAAACATTGGGATGAGCGCCCGGACAAGGAAGATAACGTACAAGCCGTGATCGGACAGGTATATGGCCGTACAGCAGATATCAAGGACGCTACGATTTTCGCCATCGCCCCCGCCATGATCCCCGGATATGGTATGGGTAACGCATTGGAAATGCATACGCAAGACAAGGCCGGTGGAGACTTAACGACCTTCTTTAACACGACCCAGCAATATCTCGCCGCCTTGCGTGAACGGCCCGAGATCGCTACGGCTTACTCTACCTTCGATATCAAGTACCCGCAATGGCGCGTGGATGTGGACGCGGCGAAATGCAAACGGGCCGGAATCACTCCGGATGCTGTTCTATCAACCCTTTCCGGTTATTACGGAGGGCAATATGTGTCGAATATCAACCGTTTCTCGAAGGTGTATAAGGTGATGATACAGTCCGATCCTAAATATCGTCTGGATGAGGCCTCCTTGAATAATACGTTCGTACGCATGTCGAACGGCGAGATGGCACCGCTTAGTCAGTTTATCACCTTGACCAAGGTATACGGTGCCGAATCTCTAGCCCGTTTCAACATGTATAATTCGATCGCCGTCAATGCCGTACCGGCCAATGGATATAGCTCCGGGGATGCTATCAAGGCGGTAAAAGAGACAGCGGCCACTTCGCTCCCGAAAGGGTATGGCTACGACTTCGGTAGTATCACCCGTGAGGAGAACCAGCAGAGTAATACGACCATTATCATCTTCGGTATCTGTATCTTGATGATTTATTTGATCCTAAGTGCCTTGTACGAGAGTTTCCTTGTTCCTTTCGCCGTGATTCTTTCCGTACCGATGGGTTTGATGGGTAGTTTCTTGTTCGCTAAGTTCATGGGATTGGAGAATAACATTTATCTGCAAACCGGTTTGATCCTGTTGATCGGATTGTTGGCGAAGACCGCCATCTTATTGACAGAGTACGCTACCCAACGCCGCCTGTCCGGTATGAGCCTGACTTCAGCCGCTCTTAGCGCGGCAAAGGTTCGTCTGCGCCCGATCTTGATGACCGCTCTTACGATGATATTCGGTTTGCTGCCATTGATCGTTTCCAACGGCGTAGGCGCTAATGGAAACCGCTCGTTGGGAACCGGTGCCGTTGGCGGTATGTTGATCGGTACATTGGCTTTGTTATTTATCGTGCCTTGCTTATTCATCACGTTCCAATACCTGCAAGAGAAACTACGCCCGATCCAATTCGAGCGTTCCCTTGATTGGCAGGTGCAAGAAGAGGTAAAAGAGGCCGCCGAGGAAAGAAAAGAATATTTAGATAGCAAGAAATAATCTATCCAGATTGTGTATATATATAATGTATATGAAGAATAACATCATACTCTTTGCCGTAGCGACGCTAGCGTTGAATAGCTGCGGCATTTACAAGAAATACGAGCCTGTCGCCACCCTCCCGGAGAATCTATACCGGGAGGAGATAGCCCCGGCAGATACCTTCTCCATCGGGAATATCAGTTGGCGGGACCTGTTCACCGATCCGGCCTTGCAATCCTTGATCGAACGGGGATTAGCCAATAATACAGACCTACGGATCGCCCATCTAAAGGTACAAGAAGCTGAGGCGGCGTTAATGACCTCCCGCCTCTCCTACCTCCCGTCGCTCTCCCTAGATCCACAGGGCACGACAAGTAGCTTTGATAAGGCGAAAGCGTCGTGGACATACAACGTCCCGGTATCGGCCAGTTGGGAGGTCGATATCTTCGACCGGCTGACAAACGCCAAACGACAAGCGAAAGCCGCCTTGTCGCAAAGCCAAGCGTATAGCCAAGCCGTACAAACGCAACTGATCGCCAATATCGCCAACCTGTATTACACCTTATTGATGCTGGACCGGCAATACGAGATCACGACAGAAACCGCCGTGAAATGGCTAGAAAGCCTTCGTACCACCCAAGCATTAATGGCAGCCGGCATGACTACCGAGGCGGCCGTATCGCAAACCGAGGCTACTTGCTACTCCATCGAGACCTCTGTTAAGGATCTGGAACAGACCATCCGGGAGACCGAGAATACGCTTGCCGTCTTATTGGGAGAGACACCTCAGGATATTGAGCGAGGAAGATTGGAAGAGCAGTCCTTGACCCCGGATCTGGCGATCGGCATCCCGGTGCAGCTGCTATCGAACCGTCCGGATGTACGTAGCGCCGAGTACGCTTTGGCGCAAGCGTTCTACGGGACAGCCTCCGCACGCTCCAATTTTTATCCCTCGCTACGTCTTAGCGGCAGCGCGGGATGGACAAACAGCGCAGGTAGTTACATCGTAAATCCGGGTAAACTATTACTATCGGCGGTCGGCTCCCTCACGCAACCGCTATTTAACAAAGGAGCGAATATCGCCCAATTGAAAATAGCGAAAGCGCAGCAAGAAGAGGCCAAGCTCACTTTCCAACAAACCGTGCTCAACGCCGGAAAAGAGGTGAACGACGCACTTACCCAAGCCCAGACCGCAAAGGGAAAGATCGACTTGCGTACACACCAAATCGAATCGCTTGAAGATGCCGTCCGTAGCACCCAATTGCTGATGACGCATGGAAACACCACTTATTTGGAAGTGCTCACGGCACAGCAAACCCTGCTCAGCGCCCAGCTCTCCCAAGTAACGGATCGTTTTGACGAGCTTCAAGCCACCGTAAACCTCTACCAAGCCTTAGGAGGAGGCAGACATTAAAGATAGTCCTTTCAGACTTGTATATAATTATGATTGTAACCTCCTTTTGTGCGTGACGCATAGAAGGAGGTAAAAAAATACCCGGTTTATGGTATATGCCGTAAACAATCCATCCACTATCTTTGTCATATAAATAAAAGAATCCAGAAACAACAAAATTCATTTGTATATGGCAAGAATAGCAAGACAACTGACCGACCTTGTCGGCAACACTCCCCTGTTGGAGTTCTCTAATTTCAACGCGAGCAAGGGCCTTAAAGCCCAAGTAATCGGCAAGCTGGAATATTTCAACCCGGCTGGTAGCGTAAAAGACCGCATCGCCTTGGCGATGATCGAGGACGCCGAGGCTAAAGGCTTGTTGAAACCCGGCGCTACCATTATCGAACCGACCAGCGGTAATACCGGAGTCGGACTTGCTTTTGTCTCCGCCTCGAAAGGCTACAAATTAATCCTGACCATGCCGGATACCATGAGTGCCGAGCGTCGTAATTTATTGAAAGCGTTAGGTGCCCGGCTCGTCCTCACCCCCGGGGCGGAAGGCATGAAAGGAGCCATCGCCAAAGCGGAGGAACTGCGTGACGCGACTCCCGGTTCCATCATCCTACAACAATTCGAGAATCCCGCTAACCCGGCCGTACATATCCGTACGACCGCCGAAGAGATCTGGCGTGATACGGATGGTAAAGTCGATCTGTTTGTAGCCGGCGTAGGAACCGGAGGCACGGTCAGCGGTGTCGGTGCCGGATTGAAAGCTCACAACCCGAACGTACAAATCGTAGCGGTAGAGCCTAGCGATTCACCGGTACTTTCCGGAGGCAAGCCCGGCCCGCACAAGATACAGGGCATCGGAGCCGGCTTTATCCCCAAGACCTACAACGGGGAGGTAGTTGACAAGATCCTGCAAGTAACGAACGATGACGCTATCCGTACCAGCCGGGAACTGGCCGGGAAGGAAGGGTTGCTGGTAGGAATATCTTCCGGCGCCGCTGTATACGCCGCCGTGGAACTAGCTAAACTTCCGGAGAATGAGGGAAAAACGATCGTGGCGTTGCTTCCGGACACAGGAGAAAGGTATCTCTCCACGGTTCTATATGCTTTCGAGGAATATCCTCTATAGGCTTTTATCGGTTTATCTGATGTCATAGAATCTGAGTCGAAAACACTATAGTGTTTGTGGATAAACACAATAGTATTCAGACTAAAACACTACTGTATTCGTGCACAAATACAGTAGTGTTTTTTACAGATTACAAGAGCCCTTTCGTACTCGGTAGCTCAAACCGATAAATATCTCGTCGGATCGCCATCTTGATCGAGCGGGCCAAAGCCTTGAAGATACCTTCTATCTTATGATGCTCGTTCGTACCCTCGGCACGGATATTCAAATTCATGCGGGCAGCGTCGCTCAAGCTCTTGAAGAAATGGAGGAACATCTCCGTAGGCATATCCCCTACTTTCTCACGGTGGAACTCAGCGTCCCAAACCAACCAAGGACGGCCACCGAAATCCAGCGCCACGCTACACAAGCAATCGTCCATCGGAAGGCAATACCCATAACGCTCGATCCCTCGCTTATCACCCAGCGCTTTCAGCATCGCCTCGCCAAGGGCGATCGCCGTATCCTCTATCGTATGATGCTCGTCGACTTCCAGGTCGCCTTTTACCCGTACTGTCAGGTCCGTACCAGAATGCTTACCGATCTGGTCCAACATATGATCGAAGAAACCAAGCCCGGTAGAGATCGATGTCTTTCCGGTTCCATCCAGATTCCAGTCCACATAAATATCCGTCTCCTTCGTGGCACGCCGTACGACCGCACGACGCTCGCCGGCAAACAGATACTCGGTGATCTTATCCCAATCATCCGTGATATAGGAGGAAGACAATGAGGTAGCATAAGCCGCCAACTCACTCTCCGCTCCCTCCTCCGGGCGCAACCAGATACCTTTAGCGCCCAGATTATGGGCCAACTCCATATCCGTAAGGCGATCCCCGATCACGAAACTATTCTCCAGATCGTATTCACCTGTCATATATTTCGTAAGCATTCCTGTACGAGGCTTACGATTCGGGGAATTATCCTCGGGAAAGGAAGGATCGATCAATATATCATCAAACACGATCCCCTCGCCTTCCAGTGTTTTTAGGATCAAGTTATGGGCAGGCCAGAAAGTCTCCTCCGGGAAAGAGGGCGTACCCAGCCCGTCTTGGTTGGAGACCATCACGAACTCGAAATCCAACCGCTCGCGAATGAAATAGAGGTTACGCATCACCTTCGGGACAAACTCTAGTTTCTCCAAGCTATCCAATTGATAATCTACGGGCGGCTCTTTTACAAGCGTGCCGTCTCGATCGATAAACAACGCTCTTTTCCTCGTGCTCATAATTTCATGTTTTTCATCGCGTTCAATAAGCTATCATTCTCTTTCGGCGTACCGATCGTAATACGAAGGCAACCCCGGCATTTCTGCACGTTGCTACGGTTACGCACTACGATCCCTTTCTTCACGAGCCCATTATACATGGCATCCGCCTTGGCGACATTCACCAACAAGAAATTAGCGTCCGAAGGATATACTTGATAGGAGAAAGGAGGCTCGGACAGGATCTTCTCCAACCGGTTACGCTCCGTGAGGATCTCGTTCACTTGGTGCTTCATGGTCGCCTCGTCGTTCAAGAGCTCCAAAGCTTTCTCCTGTGTAAGCTGGTTGACGTTATACGGATATTTGATCTTATTCAAGACACCGATAATCTCCGGAGAGGCGAATGCCATACCCAAACGAATACCCGCCGCTCCCCACGCTTTCGACAAGGTTTGAAGAACGATCAGATTCGGGAACCCGGATAATTCCTTCAAGAAAGAGGGATAAGCGGAGAAGTCGATATAAGCCTCATCGATCACCACGATTCCTTCATAATTCTTCAATATCTTATAGATCGAGCCACGATCCAGGCTGTTGCCACTGGGGTTATTCGGGGAACATAGGAAGATCACTTTAGTCCACTCGTCCGCCGATTCCAACACTCGGTCAGCGTCCAAGTCGAAATTCTCGTCC
>ENA-UOJC01003138-UOJC01003138.1-human-gut-metagenome-genome-assembly--contig:-C104-NODE-3138-length-16163-cov-4.467656_pt1 | contig 16163 bp, 7 predicted proteins | sample MGYA00242339_ERZ723886 | MGnify/ENA metagenome assembly ERZ723886 | reverse complement strand
CATCCGGTTCAATAAAGCAGTACAAGCCTAACTGCTTGCGTACCACCAGCGGTAAATAGTTGGCGGTGATGTGGTTCATCACTTCACGCGGTGAAAACTCACGCGGTTCGATCTTCAACTGTTCCGATTCAATCTTCGAGAAATCGAGAATATCGCTGATAATTTTCAACAACAGGCTGGAAGAGTTGTTCATTGCCGTCACCAGCCGATCGACGCCTTTCGGTAACTCTTTGGTTTGCAACAGATCCAGGTTACCGATAATGCCATACAGCGGCGTTCGCAGCTCATGACTGACGGTGGCAAGGAACATCGATTTTGACTGGCTCGCCTGTTCCGCTGCTTGTGCCATCTCCTGCAACGACTCTTCCATCTTCACGCGCGAAGAAACATCCACCAGCACACAAATGGCCACGTTTTCATTACGATAGCGCGAATGGACGAAGCTGATTTGCAGATTGGTATTGTTGCTGGTCAGGACATCAACAAAATTGACCTGCTGCCCACAGATAATTTGCGTCAGTCGTTGGCGGTCCTCATGCGTAAGCATATTGAGATAGGTATGCGCCAGTTCGTTACTTAAAATATTGACGCCATCAGCGGTACGCAAAATGCAGATACCCACTGGCGCGGAGGCGACAATCTTGCGATTGAACTGCTCATGTTCTTCCAGTCGCAGGGCGTCGCTTTCCGCCGGAATGAAAATACGTCGCTCGTACATCCGTGCGAGAGTAAACAATGCAGCTCCGGCAAGCACATTCAGCAAAATTGCGTTAAGGATCAACATGCGAATGCGTTCCAGCACCTTATCAACCGGCACCGAATACACGATGCTTAGCGATGAGGGTGGCAGATTTTTCTTCAGCACCAGCTCCCGGAACCCTTCCGTATAGCCAAACCAGGAGCGTTCCTGCATCCAGCGAGGATCGCCCTTAATTTTACTTTCTGGTCCGGTAAGCGAAATCAGGGTATGACCATTTTCATCAAGAATGGTAACCCCCATCGGCAACGTACCCGGTAAGAAAAAGTTCTCCATCCGGATGGTCTGCTCGACACCCAAAAGCGCCTGCAACCGGTTCGCCAGATAAACTGGCGTCAACGCGTAAAAATACCCGACGCCAGGGCGCGGACCTTCGCTGATCCAGTAGAGGTTACTGCCGCTATCATCTTGTGGTGCATTTCGATATTTATTGATGCGTTCATGCAAAGCTTTCAACGCGGTATCGCGTTCCACTGGCATATCACGCAGACCGAAATTGGCCATGCAGAGGTTATCGCTGCCGATTAAAAATACCCGGTTTAGATCGTAAGCCGCAGAAAAATTATCGCGCCAGTAGCGCATAAACCACGCCAATGACTCCAGAGAACCTCGCCAGGTGTTACTCATTGCGGAACAATCGGAGTCGGCAAACAGCGGTTCAAACGCAGGCACATCCGCCTGCGTTTCTCGTCCACGCGGGGAAAGCACACCGTTTTCTGCCGATAAGCGATTTTCGGCGATGTACTTCAGCTCTTTCATCACATCAGAGGTGCGTTGAATAAAGCGCTGAGCCTGATCGGAACTCAGATTAAATTCCTGACGAATTTCCGATTCTCGCTGATGTAACGCATTAACGATGTAAAAAACGGATGAAAAAGCAATCAACAGCCAGAGCACTAACGCCAATGCTCTGAACATGTAGCGCGAGGCTTTCAGGGTTGTACGAAAAGAAGCAAGGTATTTCAAAGGGGCGAAGCTCCGCCTCAGGTGACCGATGGAGTGTGGTTAAGGTAGCGGTAAAAGCGTGTTACCGCAATGTTCTCTCTTCTCTGGAATATGATACACCGCCGAGAAATCATCACCTTAACCTCTGATAATCGTCATATACCGGACAAGACTAGTGGATTTCAGCATGCATTATATGAAGTGGATTTATCCACGCCGCTTACGCAATCAAATGATCCTGATGGCAATCCTGATGGTCATTGTCCCAACGCTTACTATTGGTTATATCGTAGAAACGGAAGGACGTTCAGCAGTCTTATCTGAAAAAGAGAAAAAACTTTCTGCCGTGGTCAACCTGCTTAATCAGGCACTAGGCGATCGCTATGATCTCTACATCGACTTACCACGTGAGGAGCGTATCCGCGCATTAAATGCAGAACTTGCCCCCATTACCGAAAATATCACTCACGCCTTCCCTGGCATCGGTGCTGGTTATTACAACAAAATGCTGGATGCGATAATCACCTACGCGCCTTCAGCGCTATATCAGAATAATGTCGGCGTTACCATTGCCGCAGATCACCCTGGTCGCGAAGTGATGCGTACAAATACCCCTTTAGTTTATTCAGGCAGGCAGGTGCGCGGCGATATTTTGAATTCAATGCTCCCCATTGAGCGTAATGGTGAAATCCTCGGCTATATCTGGGCCAATGAATTAACCGAAGATATTCGCCGCCAGGCCTGGAAAATGGATGTGAGGATTATCATTGTGCTCACCGCTGGTTTGCTGATAAGCCTGCTGTTGATTGTCCTTTTCTCCCGTCGCCTGAGCGCCAATATTGATATCATCACCGATGGCCTCTCGACTCTGGCACAAAATATTCCCACTCGATTACCACAATTGCCCGGTGAAATGGGGCAAATCAGTCAGAGTGTTAATAACCTCGCCCAGGCACTGCGTGAAACGCGGACACTTAACGATCTGATTATTGAAAACGCTGCCGATGGCGTCATTGCCATTGACCGCCAGGGTGATGTAACCACCATGAACCCAGCAGCAGAAGTTATCACTGGCTATCAACGCCATGAACTGGTAGGGCAGCCTTACTCCATGTTGTTCGACAATACTCAGTTCTACAGTCCAGTACTGGATACGCTGGAACATGGCACCGAACATGTGGCGCTGGAGATCAGTTTTCCAGGTCGTGACCGCACCATTGAACTCAGTGTCACTACCAGTCGTATTCATAACACGCACGGTGAAATGATAGGTGCTTTGGTGATTTTCTCTGATTTAACTGCCCGCAAAGAAACCCAGCGCCGCATGGCGCAAGCAGAACGCCTCGCCACACTGGGTGAGCTGATGGCTGGCGTCGCGCATGAAGTACGTAATCCGTTAACGGCTATTCGTGGTTATGTACAGATCTTGCGCCAACAAACCAGTGACCCAATACATCAGGAATATCTGTCCGTAGTACTCAAAGAAATCGATTCAATTAACAAAGTTATTCAGCAATTGCTCGAATTTTCACGTCCACGCCACAGTCAATGGCAACAAGTCAGCCTCAATGCATTGGTTGAAGAAACTCTGGTACTGGTACAAACCGCCGGCGTACAAGCGCGGGTCGACTTCATAAGCGAACTGGATAATGAATTAAGCCCGATTAACGCCGATCGTGAACTGCTCAAACAGGTACTACTGAATATCCTGATCAATGCCGTCCAGGCTATCAGCGCACGAGGGAAAATTCGCATTCAAACCTGGCAATACAGCGACTCACAACAGGCCATTTCGATAGAGGACAACGGCTGTGGCATTGATCTCTCGCTGCAAAAAAAGATCTTCGATCCCTTTTTCACCACCAAAGCCTCAGGAACCGGGCTTGGTCTGGCGTTAAGTCAACGCATCATTAATGCCCATCAGGGTGATATTCGCGTCGCCAGTTTGCCGGGCTACGGCGCAACCTTCACGCTTATTTTACCGATCAACCCGCAGGGAAATCAGACTGTATGACTGCTATTAATCGCATCCTTATTGTGGATGATGAAGATAATGTTCGCCGTATGCTGAGCACCGCTTTTGCACTACAAGGATTCGAAACACATTGTGCGAACAACGGACGCACAGCATTACACCTGTTTGCCGATATTCACCCTGATGTGGTGTTGATGGATATCCGCATGCCAGAGATGGACGGCATCAAGGCACTAAAGGAGATGCGCAGCCATGAGACCCGGACACCCGTTATTCTGATGACGGCCTATGCGGAAGTGGAAACCGCCGTCGAAGCGCTACGCTGCGGAGCCTTCGACTATGTTATTAAACCGTTTGATCTCGATGAGTTGAATTTAATCGTTCAGCGCGCTTTACAACTCCAGTCAATGAAAAAAGAGATCCGTCATCTGCACCAGGCACTGAGCACCAGCTGGCAATGGGGGCACATTCTCACCAACAGCCCGGCGATGATGGACATCTGCAAAGACACCGCCAAAATTGCCCTTTCTCAGGCCAGCGTCTTGATTAGCGGTGAAAGCGGCACCGGGAAAGAGTTGATTGCCAGAGCGATTCACTACAATTCGCGGCGGGCAAAGGGGCCGTTCATTAAAGTCAACTGCGCGGCGCTGCCGGAATCGTTGCTCGAAAGTGAACTGTTTGGTCATGAAAAAGGTGCATTTACTGGTGCACAAACCTTGCGTCAGGGATTATTTGAACGAGCCAACGAAGGTACTCTGCTCCTCGACGAAATTGGCGAAATGCCGCTGGTACTACAAGCCAAATTACTACGCATTCTACAGGAACGGGAATTTGAACGGATTGGCGGCCATCAGACCATAAAAGTTGATATCCGCATCATTGCTGCCACCAACCGCGACTTGCAGGCAATGGTAAAAGAAGGCACCTTCCGTGAAGATCTCTTTTATCGCCTTAACGTTATTCATTTAATACTGCCGCCTCTGCGCGATCGCCGGGAAGATATTTCCCTGTTAGCTAATCACTTTTTGCAAAAATTCAGTAGTGAGAATCAGCGCGATATTATCGACATCGATCCGATGGCAATGTCACTGCTTACCGCCTGGTCATGGCCGGGAAATATTCGAGAGCTTTCCAACGTTATTGAACGCGCCGTCGTGATGAATTCAGGCCCGATCATTTTTTCTGAGGATCTTCCGCCACAGATTCGTCAGCCAGTCTGTAATGCTGGCGAGGTAAAAACAGCCCCTGTCGGTGAGCGTAATTTAAAAGAGGAAATTAAACGCGTCGAAAAACGCATCATTATGGAAGTGCTGGAACAACAAGAAGGAAACCGAACCCGCACTGCTTTAATGCTGGGCATCAGTCGCCGTGCATTGATGTATAAACTCCAGGAATACGGTATCGATCCGGCGGATGTATAACACCAAAACTTGCTATGCAGAAATTTGCACAGTGCGCAATTTTCTGCATAGCCGCTCATTCTCCTTATAAATCCCCATCCAATTTATCCCTTCATATTCAATTAGTTAAATAACTAAATCCAATAATCTCATTCTGGCACTCCCCTTGCTATTGCCTGACTGTACCCACAACGGTGTATGCAAGAGGGATAAAAAATGAAAACAAAATTGATGACATTACAAGACGCCACCGGCTTCTTTCGTGACGGCATGACCATCATGGTGGGCGGATTTATGGGGATTGGCACTCCATCCCGCCTGGTTGAAGCATTACTGGAATCTGGTGTTCGCGACCTGACATTGATAGCCAATGATACCGCGTTTGTTGATACCGGCATCGGTCCGCTCATCGTCAATGGTCGAGTCCGCAAAGTGATTGCTTCACATATCGGCACCAACCCGGAAACAGGTCGGCGCATGATATCTGGTGAGATGGACGTCGTTCTGGTGCCGCAAGGTACGCTAATCGAGCAAATTCGCTGTGGTGGAGCTGGACTTGGTGGTTTTCTCACCCCAACGGGTGTCGGCACCGTCGTAGAGGAAGGCAAACAGACACTGACACTCGACGGTAAAACCTGGCTGCTCGAACGCCCACTGCGCGCCGACCTGGCGCTAATTCGCGCTCATCGTTGCGACACACTTGGCAACCTGACCTATCAACTTAGCGCCCGCAACTTTAACCCCCTGATAGCCCTTGCGGCTGATATCACGCTGGTAGAGCCAGATGAACTGGTCGAAACCGGCGAGCTGCAACCTGACCATATTGTCACCCCTGGTGCCGTTATCGACCACATCATCGTTTCACAGGAGAGCAAATAATGGATGCGAAACAACGTATTGCGCGCCGTGTGGCGCAAGAGCTTCGTGATGGTGACATCGTTAACTTAGGGATCGGTTTACCCACAATGGTCGCCAATTATTTACCGGAGGGTATTCATATCACTCTGCAATCGGAAAACGGCTTCCTCGGTTTAGGCCCGGTCACGACAGCGCATCCAGATCTGGTGAACGCTGGCGGGCAACCGTGCGGTGTTTTACCCGGTGCAGCCATGTTTGATAGCGCCATGTCATTTGCGCTAATCCGTGGCGGTCATATTGATGCCTGCGTGCTCGGCGGTTTGCAAGTAGACGAAGAAGCAAACCTCGCGAACTGGGTAGTGCCTGGGAAAATGGTGCCCGGTATGGGTGGCGCGATGGATCTGGTGACCGGGTCGCGCAAAGTGATCATCGCCATGGAACATTGCGCCAAAGATGGTTCAGCAAAAATTTTGCGCCGCTGCACCATGCCACTCACTGCGCAACATGCGGTGCATATGCTGGTTACTGAACTGGCTGTCTTTCGTTTTATTGACGGCAAAATGTGGCTCACCGAAATTGCCGACGGGTGTGATTTAGCCACCGTGCGTGCCAAAACAGAAGCTCGGTTTGAAGTCGCCGCCGATCTGAATACGCAACGGGGTGATTTATGATTGGTCGCATATCGCGTTTTATGACGCGTTTTGTCAGCCGGTGGCTTCCCGATCCACTGATCTTTGCCATGTTGCTGACATTGCTAACATTCGTGATCGCGCTTTGGTTAACACCACAAACGCCGATCAGCATGGTGAAAATGTGGGGTGACGGTTTCTGGAACTTGCTGGCGTTTGGTATGCAGATGGCGCTTATCATCGTTACCGGTCATGCCCTTGCCAGCTCTGCTCCGGTGAAAAGTTTGCTGCGTACTGCCGCCTCCGCCGCAAAGACGCCCGTACAGGGCGTCATGCTGGTCACTTTCTTCGGTTCAGTCGCTTGTGTCATCAACTGGGGATTTGGTTTGGTTGTCGGCGCAATGTTTGCCCGTGAAGTCGCCCGGCGAGTCCCCGGTTCTGATTATCCGTTGCTCATTGCCTGCGCCTACATTGGTTTTCTCACCTGGGGTGGCGGCTTCTCTGGATCAATGCCTCTGTTGGCTGCAACACCGGGCAACCCGGTTGAGCATATCGCCGGGCTGATCCCGGTGGGCGATACTCTGTTCAGTGGTTTTAACATTTTCATCACTGTGGCGTTGATTGTGGTGATGCCATTTATCACCCGCATGATGATGCCAAAACCGTCTGACGTGGTGAGTATCGATCCAAAACTACTCATGGAAGAGGCTGATTTTCAAAAGCAGCTACCGAAAGATGCCCCACCATCCGAGCGACTGGAAGAAAGCCGCATTCTGACGTTGATCATCGGCGCACTCGGTATCGCTTACCTTGCGATGTACTTCAGCGAACATGGCTTCAACATCACCATCAATACCGTCAACCTGATGTTTATGATTGCGGGTCTGCTGCTACATAAAACGCCAATGGCTTATATGCGTGCTATCAGCGCGGCAGCACGCAGTACTGCCGGTATTCTGGTGCAATTCCCCTTCTACGCTGGGATCCAACTGATGATGGAGCATTCCGGTCTGGGCGGACTCATTACCGAATTCTTCATCAATGTTGCGAACAAAGACACCTTCCCGGTAATGACCTTTTTTAGTTCTGCACTGATTAACTTCGCCGTTCCGTCTGGCGGCGGTCACTGGGTTATTCAGGGACCTTTCGTGATACCCGCAGCCCAGGCGCTGGGCGCTGATCTCGGTAAATCGGTAATGGCGATCGCCTACGGCGAGCAATGGATGAACATGGCACAACCATTCTGGGCGCTGCCAGCACTGGCAATCGCCGGACTCGGTGTCCGCGACATCATGGGCTACTGCATCACTGCCCTGCTCTTCTCCGGTGTCATTTTCGTCATTGGTTTAACGCTGTTCTGACGGCACCCCTACAAACAGAAGGAATATAAAATGAAAAATTGTGTCATCGTCAGTGCGGTACGTACTGCTATCGGTAGTTTTAACGGTTCACTCGCTTCCACCAGCGCCATCGACCTGGGGGCGACAGTAATTAAAGCCGCCATTGAACGTGCAAAAATCGATTCACAACACGTTGATGAAGTGATTATGGGTAACGTGTTACAAGCCGGGCTGGGGCAAAATCCGGCGCGTCAGGCACTGTTAAAAAGCGGGCTGGCAGAAACGGTGTGCGGATTCACGGTCAATAAAGTATGTGGTTCGGGTCTTAAAAGTGTGGCGCTTGCCGCCCAGGCCATTCAGGCAGGTCAGGCGCAGAGCATTGTGGCGGGGGGTATGGAAAATATGAGTTTAGCCCCCTACTTACTCGATGCAAAAGCACGCTCTGGTTATCGTCTTGGAGACGGACAGGTTTATGACGTAATCCTGCGCGATGGCCTGATGTGCGCCACCCATGGTTATCATATGGGGATTACCGCCGAAAACGTGGCGAAAGAGTACGGAATTACCCGTGAAATGCAGGATGAACTGGCGCTACATTCACAGCGTAAAGCGGCAGCCGCAATTGAGTCCGGTGCTTTTACAGCCGAAATCGTCCCGGTAAATGTTGTCACTCGAAAGAAAACCTTCGTCTTCAGTCAAGACGAATTCCCGAAAGCGAATTCAACGGCTGAAGCGTTAGGTGCATTGCGCCCGGCCTTCGATAAAGCAGGAACAGTCACCGCTGGGAACGCGTCTGGTATTAACGACGGTGCTGCCGCTCTGGTGATTATGGAAGAATCTGCGGCGCTGGCAGCAGGCCTTACCCCCCTGGCTCGCATTAAAAGTTATGCCAGCGGTGGCGTGCCCCCCGCATTGATGGGTATGGGGCCAGTACCTGCCACGCAAAAAGCGTTACAACTGGCGGGGCTGCAACTGGCGGATATTGATCTCATTGAGGCTAATGAAGCATTTGCTGCACAGTTCCTTGCCGTTGGGAAAAACCTGGGCTTTGATTCTGAGAAAGTGAATGTCAACGGCGGGGCCATCGCGCTCGGGCATCCTATCGGTGCCAGTGGTGCTCGTATTCTGGTCACACTATTACATGCCATGCAGGCACGCGATAAAACGCTGGGGCTGGCAACACTGTGCATTGGCGGCGGTCAGGGAATTGCGATGGTGATTGAACGGTTGAATTAATCAATAAAAACACCCGATAGCGAAAGTTATCGGGTGTTTTCTTGAACATCGACGGCGAAGGTAACCCCATTAATCACCAGTCAAAACTTTTCACCAGCGTCAGCTCGCCAGCATTACGCATCGGTACAATAAATGTTTCCTGTTTCTCATTGACCGATCCTTCATCGGTGATCAGCGTCAGTTGGGCGGTGGTTAATTCCGTTTCGCTGCGCCCACCATAGTAGTTGATATACACCTGATAGCGCCCGTGAATTGGCGCGGGCATGGCGAAAATCTCGGGTCCGTACCCCGTCGTGACATCCATATCCAGTGCACCACTGTTTTTCAGCACGGTGTTACCGTACCAGGCGTGTTCGCCATCGGGCGTAACAACGTGAAGGTCGAGGTCGGTATTGTCCGTATCCCACGAGAGAACCAGCCGTAAACGTGCACGAATCGTTCCTGTACCCGGCGTTGAGTAAAACTGCATTTTTTGTCGGCTTTGCCCATCCGGGCTGATGACCTGCACGCTGTTGCTGCCTTCAGTGAAAATATAAGGGCGTGCAAATGAACCATCGGATTCAATTCTCTGCGGCATACTGGCACCGTTGACCACCAGCCGGCCCTGCTGAACTTTACCCGCCGCAGCATAATTCTTTATTTTGCCGCGGATCTGCGCTGAGATATTTTGATCATCTGCCATGTTGACGGACGACGCCGGGTAATTGATCGATTGTGAAAAACTGGCATCTTCGCCCTCTGCCGGATGCCAGCCTGAGAGCGGTGCATCAATCTCGACTTCCTGCACACCTTCACTGTGAGCGACAGGCGAAAGCGCCACCAGTAACAACGGAAGAAAAATCTTTCGCATAGCATTAGTCCATTAATAATTGTCGGGTCAGCGTTTCGATATAGTTCTCATCAAGCCCGGTGGGATAACCATCAAAGGCCAGGTGCAGATACTCATGGGTTAAATCCAGCCGATCCTGAAGCGTAAAGAAGTTACGAATAAACAGCCGTTTCTGCTGCCGATCGGTATAGGGGAACGGCAAACCGCAAACACGTCTGGTTCGTTGTACCCCGTCTCAGCTTGTAATATACGCCGCCACTGCGGCATTTTTTTCGCCAGCCAGGCTTTCGCTTTGGGTAATAACTGGCAGGTTGAGCGTGGCGCTCCCCAGCGGCTAAGACTGTTGTCGGGATAAGCAAACGCGAGTATCTGATCGTAACGCTCTCCCTGCCCCGCCTGGGCCGTGGCTTGCCGCCAGGAAAGTGTCCCTTCGGTAGCGCGACTGCCATGATAATGAACCGGATCGCCTGCATAGATGAGATCCTGCGTCCAGGCGGTCATCGTTCGCGCCCCCGTGGTCGCTGGCGAAGCAGAAACACGCTGCGTGGCGCTGCTGTCGGGGATGGTCAGGCAATCGCCTTCCCGATTGGCGTTTTGCTGTAAAAAAGTGCGAATCGCCACGGTCATGGCTTTCGCTGCCTCAGGGGGCGTACTTTTCGCCTCGCGATCCAGAACTCTGGCAACGTACTCTTCACGATCGAGATGCGACTGCAATTTCAGTTTGCCCTTTTCGCTCAGTAAGGTCGTCTCACCGTGGCTGACAAACGTAATGTGGTTACCATTAGTAAACGTCACACGATAGCGCCCATTAAGTACGCCGGGATTTACTGCCGTCGTACTCTTTTCCGCTGTGATTTTCTTCAGCGGATAGCGGGCAAACAGCTCCACCTCTACACATTGCCCACTGGCAACCTGCGTCGGCACTGGCAAAACCCGATTAAGCACCGTCGCATAACGGGTTAGTACCGTTTTGCTGGTGCCACTGCCAGTAACCCACAGCGGTGTACCATCGGTTAACCAGCCAGCAAAACCACCCTGACGGATTTCCTGTTTATCATCGGCAAACCAGCTCCAGGTTTTCACACGTACCCGACTACCGAGCATGGATGCGACACCGATTTTCGCCTCGTCCAGCACCACATCCAGTAAGACTTCCTGAGCTTTGTTTTGCGCGGGTAACGTCGCTAATGAATCAAGCAGCGATTTAACCGTTACCGAGGTTTCTGGCTTCAGCGTAGTCAGAGACGCTAACCACGCAGGTGCCTGACGCTGTTGCCAGTATTGCCCCCACACATCTGCGCCAATATGCAACCGCTGCGGCGCAAAATAGAGCCCACAGGAACGTACCAGCGCGGTATCGCGCGTTATGCTCTCCCCAGCCTGACAACAATAAACCTCTTCCGGGGAGTTTCCGCGACACTGGTAGGGCTGCTCCGGTTGATGGGTATCCTCCAGCCAGGCGTAAACATACAGTTTCCACAAACTCCCTAACGGCGTGGTGAGCGAGTCAGGTAATGCTGAGACTTTGGTCACGCCTGATGACGACAGCTGATACAGTTGATCGTGCTGCGCACCGCGCAGCACCAGTTGTAACGGCGTCTCCTCCGCAAGTGTTGGCAGAGTAACCAACGCCAATAGCCAGACGATTCTGCGCCAGTTCACTTATTTCACCTGCATCCCGGTCCATTCACTCCCTGCCGCAACACTTTGCTGCGCAGGTGCATAGGAACGCACATAACGAGCAGGAGGCAGAACGAATTGCCCTTTTTGCGAGAAGCGCAGCAAATGGCGGAAAGTGACCGTTCCCGTCAGTTCTTTCACCGGCACCATATAGGCCAGTTCGCCCATTTCATTTCGCGCTTTTTCCAGCAATTGCCCCTGCTGTTTCGCGGCGTTGGGTTTATTGACCGAAATGCCCCATGTTGTGCGCTCAACGTCGGCTCCCGGTGGCAGCGGTACTTCCACCTGACCGTAGCGCAGAACTGCATCCTGCTCGCTGGTAAGCGTGATTTCATCGAGATACAGCGCATCGCTGTCAATCTCATTGCTGGTCACCGGTTGCAGAATAAAGCTCATCTCTTCTTCACCAGGGATAAGCCGATACAACTGGCGTTCAACGGTCACCGGAATGTTACTTTGTTGAGCCATTTTTGCCGGCTCACGCCAGCGGACCTGCACATTTTGCGGCGATAATTCGTCACCAAAAGAGAGAATGTCCGGCACGCCCTGACCAACCCAACGCCAGTCTTCGCCCCCTCCAGTTAACTTATGTTTAGCCCATGCGCCCGCAGGCGCAGGCAAAACAACTGGAGGCATTGTCGCCATATATTTCGCCAGCCAGTTCATGGCCAGCGCGCGCTCAATAGTGGATTGCTCAGCGGTCAAACCACTTAAAATAGCGGCCGTCTGGGTAGCGTCGCCACCGCTATTAAGCAGCACAACCGTGTGCGCCAGCGGCTGATTGCTGTTTGCCGCTTTATCCCACGCATATTGCTGAACCTGTGGCATCACCGTGGACTTCAACTGCGCTTTTTTCAGCAACGTCATGGTTAAGACGTTTGCCACCGCATCTGCCAGTGGAGACTCCGGTGTATCGAGGATCAGGCTATCATTGATATCGCGGGTGTCTTCCTCAGAGAAATCTTCAGTTTTAGTTCCGCGCCGGGCGATAGCTTCATCCAACCCTTTCAACAACGTTTTGCACGGCAAATTCATCTCCTGCGCCCATGCCAGCACCAGCGCCCGATGCAATAACGGCATGTTATCTGCCTGCTCCGCGTAGCTGTCGAGCATATGCTGCCAGTATTCCGGTTGTTGCGTTACGCCGATCGCCTGGCTGGCCTGCCAGTCGGCGTACCATGCCCATGCCGTAAGGAAGGCGTCACCATTGCCATCTTCACCCCACCAGGTAAAGCGCGCTCCGGGCCCCGCCAGTTGCATCAGCCGCAGACGGTTATCCTGAATCATCTGACGAATGTCGTTAGCGGCGGCACTTTGATGATCGGCAAGCGAACGCCAGGCGAGACTGAGCGGGATCAGACGGCTACCGGTGTTGATTACGCCACCCCACGGTTCATCGACTAACGCATCAAGATTGTTGCGGAAAATCTCCTGCGGCGTTTCACTACTTTGTAGCCGGATATTGCTCGCCTGCTCGGGCAACATCAGCGCGTTATCGCCACCACCGAGCATGACATTTTTCTGCTGTTCAACGGGCCAGCTGTTATCCACAAAAGACAGTTTTGTGCTAATGCTGTCCTGCACTTGCCCATTTTGTTGCAGTTCTGCACTTAACAAGCCAGATTGCTGAATATTCTGCGTCAGCGAAATATAATTCGCCCCTTTGTGCAGCGTCAGCGTCTGGCGCATCTCAGCGCCTGCAAATTTAGTCACCAGCGCCACCGGTTCGTTATCCTGCTGACTGAAGATAAACAGTCCTGCCGCCGGTTTGTCGCCCACGCGATACACCGTTGGCATACTCCACTTCATGTAGAGATTTTTTTCCGAACGCAGATAAGCACGCCCCTGCCCGACCAGCCCGTCGCCGTTCATCCCACGCGCGGTGATACGCCAGCGGGTTAACGAATCAGGCATCAGGAACGTGAAATACGCTTTGCCTTGTTTATCGGTTGTGAGTGACGGCATCCATGCCGCGGTATCCACCTCTTCACGCCGTGGACGTTCAAGCATTTTTACTCGCCGCTCGCTGCGGTTAGTTGCGCCAGGCGCAACCGGCTCGCTGGAGAGCGCCTGGTCGTAGCTGATAAACGACAGACTGGAGCTGGTACGCACATTGTTACGCCCCAGCGGATAGAAAAATTTGCCGATATTCGGCGCGATTTCTGGTTGCAGCGCGTAGATCATTTCATCGACCACGCATACCGTTAGCTGCGCAGAAACAGGTTTACCTTTCAGCGACGAGGTTAATTCGACATTGACCAGTTCACCAGGCTGGTAATGGGTTTTGTCCGTTTTCACCCGGATATCCAGCTGGGGAACGGCAACTTTGATCCCGGCGTTCTGAAAACTGTACTGACCGTTACGGGTATACAGCACCGAAAAAGTGATGTTAGGCGCAAAGGAATTGCTCACTGGAACCCGGGCTTCATACTGGGTATCGTTTAAACGTTGTAGCGTTAGCCAGTTTGCCGGATGCGAAAGCAGCGACTGCTGTTCCACGCGATCGCGTTCCAGCGTCAATAATGCTTCATCAATTGGCTCCGGAAAGGTAATCAGCATCTTCGCGGTTTCGCCTGGCTGGTACAGCGTTTTATCCGCCACGATATCTACCGTACCAGTATGCGCCGTGCTGCCCTTACCGCTGACGGCATGACTTAACCCAGCGAGAATTAAGCCGTCTTTATCGCGTAATGTCAGATTGTAGTTGCCAGGTTTAGCGAAATTGACGGTAAAGGATTTGCCGCCTGACGGTAGCTCTCCGCTATGGCTCGTGCGGTCTTCGAGACGCAACCATTCATACGTAACAGGAACCTGTTTTGAAGATTCCAGCGCGGCATAACGGAACACAACCGACTCGCCGCTATTACTGTATTGTGCGGCAGTACTTAATGAGTAATGCGCCAGACCGCGTTCAATGAGGATCTCTTTGGTGGTGGTGACGCGATACGCCGCGCCGTCACTGGCGGAGACGGTTAACAAATAGCGGCTCGGTTTATCGGCGGCGGGGAGATTTAACGCCACATGACCGCTGGCGTCGGACACCGTTTCGCTGCCTTCCAGCGACACGGGGAAACGTCCGGCATAACGCAAATCGTTACCGACCATTGATAATTGCTGAGCGCGCAAACTTAACTGCACGCGGGCATTTTTTACCGGCTCGCCATCCGGGTAGAGCAGTTGCAGTTTGCCGCTGACCGCTTCGCCAGTTTTGAACTCTTTTTTGGCGAGAGCTAAACCAATCTCGAAATGTGGCTTGATGTAGTTTGCCACGCGAAAACTGCTGCTATAGACCTGATTGCGGTAAGCAAGACGTAACTCATAACCTCCGGCTACGGCATTTTCTGGCAGGCGGAAACTTCCCTGCCCGCCATTGCGCGCATCCAGCGTGACATTGACGGTTTGCAACAGACTGCCGTTGGCGTCCAGCACCGAAAGCTTCGCCGGGGCGCTGACGATGGGGGATGAATGCAACGGATCGTGGAACTCGCGGCCGATCACTTTAACATCGACACGATCGCCTGCGCGATATAGCGGGCGATCGGTAAAAATATACAAGCGGGTGTTGTAGATTTCGCTTTCGTAGAAGAAGTTCTCGGAGACAAAAACGCCGCCTTCAGCATCCTTACCCAGAATGTATGAACGTTCTGGCGATATATGTTGTAACTGCAAGGTACCGCTGTCATCGGTCACACCGCGGGTCATCACGCCAAGACCGTCAGTCCACAAGATCTCTGAGCCGGGCTTCGCGTCACCCTGTTTTTTACCCGCGGTCCACACCAGAAGCTCTTTGCCTGACACTTTGCTAAGCGCCACGGTATCGGAAACAAACACCACCGTCGTCGCCCGATACCCACCAACCATCGCCTCGACGAGGTACAGTCCCGGCTCTTGTTGGCCGAGAGGAATATAAATGTTACCCGGCTGCGGCGAGATGAAATTGCTGGATGCGCCTTCCAGTTTTACCCCTTGCTGCGGCTCGAACGGTTTAGCCTGCCATAGTGGATAACGGAACTGTTTCACCAGGGGATATTTTTTCAGCGGGGAAAACTGGTTGTTCTGTACATAACGGGAAGGTTTAATAATGGCATTGCCGAGCTGTAATTCGGGTAACGCCTGAGTCACATTCTGCCGTGACTGAGAAGAGAAAGTACGCTGCATCACGCGGCGAGATTTGCCGTACCAGTTATCCCACAGCCAGGTTAGCGTATTGTTCAGCCCGTCGCCCAGATATTGCGGTTGCACCACAATGCGATGCAGGTTTTTCTGCTGGCGCAAAAATGCCATCGGGTCAGGAATACGATACAGGCGAACGTCCACGCCGCCGTACTCTTCCATCTGATAGCGCCGATAATCACGCCCCGGCGCTTCCAGTCGCACTTTCGCCTCTTCACTGCTGCTAAAACTGCTGTCAGCAAGCAAAAAGAATGTTCCCCCGGCAGGCGGCGCATAGTTGCTGGAAGGAAGCGAATCATCAGCATTAGCAAGCCCTGTTCCCACAAGAGACAGGGACAAGC
>ENA-UOJC01003119-UOJC01003119.1-human-gut-metagenome-genome-assembly--contig:-C104-NODE-3119-length-16255-cov-11.892407_pt1 | contig 16255 bp, 16 predicted proteins | sample MGYA00242339_ERZ723886 | MGnify/ENA metagenome assembly ERZ723886 | reverse complement strand
AAAGAAAAAGAGCCGCATCGCGGCTCTTTTTTGTTCTGCGCCGAAGGCACAGCCCATGCCGCCCTTTTGACGCTGCGATGCCCCGCTTTGCCGAGGGCTGCGGATTCGGATGCAGATTGCACGGGAAGCCTTGCAGGCGTATTTCCATACGCCAATAAGGGTGCCCGCGCAAAGAAAAAGAGCCGCATCGCGGCTCTTTTTTGTTCTGCGCCGAAGGCACAGCCCGTAGCTTAGTGGGTGAGGAAGAACATCAGCACAAACAACACCGTGATGATCCAGGTGCTGACGTTGATCTCCTTGGCTCTGCCCGAGAAGAGGCGAACCGCGATGTAGGAGATCAGACCGAAGGCGATACCGTAGGAAATGTTATAGGCAAACGGCATCATCGCCATCGTGAGGAATGCGGGAAGCGCATAGGACGGATCGTTCCATTCGATGTTTTTGACGCAGCCGATCATGAGAATACCGACATAGATCAGGGCGGCGGCATAGGCGCATGCGGGAATCAGCGACGCGATCGGAGACAGGAACATCGCGATGAAGAACATCGCCGCGGTCACCATTGCGGAAAGACCGGTCTTGCCGCCGACGGCAACGCCCGCGGAGGATTCGACAAAGGTCGTGACCGTAGAAGTGCCGCAGACTGCGCCCGAGCAGGTTGCAATCGCATCGGCAAGCATCGCGCGATCCATGTTCGGCACGGTCTCTTCGCCCTTCTCGTCCTTGACGAGCAGGTTGCCGCCGCGGCAGGCGCCGTACAGCGTGCCGAGCGTGTCAAACATATCGACCATGCAGAATGCCAGCGAGGTGGTGGCAAAGGTGATGACAAGGCTGCCGACCGTGTGCCCCTCGCCCGCAAGGTAGCCCGAGAAATCAAAGCCCTCGGTGAAGACCTTGCCGAAGGATTCGCTGCCGAATGCGGCAAAGGCAGCAAAGGGGTTCAGCGACTTGCCGACAAAGAAATTCGTGTAGAAGCCGGGAATCGTCAGCCCGAGCAGATAATACACGGCAGCGCCGCCGAGAATGCTCCAGAGGATCGCGCCCTTGACCTTCTTCATCGACAGGATCGCGATGGCGATCACGGCGCCGATGGTGACAAGACGGGGCATGATGCTCTCCCAGGTTGCCGAGCCGAGCAGGTTGAAGCTCGAAATGCCGACCAGCGTTGCATCGTCATTGACGATGATGCCGGCGTCCTGCAAACCGAGGAACGCGATGAACAAACCGATGCCTGCCGGGATTGCCGTCTTGACGGCTGCGGGAATGGCATCAAAGATCAGCTTGCGCAGACCCGTGACCGTGAGCAGAATGAAGATCAGACCGTCCACAAGAACAAAGACCAAGGCGTTTGCATACGTAAAGCCAAAGCCGAAGCAGACCGTGTAAACAAAGAAAGCATTCAGTCCCATGCCGGACGCCTGCGCCAGCGGCAGGTTGGCAAGCAGACCGATCAGCACCGTGCCGATGACGGCGGACAGCGCGGTCGCAATGTACACGGCGTCAAACGAAACGCCGTCCAGATTTGCAAACATACCGGGGTTGACCATCAGAATGTACGCCATCGCCGCGAAGGTGGTCAGTCCGGCGATGATCTCGGTACGAACCGTCGTACCATGCTTTTTCAGTTCAAACATAGCTTGTCTCCCGAAAAAAGTTGTTTGTGCCGCGCGGCACAACGCGAATATGATAGCACGCCGAAAGAAAGATGTCAAGATGCAGATGCAAAATGAGACACTTTTACAAGATATTGTGGGGAAAAGGCGGCAGACGAGGGTAAGCGATATATACAGAAATCCCGTCATCACGCAAGGGCGACGCTATGATGTCCCGCTTTGCCGAGGGCTGCGGATCGGATGCAGAGCAAAAAAGAGCCGCAAGCGGCTCTTTTTTCTTTGCACACAGGCACAGTAATTCGAGAAGCAACGCCGTATCGCGCCGCTTATCGGATTCGAGATTATTCTCCCAAATATGCGGTGCGGATCCGGGGATCATTCAGCAGATCCTCCGCCTTGCCGTCCATCACGATCTTGCCGGTCTCGAGGACATAGGCACGGTCGGCAATGGAAAGCGCCTTCTTCGCGTTCTGCTCGACGAGCAGAACGGTGGCGCCGTCCTTGGAGACCTCCTTGATGATCTTGAAGATCTCATTGACCAACAGCGGCGATAGACCCATCGAAGGCTCATCCATCAGAATAATCTTCGGATTGGACATCAGCGCGCGCCCCATGGCAAGCATCTGCTGCTCGCCGCCGGACAGCGTGCCGGCAACCTGGTTTTTGCGCTCTTCCAAGCGCGGGAAATGCGAATACACATACTTCAGATTCTCTTCGATCTTCGCCCGCGAAGTGAGCGAAAATGCGCCGAGCATCAGATTGTCATACACGGTCAGGTGCGCAAAGACGCGGCGTCCCTCGGGGACGTGCGCCATGCCGAGCCCGACGATCTTGTGCGCGGGCGTTTTGACGAGATTCTTCCCCTCAAACTCGACGCTGCCGGACTTGGGTGTGACCAGCCCGGTGATCGTATGCAGAATGGTGGTCTTGCCAGCGCCGTTTGCGCCGATCAGCGCGATGACCTCGCCCTCGTTGACCTCAAAGGACACGCCTTTGATGGCATTGATGACGCCGTAATAAACCTGCAGATCTTTTACCTGTAACATTTCATCGCCCCCTTATTCGTCCTCGCCGATATAGGCGGTGATGACACGCGGATCGTGCAGGACCTCCGCCGTCTTGCCCTTGGCAAGTTCGGTGCCGAAGTTGAGGACAGTCAGCTCCTCGCAGATACCGCCGACCAGCTTCATATCATGCTCGATCAAGAGGATCGTCATGTTGAAGTTATCGCGGACAAAACGGATCGTGTTCATCAGCTCCGCCGTCTCGTTCGGGTTCATGCCCGCAGCAGGCTCATCCAGCAGCAGCAGCTTCGGATCGGTCGCCATGGCGCGCGCGATCTCCAGCTTGCGCTGCTTGCCGTAAGGCAGGTTGGACGCGAGCAAGTCGCGCTGCCCGTCGAGGTCAAAGACCTTGAGCAGCTCGATCGCCTTCTCGGTGACCTCTTTTTCGCACTTGCGGAATCTGCCGACGTGCAGACACGCCTCGGCGAAGGAATAGCGAATGCTGTTGCCAAGACCGAGACGGACATTGTCAAGCACGCTCATCTTGCCGAACAGGCGGATATTCTGAAACGTGCGGGCAATGCCGAGCTTGTTGATCTCAACCGGCGTCTTGCCGTTGAGGCAGACCCCGTCGAGCGTGACGGTGCCCGAGGTGGGCTGGTAAACGCCGGTCAGCATGTTGAAGACCGTCGTCTTGCCGGCACCGTTCGGTCCGATCAGACCGTACAGCTGCCCCTTTTCAATGGTGAGATTGAGGCGGTCGACCGCCTTGAGTCCGCCGAACCGGATGGACAGATCCTTGGTTTCCAGCAGTGCCATTACGCCTCACCTCCCGCTTGTTTTTTGCCGGTCTTTGCGCGGATCGAATCGCGCAGCTTTGCGCCCATTGCCTTGAGCTTTGCATTGTTGTTGATCAGCATCATCGCGATGAGGACGATTGCATAAATCAGCATTCTGTAGTCATTGAGTGCACGGAGCGCCTCGGGCAGGACATACAGGAGCGCGGTTGCGATCACGACGCCGCGCATCTTGCGCATGCCGCCGAGCACGACGAACACGAGAATCAGGATCGACAGGTTGTAGTCAAACTTGACCGCCTGCAGCGTTGCGAGGTTGTGCGAATAGAGCACGCCGGCGACACCGCCGAAGAAAGCGGACATGACAAACGCGGACATTTTGGCACGGGTGACATTGACGCCCATCGCCTCCGCCGCAATGCGGTTGTCGCGCGAAGCCATAACGGCGCGTCCCTGCTTGGAATCCATGAAATTGAGCATGATGATCATCGCGATGAACACTACGATAAAGCAGATGACAAAGGTGGAATCGCGCGGCGTGCCGGTGATGCCCTGCGCGCCCTTGATGATGTCCTTCTTCGTCTCCATATCGAAAACATGCGCCGCCTTTGCCTCGGTGCTCATCGAGACAAACACACCGTTTTTATCCACGGTCAGATACACATTGTTCATGACGCTCTTGATGATCTCGCCGAACGCCAGCGTGACGATCGCCAGGTAGTCACCGCGCAGACGGAGAACCGGGATGCCGATGAGGAAGCCGAAGACGGCTGCAACCACGCCGCCGAGCAGGATGGCAAGCGGGAAGCGGACAAAGGTTGCCGTGATGACATCCTTGGTCAGAATGGAGAACACGCTGCCTGTGAACGCGCCGAGGCACATGAAGCCCGCTGCACCGAGGCTGAGCTCACCCGAGACGCCGACCACAAGGTTGAGCGACATTGCCGCAAGAATGTATACGCAGGTGGGGACGAGCAGACCCGTGAAGGAGCGCCCCGCCTTGCCGCTGGAAACATAGAGCTGCACTGCGGCGAAGATCACCGCAAGCATTGCGTAAGTAATGGTTCTGTCCTTTGCCTCTCTGGAAAGCAGAGGCATCCGTTTGGCAGATGCGTTTGTTTTCATGCGTGTCACCTCAAACTTTCTCGCTGATCTTCTTGCCCAAGATGCCGGTCGGCTTGACAAGCAGGACCACGATGAGCACTGCAAACACGATCGCATCCGAGAGCTGGGTGGAAATATACGCCTTGCTGAGGTTCTCGATCACGCCGAGGACGATGCCGCCGATCATCGCGCCGGGGATCGACCCGATGCCGCCGAAGACCGCCGCGGTGAACGCCTTGATGCCGGGCATTGCACCGGTATAGGGGCTGAGCTGCGTATAGGTCGAACAGAGCAGGACGCTGGCGATGCCCGCAAGCGCCGAGCCGATGGCGAAGGTGAGCGAGATCGTGGCATTGACGTTGATGCCCATAAGCTGTGCCGCGCCCTTATCCTCCGAGACGGCAAGCATTGCCTTGCCGCTCTTTGTATGGTTGACAAACAGCGAAAGTCCGATCATGATCGCAACGGAAACCAGAATGGTGACGACCGTCTCGCCGGAGACCTTCACATCGCCGAGCATAATCGAGAACGGCGGGATCACGGACGTGGTCGTCTTTGCAGCAGAGCCGAAGACCAGCAGCGCCACGTTCTGCAGAAAATAGCTGACGCCGATCGCCGTAATCAGGACGGCAAGGGAGGTCGCGGCGCGGAGCGGCTTGTAGGCGATCTTTTCGATCGTCACGCCGAGCACCGTGCACACGAGAATCCCGAATAAAATCGTCAGCCAGGTGGGCATCCCCAGTGCCGTACCGACAACAAAGGTCATATACCCGCCGATCATGATGACATCGCCGTGTGCGAAATTCAGCATTTTCGCAATACCGTATACCATGGTATAACCGAGTGCGATCAGGGCATAGATGCTGCCGAGACTCACGCCGTTAATCAGGTAAGAGAAGAAACTGCTCATCGACTTTGCTCCTTATTGAAGATTGAACATTTTCCGGTCTGCGAAGTTGCAGATATTTTTCACAAACCGAAATAATAAAATAAAAAGGCTATTGTAATAATAGCCTCTTTATTTTAACATAAAACCATCCGAATTGCAAGTGCAAATTGAAATTCCTGCAAAGAAATGTCGAATTTACGTCCGGATCACTCGTCCATCGAGACGTAGGTACCGCCCTGGATGACCATTGCCTTCGGGGTCTTGTTCGGCTCACCGCTCTCGTCCCAGGTCATTGTACCGGTAACACCTTCAACCGTGATCTTGGTCATTGCAGCGGTCAGTGCATCGGACAGTGCGCTGTGGTCGATCGTAGGATCGGTCACTTTCGCATATTCCAGCGCCGCCTTGATGGTGTAGATCGCATCGTAAGCGTCAGCCGCGAACTGAATCGGGGTCTCGCCATACTTTTCTCTGTAGGCTGCGGTGAACTTCGCCGACTTTTCTTCCTTCGAGTCTGCCACATAAGGCGTCAGAAACATAACGCCCTCTGCAAGACCCGCCTTGTCCGCCAGCTGACCGATAATGCCGTCCAGACCGTCGCAGCCGAAGTACTTGACGTTAAGCCCTGCGGTGGAAGCCTGTTCGAGGAACAGCGAAGCCTCCTGATGGTAGATCGGCAGGAAGACAAGCTCTGCGCCGCTCTCCTTGATCTTCTGAATCTGTACGCTGAAGTCGGTTGCGCTGTCCTTGGTGAACGCCTGTGCGGTTACGACTTCAATGCCCTTGGCAGTTGCTTCTGCCGCGAACTTCTCATAAATACCGTTGGAGTAAACGTCCGATACGTTGTAGAAGACGGCGACCTTGCTTGCCAGCTTGTGTTCTGCAATGTAGTCAGCGGAGTCGACACCCTGGTTCGGGTCGCTGAAGCAGATACGGAATGCGTTGGGGTTTGCCACGCACTCAACTGCCGAGCCAGAGGGGGTCAGCAGGAACATGTTGTCCTCCAGTGCAACGGCTGCAACTGCGACGCAGGGTGCGCTCGTAACCGTGCCCATCAGGACCTGCATGCCTTCGTCCATCAGCTTGTTGTAAGCATTGACCGACTTCTCGGGGTCATGCTCATCGTCCTGGAACTTCAACTCCAGCTTGTAGCCGTTGACGCCGCCCGCTGCGTTAATCTCGTCAACTGCGATCTGTGCACCGTTCTTTACGTTGATGCCATATACGGCTGCTGCGCCGGTCAGAGGGCCGATACCGCCGATAATCAGCGTGCCCTTGGTTTCGTCAGCGCCGCCGTTTGCATCGGTGGAACCGCTGACGGCAGGATCGGTTGCCGCGGGATCGGTGCCCGCGGGCGTTTTGTCTCCGCAAGCGGTCAGCATTGCAAAGCTGAGCAGTGCCGCAAGCGCGAGAGCAATGATTCTCTTCGTCATTGTTTTGTCCTCCGTAAATTTGTTTTTTAAAAGGTCGAAACTTGCTTCTGATGCTGCAAATATCGGCTTTTTCGTTATGATACACTTGATTTGCCCATCTGTCAAGCAGGTAATTGCACACGGCGCGTAGAAATTGAAAGCCGGCAGAGCGCAGATTATAGTATTTTTCAACAAAATTGCAACATTTTCAGACAAAGTTGTATGAAAAGACCGCCGCTTCTGCGTGTCACAAGCGGCGGAGTTTCGCTAAAATCGCCTCAAAATATGGGGGCAGCGGCGCCGTGAAACACAGGGTCTCGCCGCTCCGCGGATGGCGGAAGGTCAGCCGATATGCGTGCAGGGTCTGCCCGATGAGCAAATCGGCATTCTGCCGCTCAAACTTCGTGTGTCCGCCGCCGTACAGCGTATCGCCGAGGAGCGGGTGCCCGATGCTCGACAGATGCACGCGGATCTGGTGCGTTCTGCCGGTCTCCAGCTTCAAATCCAACAGGTCAAAGCCGTCAAACTGCTCGGCGACGGTGTAGTGCGTGACCGCCGGTCTGCCGCCCGGGACGACCGCCATCTTCTTGCGGTCGCGCGGGTTTCTGCCGATGGGGCGGTCGACTGTGCCCTGCGCGTCCCTCAGGTTGCCGACCGAGACCGCCTTGTACTCGCGGTCGATGCCGTGCTCCTTCAGGCTGTCCGAGAGGACGGTGTGCGCAAAATCGTTCTTTGCCACGACGAGCAGCCCGCTCGTGTCCTTGTCGATGCGGTGCACAATGCCGGGGCGGCGCTCACCGCCGATGCCTGACAGACGGTCGCCCATGCGGTAAAGCAGCGCATTGACCAGCGTTCCGCTCTCGTTGCCGGCGGCGGGATGCACGACCATGCCCTTCGGCTTATTGACAACGGCAAGGTCGTCGTCCTCGTAGACGATCTCAATCGGAATATCCTCGGGCAGCGTCGCGGTCTCGCGCACGGGCGGAAGCGTGATGCCGACTTCGTCCCCGGCGGCGATGCGGGTATTCTTCGCGGCAGACGCTCCGTTCACCGTGACTGCGCCCTCGGCAAGCAGGCGGGCAGCCGCCGTGCGGGTCACATCAAAATAGAGACTGACAAAGACATCGGCGCGGCTGCCCGCGTCCTCCGCCGCCGCTACGCGCACAAGACTCACCGCGCAGTCTCCTTTTTCTCTTTTTTGTACGAAAGCAGGCAATAGAGCACCAGCAGCCCTGCGCCCACGCAGACCGCCGCGTCCGCCGCATTGAACACCCAGGTCCACAGACTGCCGAAGAGACGGACATCGATAAAATCGACGACATAGCCGAGCAGCACGCGGTCAAACATATTGCCGATGCCGCCGCCCACGACCAGCGCAAGCGCGGTGCAGAGCAGCTTCGGCTTGCCCTTCAGCGTAAACAGGTAGACGAGGATGGCGAGAATCGCCACGGCGGACACCGTCATGAAGATCCAGCGGTGCTCGGTGAGCAGACCGAAGGACATGCCGGGGTTTTCGATATAGGTCATGTGCAGCACGCCGTCGATCACCGGCACGCTGTCGCCGACATGCGGGAGCCCCGATGCGAGCGCAGGCGTATTTGCGGCGAGCGCCGTTGCATGCGTGAAAATATAGTCCAGCGCCCACAGCTTGGTGAGCTGGTCCGCCGCGCAGACGGCGAGAATCAGAATCAGATAAGGTGCCACGGCAAATATCCTTTCAGTTTGCAAAATCGGTCGGATTTTTCAGCTTGCGGTCGGCAGCGCTGTCCATCAGGCGTTTGATGTCGTCATAGCCGTCGCCGCCGTCGTCATAGGTCACACTGACCGCATCGTAGAGCTTGCGCGGCGCGGCGTTCTGCCTCTCACCGTCTTTGGCAAGCAGCTTGCCGCCCGCAAAGGCATAGTCATGCGCGGTATTGTCCGCTTCGGTGTCCGCTGCAGGCGCAGCAGGCACCGCTGCGGCAGATGCCGCGGCGGTTTCCGCCGCCGTCTCGGGTGCGGGCACAGGTTCTGTCGGACGCACGCGGTCGGTGCGGCGCGGGCGGGACGCAAAGAGCCGCGCCGCGTCGGGCGCGTCCGCCGATGGAACGGCGGACGCCGCCGGTGCGGGCGAATCAGCCGGTGCGGACGGCGCGGGCGCTGCCGCGTTGAGCGCGGCAAGCGCGCGAACCGTGTCCGCCGTGAGGCTGCGCAGCTTTTCTTCAAATTCTGCGCTGCGGCGGGAAAGCGCCGCCGCTTTGGCGCGCGTTGCCGCAGCCTCCCGTTCGGCGGCGGCAAGCGTTTCCCTGCCCCGCTTGTCGGCGGCGGCGAGAATCATCGCGGCATTCTGCCTGGCATTGCCGACCGTTTCGTTTGCGCGCCGCGCCGCCTCCCGCTCGGCAGCCGAGGCGCGCTCGGCTGCCACCGCCTCGGCGGCGGCTGCGCGCGCCTTGGCATCCTCCAGCAGGGTTTTCGCCTGCGCCTCGGCTGCCGCGCGGACCTTCTCCGCCTCATCCTTCGCTGCGGCAAGCAGACGATACGCCTCGTTTTCGGTGCGGGTAATCTCGGCGCTGCGCCCCTCAAAAGCATCCAGCTTGGCGCGCAGCGTGCGCAGTGCCGACTCGTCCCGCTCGGCAGCGGTGCGCAGCTCGGCAACAAAGGCGTCGACTTCCTTGGTATTATAGCCGATCGCCCCCTTGTTGAAGTGGATGGATTGCAGTCTTTCGGACAGGCTCACGGTGCACACTCCTTTTCTTTCGGATCTTTATCAGATATACTTTCGGGCGATCAGGCGGAAACGTCCCTTCCTTGTCGGGTCGGAGACGCTCTCCACCTCAAATTTACCCACGCCGCGCACGCTGAGCACATCGCCTGCGGCAACAGCGGCATCGGGGCGTGCGGCGATCTCGTAATTGTGCTCAACCTCGCCCGCGACGATCTTCTCCTTTGCCGCCTCACGCGACAGATTGCAGAGTGCGGCGACCACGCCGTCGAGCCGCGGGGACGCGACCGTATCGGCAATCGGCTTGAACTTCCGCTCGATGCGGTAGCCCGCAGGCAGCGCGGCACGGGTCACTTTGACGCGGTCGCTTGCCACGCGCAGCTCGGTATCAAGCAGAAAGCCCGCCACGCGGCAGTCGACAAACACATAGGCGGTATATTCGTCGATCGGCGCGATGTCGCCGATCACGTCCCGCTCAAGTCCGAGCGACAGCAGGCTGCCGAGGTAGTCACGGTGCGAAAAATCGCGGAAACCGCCGCCCGCGATCTTCAGCGCGGTGATGTCCCTGAAAGCGTCCGCGCCGAGAAACTGCACCGTCGTCTCATAGAGGTCGTCGCCGTCGGCAAGCGCCGTCAGGTATTCCGGCAGGACAAACAGCTTCCGCCGCTGCGCCCCCGGCGCGCCGCCGAAAAAGAGCGTCTGCCCCGTGCGCCCCGTGCTCTCCAGCCGACGCGCGAGAAAATACTGCTCGGCAGGCGTGAGAAAGGGCGAAGAGACCGGCGCGCCGACCGCGCGGTCAAACAGCGCATCGACCCGCGCCGTGAGCATCCGGAATGCGTCGCTCTCATCCAATCGCATAGGCGTACCTCCAAAAAATTCCGATCGGCATCCAGCCGCCGCAGCGGAAAGCCGCGATAGAAAAATTCCGCACCGCAGGAAGGCTCCGACGGTGCGGCAAAATTCGCGTAGCTTATTCGGCAGCTTCTGCCTCGGCTTTTGCCGCAGCTGCCTTCTGCTTGATCTGTCCTTCGCTGACGTCCACATTCGAGGGCGTGACAACATAGGCGCTGTTGGCGACCTTCTTAATATTGCCGCCGATGGAATAGGCAACGCCGGTGAGGAAGTCGAGGATGCGGCGCGCCGCCTCTTTGTTGGTGTCCTCCAGGTTGAGCACGACTGTGCGCTTGGACAGCAGGTGATCCGCCACCTGTGCGGAATCCTCAAACAGCTGGGGCTTGACGACCTTCAGCTCGATCGAGCTGCCGCCGCCCATGATGTCATAACCGCTGCCACCGATGGTGGACTCGTTCTCGGCAGGCATGTCGGGCGTCTCGGGCGCTTCATCATAGCCGTACTGACCGTTTGCGCCGTCGTCCTCATACATGTAGCCATTGTCATATGTATCCTTACTGAACTTGTCCTTGATATCGCCGAAAAAACTCATTTTTCGATCCTCCGCATTTATATTCTAAATATTTTCATTCTTTTCAAACGCGGCTCTGCCCACGCGGATCAGATTGGATCCCTCCGCAAGCGCCGCTTCAAAACTCCGGCTCATCCCCATAGACAGGACATGCCTATCTACATTATGAAGTTTTTTTTCGCAAATGTCAATAAAAATATGATAACTTTCTCTAAAATATTTGCGATAATCCGCCGCATCGTCGCATTTCGGCGCCATGGTCATGATACCGCAGAGCCGGATATGCGGGAAAACTGCCAGCTTTTCGGCGAAATCCGACGCATCCTCGGGCAGAACGCCGCCCTTCTGCGCCTCCCTGCCGATATTGACCTCGATGAGACAGTCCATGACCTTTTCGTGCTTTGCCGCCTGCCGTTCGATCTCCTCGGCGAGGGGCAGGCTGTCCAGTGACTCGATCATCGAGACCTTGTCGATGATGTACTTGACCTTGTTCTTTTGCAGGCTGCCGATGAAGTGGATGTCCAGCCCGTCGCGGTTCAGAGCATCGTACTTTTCCAGCAGACTCTGCACGCGGTTTTCGCCGATCTTGTTAACCCCGAGCGCGTGCGCGTAGTTGATCTCATCGGCGGCGGCGTATTTGGTCGCCAGCAGCAGCTCGTAGGACTGCCCGTAGGGAGACGCCGCAGCCGCCGCGTCCGCGCGGGCGCGGATGGATTCGAGATTGTGCTTGATATAAGAAAAATCCTGTTGTTCGTCCATATTTCCTGCCTCAGTTGATATGCTTGTTCGGCATCAGATCCCGCGCGCCGCTGACGATCACCTCGTCATAGCGGGCAAGACCTTTGCAGACCACATCGTTATCCGGGTCGTCGTCCGCGCCGTACAGCGTAGCGGGTGCACTCTCGGGATCGACATAGACATAGGCGCCGCTCTCATCCAGCACGTCCGCCGTGCGGAAACGGATGGTGCTGCCCGCGCGCACGTACACGCCGACCCGCCCGTCCACCACGCGCAGAGCGCTTGACGGCACGCGGTAGCCCGTGACCTCGCCGTACACCGCAGACACGCGCTGCGTGCGCGCGAAGCCGAAGTCTGCCGGCATTTCCTGCGTGACGAAGACGAGCAGCACCTCACCGTTTTCTTCGTTCTTGGCGGCAAGCGTCATCCGGATGCGCACATCGGATGCGGCGAAATCGAGCGCGTAGCTGCTGCCAACCGTAAAGCCGAGCGCGTCCTCCTTGGCGGCGGGCGCGGCGAAGTACCACTTTGCACGGCGCACGAGCCGCGCCACGGCGCTCCCCGCCGTCGGCGCTTCCGCCGCGGCGGCGCGGTACGCCGCCGGGGTCATGCTTTCGATCTTTGTATAGTCGATGCGGGTCTCATAGCCGTCGTCCGCACCGCTGTAAAAATACCCCGCCTCGGGCGCATAAATATCGGTGCTTGTCCCCGTGATGGACGCTGCGGCGGCAGAGCGGCTGCTTTTCAGCGAAGTGAGCAGCGCCGCAGCGCCGCCGTCGCCGCCGAGAATGGCGTCGCGCCGCAGCATGGAGAGCATCAGCGTCTCGGTCTCGCGGGTCGCGTCCGCAAAGCTGCCGCGCCGCGTCGCCGACGCGAGCGTGAGGAGCGACTGCCGGATTGCCACATCGGCTTTAACACCGTCGGCAACGGTCGTGCCGCCGTTTTCCTCCGCCTCGGCAAGCAGATCGATCAGGCGGTCCGTGCCGGCGAGACTGCCAACCGCCGTGCTGTCGGCATAGCCGCTGTAGACCGCGGCGACCTTGGCGCCGAGACGCACGCGCGTGCCGTCTGCATACAGATAGCGGACCGCACCGGTCGCCGGGGACGGGATCGCAATCTCGTCGCGGACGACCGTGCCGGTGAGCGGCAGGGTCAGCTCACGGGTATACAGATCCGCCTGCACGGTCTTCATCGTCTCGGAAAACCCGCCGAAAAGATGCAGGAGAATGTAGAGAATCAGCCCGATGACCAGCGCCGCACGCAGAAGTGAAAGCCAAAAACGCGCGACAGGGTCGCGCTTTTTTTTCGGCTCACCGCCCGGCGGCGTATAGGTGACAGGCTTGTTCATGGGTAACCTCGATGATATCGTTTTTATGAGGGGATTGGCATCCGAGGCAATCCTTATCTACGCTGTTCTAATCAAGCCTTCCCAAATGGAGGGAAGGTGTCAACGGGGTTGACGGATGAGGTGTCTTAGATGTCGGTCTCTACACCCGCACGCCGCGCTCGCGGAGCAGGGCTTCGACCTCGGCGACGAGCGCGCTTTGCAGCTTCGGCGTGCCGTCCTCGCTGTCGCAATAGAGCGGCAGGACATACGGCTTTGCCGAAAACCAGGTAATCTGCCGTTTGGCATAGCGGCGGGTCGCGGTCTTCAGCCGCGCCGTGGCGTCGGCAAGCGATTCTTTGCCGGTCAGCACGCCGAGCAGCTCCTTGTAGCCGATGGCTGCCGCCGCCGTTGTATTCTTCTCAAATACGCCCGCGCGCCACAGCCGCTCGGTCTCATCGAGCAGCCCCGCGCGCAGCATTTCGTCCACGCGGCGGTCAATGCGTTTGTAGAGCAAGTCGCGGTCGTGGTAATACAGCCCCACCGCAACAAGCGGGAGCGCAGGCAAAGCCGCGCGGCTCTCCCTGTCCCAGACCGACTTCGGCTTACCGCTGACCTCGTAAACTTCGAGCGCGCGGATCACGCGCCGCGTGTTGTTCTCGTGGATGACATCTGCGCTCTCTGGATCGACCGCGCGCAGATGCTCGTGCAGGGCGTGCGCGCCGACGGCGGCAAGCTCGGCTTGCAGCGCCTCGCGCACCGCCGCATCCGACGCGGTTTCTTCGGGTGCGCCGCCGCGCAGCACGCTGTCAAGATACAGTCCCGTGCCGCCGCAGAAGACCGGGAGGTTTCCCCGCCCGGCAATCGCCCTTGCCGCGGCAAGCGCCGCAGGGGCGTAATCCGCCGCCGAATAAGGCGTGTCCGGCGCGCAGACATCAATCATATGATGCCGCACGCGCGCCTGTTCTTCCTTCGTCGGCTTCGCCGTGCCGATATCCATCGTGCGGTAAACCTGCATGGAATCGACCGAGACAAGCTCTCCGCCGTGCCGCTCGCAGATCGCCAGCGCAAGCGCGCTCTTGCCGCCCCCTGTGCTGCCGACCACCGCCGCCGCGGGGCTTATTTCACCAGTCCGTTTTTCTCTATCCATGCGAGCACGTCGGTGAAAAATTCTTCCTTATTGGTCTCGTTGTGCAGTTCATGCCGTGCGCCGGGGTACAGCTTGATCGAGACGTTCTTCACCCCCGCCGCAAGCAGACGGTTGTAAATCTCGGTCGGCCCCTTGCCGTAGTTGCCGACGGGGTCCATATCGCCCGCGAGGAACAGGGTTGGCATATCCTTCGGATAATGCTCCGCCCATGCGGGCTTGGACACGGCGGCAAGCACCGAAAACAGCGCGTAATAGCCGTTTGCCGTGAAAATGAAATTGCGCTGCGGATCGTTTGCAAACCGTTTGCCCGCCGCCGCGTCGCGCGACAGCCAGGCAAACGCGCCCTCGTTCGGATAGCGCGAATTGTAGCCCTTGAAGGACAGATTGTAGAGCTGCTTTGAGCGGAAGTGCCCGCCGCGCGACTTGCCGAGTGCACCCGCAAAGAGCTGTGCCGCGCGGGTGGGGTTGTTCGTCCCCGCCGTGCCGACAAAGATCGCGCCGTCGATCGTCTCGGGATAGCGCTCCGTATAGGCGCGCGCGAGGAACGACCCCATGCTGTGCCCGAGCAGGACAAGCGGCACGCCCTTATACATCGAACGGACGATGCGGTTCAGCTTGCGCAGATCCTTCAGCAGTACTTCATAGCTGCCGCCCGCAAAATAGCCGAGGTCGCGCGCGTCCTCCGCCGTGTTGCCGTGCCCGAGGTGGTCATTGCCGCAGACGACAAGCCCCGCCGCGGTCAGCCGCTCTGCCAGCAGCGCATAGTTTTCCACATAGTCGCACATGCCGTGCGAGATCTGCACAATGCCGCGCACCTCGCCGTCCGGCACATAGACATAGTACGCCACTTCGCGCTTGCCGCCGCTCGAACGCATGAAATTCATATGCATTTTCATCGGGAACACCTCGATTTCTGTTTACTTGAAGGGATTATCCAAATGCGTGGCTCCCTCTCCGAGGGAAGTCGCACAAACCTGTACGGGCGATCACGCATCACGCCATTTACAGCGCTTACAATTCTACCTCGTGCTCGAGTATGTAGCGCAGGACTTCGGTCTCGGTGGGTACTGCGGTGATCGGTTCGCCGCCGCGCGCCGCCGCGCGGGCAATCACCGTGGAGGCATAACGCGCCGCGCGCACCGTCTTTGCCGAGCGCAGATATTCGAGGATCATCGCGGGCACAAACAGCTCGTTCAGCCGCGCATCCGCGCCCTCGACATAGGGGATATAATAGGAGAAATTCCCCTTGAATGCAAACGCGCCGCCCACCCCTGCGCGGAACATATAGGTTCCCGCATGGATAATCTTCGCCAGCGCGACCGCTGCCTCGAGATTGCTCTGCGCCGAGCGCGGCTCGATGCCGGTGTAACGCTTGGCAGCCTCTGCGCCGAGTGCGATCAGCGTGACGTCACCGAGCGCGTCGAGCGGAAAATCGGCAGGGATATGCTCGCCGTCCGCAAATACGGGAATCTTCTTCTCCCTTGCCAGCGCCGTGACGCGCGCCGCCGCCGAGACAGGGATCTCAAGACTCAGCCACACCGCGTCAGGCAGCGAAGTAAACGCCTCCTCGACAAGGTCGCCGTCAATTGCCTCGGACAGCACCGAGGAGCGGTAGCTGCGGCGCTCGCCGTCCGCGCGCTCCGCCGTCACGCCGAGCGGGGACGTCCCGCCGCGCACCGTCTTCACAAACCGCGTGTCCATGCCGAGATCTTCATAAAACTTCACAAGGTCGCGCCCGTACTGATCGTCGCCGACCGCCGAGCAGAGGATCGCCTCGCCGCCGAGGCGGGTCACCGCCACGCCCGCATAACTCAGCGGACCGCCGGGCACCGTATTGCCCGTAAACGCGCCGAAACGGGTCTCCCCGTCCGCCGCAAATGCGTCTGTGTGCAGCGCAAGCTCGGTGCGCGCGCTGCCGACAAGCAGGATTCTTCTCTTCACTGTCAGACCATCCTTTCGTCCCGCGCGCCTCTATGCGCGCGTAATCCATATTAACACAATCAGTATACACCATAAAACGGATAAAATCAAGCAAATCACGGCGGGCGGGTGCGAAAGTTTTGTGAAAATTAGATTTTTTTATTGCATTTTTCGCTTTCT
>ENA-UOJC01003116-UOJC01003116.1-human-gut-metagenome-genome-assembly--contig:-C104-NODE-3116-length-16289-cov-12.457497_pt1 | contig 16289 bp, 13 predicted proteins | sample MGYA00242339_ERZ723886 | MGnify/ENA metagenome assembly ERZ723886 | reverse complement strand
AGCCTCGGCCCAAAGGAACGGGCCTCGGCAGACTGCACGGAGAGATGTGCAGCCTCCCGCTTCGCGGGGCAAAAGGGCTGTGATAACAGCCCTTTTGCAGGCATTCGATTCAACACGAAGGGGCTTCCGCCCCCTCGTACTCCCCCTGCGAAACGGTACTCTTTTTCTCCAAACAGAGTTTTTTCGTCAGCCCTCGGCGGCGACGTTCAGGGTCTCGGTGATGTTTTCCGCGCCGGGGCATTCCAGCGTGACATCCAGGTGTCCCGTGATATCCGGGGACATCGTCAGGGGAAACAGGGCGATGGTGCGGCCGGAATCCACCGCCTGGACGGCCAGCTGTTCCCGCTGGCTGAGGGTCTCCGACCCGGCGGGGGTCAGAAACAGGGAGACAGCGTTGACCGTGTCGGTGGTGTCGTCCTGAAAGCCGACCGCCATGAGGACCTGACTGCCTGCCTCGAAATGCAGCCAGCCGTCCCCCAGGTCCGGACGGAGCGGGCGGCCTTCGGCGTCAAAGAAGGCGATGCCGGTGATGGACGGGGTGTCCTGATCCGGCGCGTCCGGGGCAGACCGGGCGGTGCCGGGCGCACCGGCGTCCTCCGCCGGCGTCTCCTGCGGCAGCAAAGCGGCGCCCAGGGCCAGCAGGGACGCCAGCAGGAGGCAGCCTAAAATCAGGCAGCACCCCTTCCAGGGGTTTTTGATTTCCGCGGGGGTGTCCCCGGGGGCATTGGCAAATTCCACACCCAACACCTGGGAGAGAGCCTGCAGGTTTTCCAAACTGGGTTCCGAGGCCCCCATCTCCCACTTGGAAACCGCCTGCCGGCTGACGCCGATTTCCTCCGCCAGGGTTTCCTGGGTCATGCCCAGGCGCTCCCGGGCCTCCCGGATCTGCTCAGATCTGTACATATGGTTTTCCTCCTTACCGTGATGCCCCCATGGTAGCAGGTTGCCCCGGTTGCGTCCACCAACTTCCCGCAACCGCCCGGTTGCGGCGGGAAAATCTTTTGCTGTCCGGCTTTTCGGACAGGCATGGATATGATATAATCAAGCCAATCCATGTGCAACGGGGGAGCGGACGATGAAGCGGATGACACAACAGGCCCCGGCCAAGGTGAATCTGGCCCTGGATATCCGGGGCCGCCGGCCGGACGGCTATCACGACATGCGGATGGTGATGCAGACCGTCTCCCTCTGCGATGCCGTGACCGTGGAGGAGGCGGAGCAGGGGTTTGCCCTGCACACCGATGGGGATTTCATCCCGGCGGGCAAAAAGACGCTGGAGCAGCAGGCGGCGGAGGCGTTTTTCGCGGCGATTGGCCGTTCCATGCCCGGGATGTCCGTGACGCTGGAAAAGCGCACCCCGGCCTATGCGGGCCTGGGCGGCGGCAGCGCCGACGTGGCGGCCCTGCTGCGCATCCTGCGGGACGCATACTGCCCGGAGATGTCTTGTGAAGAGCTGGAGCGCATCGGTTTTTCCGTGGGCAGCGACATGCCCTTCTGCGTCCGGGGCGGCACGGCGCTGGCGGAGGGGCGGGGGGAGCTTCTGACCGACCTGCGCCCCCTGCCGGACTGCTTCTTTGTCCTCTGCAAGCCGGACTTCGGCATCCCCACGCCGTCGCTGTTTGCCCTGGTGGACGGCGGGGAGCTGAAGCGCCGTCCGGACATCGGCGGCATGGCGGCGGCGCTGGAGGCCGGGGATCTGGACGGTGCGGCGGCACGCCTGGGGAATGTCTTTGAGGACATCCTGCCGCCGGAGTACCGCGAGGTGTTCGCCATCAAGGGCCGCTTGCTGGAGCTGGGGGCCCTGAACGCCGCCATGAGCGGCTCCGGCCCCACGGTGTTCGGCGTCTTCCGGCAGCGGCAGGCCGCCGAACAGGCGGCGAGGGCGCTGAAGGAGGACTACGTTCAGACCTTCCTGGCGGAGCCGGTCAAAAAATTCTGAGATCAGGGAATAAAATCCAAAATTTCCGTCCATGATTCTTCCAAAGACTGGAAACGGCCTGCATAAAAAAGGACGGAAATCACATGAAAACTTCTGAGAAATCTGGAAATAAGCTGAAAATCATTGAAATTGCCCTGCTGATCGGCCTGGCAGCGTTCCTGGCCTCCGGGGCGCTGGCCCTGCGGACCCAGGACGATCTGGCGGACAAGGTGGTGCGGCTCCATGTGCTGGCCAATTCTGATTCCGAAGAGGATCAGGCGCTGAAGCTGCGGGTCCGGGACGTGGTGCTGGAGCGGGCCGCGGAGCTGCTGCGGCAGTCGGCGGACCGGGGAGAGGCGGAAGGGCTGCTGCGGGGCAGTCTGCTGGAACTGGAGCGCCTCGCGGCGGAGGAGGTCCGGGCCTGCGGCTATGACTATCCCGTTACCGCGGAGCTGACGGACACGACCTTCCCAACCAAAGAGTACGACGGCTTTACCCTGCCCGCCGGGGAGTATCTGGCCCTGCGCATCGTCATTGGCGAGGGCGGCGGTCAGAACTGGTGGTGCGTGGTGTTCCCGCCGCTGTGCACCGCCGCGTCGGCGGACGTGCCGGCCTCCGCCCTGGCGGCGGGGCTGAGCCAGGACCAGGTGGGTCTCATTACCGAGGAGAACCGGGGCTATGTATTGAAATTCAAAGCCGTGGAGTGGTGGGAGCAGGTCAGAGAGAAATGGGAGACGTGATGGGATGCGGATGCTGAATACGCTGTTCGCGGTGCGGGATTTGAAAAAGTCCCTGGCGTTTTATCAAAAGGTACTGGGGTTGGAGGTCGTCAACGACTTCGGCACCAACGTGGTGCTGACCGGCGGGCTGGCTCTCCAGACGCTGGACGTCTGGGCGGCGTTCCTGGGAAAGGAACCGGAGGCTCTCCGCTTCGGCGGGAGCGACGCGGAAATCTATTTTGAAGCTGAGGACTTCGACGCGTTTTTAAAGACCCTGCGGACTTTCCCGGAGGTGGAACTGGTGCGCCCGCCCCTGGAACACGGCTGGGGCCAGCGGGTGGTGCGGCTGTACGACCCGGACCGCCACATCGTCGAGGTGGGGGAGCCCATGTCCAGGGTGGCGAAGCGATTCCGGGACGGCGGCCTGACCGAAGAGGGCGTGGCCCGGAGGATGGACGTCAGTCTGGAATACGCCAGGGAGCTTCTGAAATGATGCCCGGCAAAGAGAACTGCGCAGTCGTGAAAGGAGAGACCGCATGAACGATCTTAATGTGTCCGCATCGGCATCCGGTCTCGCCGTCCGTTTCCTGGACGTCGGCGGCTGTGTCCGCAGCGGGGAGGACATTACCCGGGAGGCGGTGGATCAGCTGCTCCATCTGATCCAAGCGGGCCGCAAGCTGTCCGCTTACCTGTCCCTGGACGAGTACGGCGAGGACGGGGGCGCCTTTCTCACCGTGGATATTGACAACGGCTGGGCCGCCCTGGCTTTCCACACATGGGACGAGGCGGGGGAAGCGCATATGGATCAGCCCGCCGCCAAGGGGTGCGATAGTGCGGAGGAAGCCCCCGTATATATCGGCGGACAGACGCCGGTTCGCAAGCGAAACGCATTGCAGGACAGGGAACTTGCCGCCGCGTGCGTCTTGCACTTCGCCAAAACCGGAGAGCGGTACCCCGGTTTGGAATGGGAGGCATGGGAGCCGGGCGTTTGAAGCTGATATTACCGAATTCGAACTAAAAACCGCCGCCGGAATTTCCGGCGGCGGAAATTTTGCGGAAAAAGGGGGGAAGCGCCGGCCCGCGCGGCCCCATCTCCCGGGAACGGGACAAGGAGCACGGCGCATGTGCCGCTGACCGGCGGAAAAAGGGCGGCTGCTCCGCAAGGCTCTGGGGGCCTGCACCTTTTTGGCGGGAACACCGCGCTTTCCGGATTGGCCGGCCCCCTTGCGCGGATGTTTTCTCCCACAGCGGGTTTCCGCTGGCATTTTTCATAAAAAACAAGGGGCGGCGGAGCGTTTGTTTTGCTGACATTGCGTGCCAATTGTCTGTTGTGCCGCGGCGGGAAATGGCGTATGATAAGAATGATGTGTTATATCCCAAAGAGAGGAGCAGTTTCTTTGAACAGCAATCAAAAAAACGGGGAGGAGAAGCGCAGCCCCGTGGAGGGGCTCGCCGCCTTTATCGTGGATAAGCGCAAGGCGTTTTATCTGCTGTATATCGGCGTGGCTATTTTCTGCGTGTTCTCCAGCGGATGGGTGTCGGTGAACGACGAGCTCACCAACTATCTGCCGGCGGAGACAGAGACCCGCCGGGGCCTGACGGTGATGGAGGATGAATTCGTCACCTTCGGCACCAACCGGGTGATGGTGGACAACATCACCTACGCCCAGGCCGAGGATCTGGCCGCCGAGCTGGAGCGGGTGCCGGGGGTGAAGTCCGTGGAATTTGACGACAGCGGGGATCACTATGCCAATGGCGCGGCGCTGTTCTCCGTCACCTATGACGGCACGGCGGACGACCAGGTCAGCCTGGACGCCCTGGCCCAGGTAAAAGAGGCGCTGGACGGCTATGACGTGTACGTGACCGGGGACACCGGCTCAGACGACTCCGCCAGCCTGGACGCGGAGATGCAGGTGGTCATGGTCATTGCCGTGGTCATCATCCTGCTGGTGCTGCTGTTTACCTCCCAGACCTACATGGAGATCCCCGTGCTGCTGCTGACCTTCGGCATGGCGGCGCTGATGAACAAGGGCACCAATTTCATCTTTGGCGAGATCTCCTTCGTCTCCAACTCCGTGGCGGTGGTGCTGCAGCTGGCGCTGGCCATCGACTATGCCATTATCCTCTGCCACCGATACACCGAGGAGCGGGAGCGGATGGAGGCCCGGGAGGCGGTGGTCACTGCCCTGAGCAAGGCCATTCCGGAGATCTCCGGCAGCTCTTTGACCACCCTTTCCGGCCTGGGGGCCATGTGCTTCATGCAGTTCCGCATCGGCTATGACCTGGGCCTGGTGCTGATGAAGGCCATCGTGCTGAGCCTGCTCAGCGTGTTCACATTGATGCCCGGGCTGCTGATGAGTTTCAGCAGCCTGATCGACAGGACCCACCACCGCAGCTTCGTGCCCAAGATCAGCGCCTGGGGCCGGCTGGTGGTGAAGTCCCGGTATGTCATGCCGCCGCTGTTCGCGGTGCTGCTGGTGGGGGGCTTCATCTTCTCCAACAAGTGCCCTTATGTATTTGGAGAGACCACCCTCTCCACCTTTACCCAGAACGAGAGCCAGATCGCTCAGCAGAAGGTGGACGGCGCTTTCGGCGGCGTCAACACCATTGCCATGATGGTGCCCGCCGGGGACTATGAACGGGAGGGCCGCCTGCTGCGGGACCTGGAGGCCATGCCGGAGGTGGACTCTGTGCTGGGCCTTGCCAATGTGGAGGCCATGGACGGCTATGTCCTCACCGACAAGCTGACGCCCCGCCAGTTCGCGGAGCTGACGGATCTGGACATCGAGATGGCCCGGCTGCTGTACTCGGCCTACGCCGTAAACCAGGAGACCTACGGTCAGCTGGTGTCCGGCGTGGACAGCTATGGGGTGCCCCTGCTGGATATGTTCCTCTTCGTCTACGACCAGATGGAGGAGGGCTACGTTACCCTGGACGACGACATGACGGCGGATATCGAGGACCTGCACACCCAGCTCTCCGACGCGCAGCTGCAGTTGAAGGGGGAGCGGTACAGCCGGCTGGTCCTCCAGCTGAACCTGCCGGAGGAGAGCCAGGAGACCTTTGATTTCCTGGAGGTCCTCCACGGCGCGGCGGCCCGGTACTACGACGAGTACCTGGTGGTGGGCAATTCCACCAGCGATTACGACCTGTCCTCCTCCTTCAGCAACGATAATCTGCTCATCAGCATTCTGACCATTGTGTTCGTCATTCTGGTGCTGGTGTTCACCTTCAAGTCCGCGGGCCTTCCCGTGCTGCTGATTTTGGTGATCCAGGGCAGCGTCTGGATCAACTTTTCATTTCCCTATCTCATGCGGGAAAACCTGTTCTTCCTCAGCTACCTGGTGGTCAGCTCCATCCAGATGGGCGCCAACATCGACTACGCCATCGTCATTGCCAACCGCTATGTGGAGCTGAAGCAGACCATGCCGCTGAAGGAGGCTGTCATCGAATCCCTGAACGAGGCGTTCCCCACCATCATCACCTCCGGCTCCATCCTGGCCGCCGCCGGCGTGCTGATCGGCCTCTTGTCCTCCAACCCGGCCATTTCCTCCATCGGCGTGTGCCTGGGCCGGGGCACTCTGATCTCTATTTTCCTGGTCATGGGCGTCCTGCCCCAGATCCTGCTGCTGGGCGATATCATCATCGAAAAGACCGCCTTCACGCTGAAGGCCCATCTGCCCATCCAGGCCCACGCGGGCGCCATGCGGGTGGACGGCCACGTCCGGGGCTATATCTCCGGCATGGTGGACGCGGACTTCAGCGGCACCGTGGTGGGCACCATCAACGCCGCCGTGGAGGCTGGGGCCGTTCAGCCCCAGGAGCCACCCAAGCTGCCCCGGAGGCAGGATACCGACGGAAAGGAGGCGGTTCAGCATGAAACGGATCGCAAATAAGGCCGCCTGCCTGCTGCTGGCGCTCTGGCTGCTGGCGGGGCTGGCCATGCCCGCGGCCTGGGCCGCTCCCGCCGGGGAGATCACCATTTCTTCTCCGGAGGAGCTGCTGGACTTTGCCAAAAGCTGCTCCCTGGATACCTGGTCCCAGGGAAAGACCGTGCGGCTCACCGCCGACATCGACCTTTCCGGCCGGGATTTCACGTCCATTCCCACCTTTGGCGGGACGTTTTTGGGCGGTGGGCATGCCGTCTCAGGCCTGCGCGTTACCGCCGGCGGGTCCAGCATGGGCCTGTTCCGCTACATACAGGCCGGGGCCGTGGTTCAGGATCTCCAGGTCTCCGGCAGCGTGGCGCCTGAGGGGAGCCGCTCCACGGTGGGCGGCATCACCGGCGTCAACGCCGGAGCCATCCGAAACTGTTCTTTCCGGGGCGCCGTGAAGGGTGACGCCGCCGTGGGCGGCATTGCCGGGCGGAACGAGGAGACCGGCGAGATCGCCGGATGCTCTGTCTCCGGCAGTATTCTGGGCCAGAATGCCACCGGCGGCGTGGCCGGTCGGAATCTGGGGCTTTTGCTGAAATGCGAAAGCGCCGCCAGCGTCAACACCAATGACCCGGACACCTCCGCGGGGCTGGACGCCCTGGCCTCCGGCAGCGCGCTAGAGTCATTGACCGCCCCCGCCAACGACGACACGCCGGACAGCTTTCTGGACAGCCACACGGACACCGGCGGCATCGCGGGCTATTCCAGCGGCGTGGTGCAGAGCTGCTCCAATACCGGCACGGTGGGCTATCCCCACGTGGGCTACAACGTGGGCGGCGTGGCCGGACGGCAGACCGGCTATCTTTCCGGCTGCTCCAACAGCGGCACGGTATTTGGCCGCAAGGATGTGGGCGGCATCGTGGGCCAGGCGGAGCCATATGTGGCGCTGGACCCCTCCGGCGACACACTGGAGCGGCTGCGGAGAGAACTGGACACGCTGGAAAGTCTCATTGACCGCGCCATAGACGATGCGGAGAGCAGCGGGGACGCGGTCTCCGACCGGCTCACCGCCATCGGCGAGTGCGCCGGCGCGGCCAAGGACAGCTCCAAGGTCCTGCTGGATCACACCTCCGATTTCATCGATGACAACATAGATTCCCTGAATACCCTCAGCGCCTCCATCACGGACGCGCTGGACGGCCTGGAGCCCGCGCTGGATGATCTCAGCGCTGTCTCGGGTCGGATGGAGGATCTGTCCGACAAGCTGGCGGAGGCGCTGGACGCCCTGGGCGGCGCGGCGGATGTGGGCGATCAGGCCTCTGCGGACATCAGGCGTGCCGTGGAGGATCTGCGCCTGGCGGGCGGCTCCATGCAGGATGCGGCCCAGGATCTGCGGGACGCGCTGGAGGCGCTGCAAAATGCCGTTATCGTCCAGGACGAAGCGGCGGTGAACGCCGCCCTGGAGGAGCTGTCCGGCGCGGCGGAGACCTTTGGTGGCGCCCTGACCGCCGCGGGGAAGGCCATCTCCGCCCTGCGGGAGGCGCTGCGCGGCAGCGTTCCCGGGGACGGGGAGATCCAGGCGGCGCTGGAAGGCCTGTCCGATGCCATGGCCGCCATGGGCGGCGCTGCGGCAAGCGCGGGCAAGGCCCTGTATGCGATCTCCCGCGGCACGGAATTGGATTGGAGCGGGCTCCAGGCGGTGCTGCCGCCGCTCCGGGACGCTTTGCAGGATCTGAAGGGCGCCGCCGGGCACCTGACGGATTCCGTAGGGAGCCTGCGGGACGCCCTGCGGGAGGCCGGCGGCCTCTCCGGCGAGCTGGGCGACGCGCTGGAAAAGCTCAGCGACACGGCGTCTCTGGCATCCGGCCTGAGCCGCAGGCTGGAGAGCGCCTTTGATACCCTGCATGACGTGGCAGCTGATTTGACTGAGGACGGCCCTATTACCTTCAGGCCCCTGGGCCAGGAGATCCGGGACGCGGGCGACGACCTGTTTGGCTCCCTCTCGGACCTGTCCGATGAGATGACGGCACTGCAGGACGCCGTCAGCGGCGCGGGCGATACGCTGTCCGCCGACCTGCGGGCCGTCAGCCGCCAGCTGAACACGGTGTTCAACGTGGTGCTGGACGCCCTGACGGAGGTGCAGGAGGGAGACGGCGAGGACCGCCGGGAGATCATCGAGGACACCTCCGACGAGGATATCGCCGCCACTCGCCAGGGTAAGGTGGCCGACTGCCGCAACACCGGAGACGTGGACGGCGACCGCAATGTGGGCGGCGTCATCGGCTCCATGTCCATCGAATATGACCTGGATCCCGAGGATGACATCGCCCGGTTCTCCCTGGGCAGCACCTATGAGACAAAAGCCGTTCTGCAGGGCAGCGTCAACCGGGGCGCCGTCACCGCCAAAAAGGACTGCGCGGGCGGCCTGGTGGGCCACATGGGACTGGGCACGACCCTGGACTGTCAGAATTACGGCGATGTGGCCAGCACCAGCGGCAGCTATGTGGGCGGCGTCGTGGGGCAGGCCGAGGCCACGGTACGGAACAGCTATGCCAAGTGCGTCCTCTCCGGCACGGACTACATCGGCGGTATCGCGGGCTGGGGAGAGCGGCTGTGGGACTGCTGTGCCATCGTCAACATTGACGAGGGGACGGAGTGCATCGGCGCCATTGCCGGCAATGCCGATCTGGAGGACGGCACGCTGAAAAATAACCGCTTTGTGGATACCGGCGTCGCGGGGATTGACGGCATCAGCTACGCCGGGATCGCCGAGCCGGTGGAATTTGAGACCCTGCGGCAGCAGCCCGGCATCCCCGCGGAGTTCGTGTCCTTTACCCTGACCCTCACCGCCGACGGGGATACCGTTGCCCGGATCCCCTTCTACTATGGGGAGGACCTGAGCCTGGTGGAACTGCCGGAGCCCCCGGAAGTGGACGGCTGCTATGGCGCGTGGCCGGAATTTGACACCTCCGGCCTGCGCTCCGACATCACCCTGGAGGCTGTTTACACCCCCTGGGTCACGCTGGTGGCAAGCGCGGAGCTGGACGGCAAGCTGGCGCTGGCCCTGGCGGAGGGCCGCTTTACCGAAGACGCGGCCCTGCGGGTGGCGGACAGCGCCCAAACGCCGCCCGCCGCGGAGAAGGCGGGCCGGCAGATGGATGTCTGGGACGTCACCCTCACCGGCACGGATCTGGCGGAGGGCGATGCTGTGCCCCTGCGGCTTTTGAACCGGGGCGGCGGCAGAGCCGCCGTCTGGCAGCTGGTGGACGGCCAGTGGCAGACGGTGGAAACCACTTCCAACGGCCATTATCTGCTGCTGACGATGACCGGCACCGCCGGGACATTCTGCGTTTGCTCCACCCAGGGGAACTGGCTGCTGCTGGCGGCGGCGCTGGCGGCGGCAGCGGCGGCGCTCCTGCTGGCGGTCCTGGTGAAAAAGCGCCTTCGGAAAAAGAAGGCGGCGAAAAGCACGGCCGCGTGTAAATAGAGGATGCGTGGAGAAAAGGGATCTGTCTTTGCTGGCAAAGACAGATCCCTTTTCATCCACCGGCGGACAGAGGGAGGCACGGTTTTGGGGGGATCCCGGGCGTCCGGCGGCACGATCCCCGCCGCCGGACCGGCGGCCGCCGGGGATCATACCGCTGCCGGCATTGATTTCGGCCGACCGCCGGCCCGCCGCCCTCTGCCCCCGCGGGGGATCATCCGCCAGGGCGCAGAGCGCGGTTTGCAAAAAGCGTTTTTGAAAATCTTCGCAAAATTTCGCAAAGAGAAAGAATAGAAATTTCTGAGCATGTTAAAAATAGAACGAAAAATGGAATTTTTTCGCATATCGCACACGTTTACGAAAATTTACGCACACGTTTGCGCTGAATCCGCAAAAAAATCGGGACCTCCTTTGTGCAAAAAGAAGAAAGCGCCGCCTTTATGCAAAATTTTCTTGCATTGGCGAGGGGCGTGCTCTATACTGTCCTTGTGGAAAGCCACTCTGGCCGCGGGGAGATATTTTCCGCCGGAAGTGACAGCCGGACTGGGATCGGTGCGCCGGACGTCATGTGGAGTGGTGTATCTTATGTCCAAAAGAATTGCGTTGCAGGAGAGAAGGTGAAAAACGGATGTCCCTGGAAGCAATCGAAAAGGTCACGCAGGTCGAAAATAAGATCCAGGAGCGCAAGGCAGCCGCCGAAGCGGAGGCACGACAGATCGTCGCCGACGCGGAGCGGAATGGACTTGCGCTCTTACAGCAGGTGCGTGCCGGCGCGGCGGAAGACGGAAAGAAGCTGCTGAGGCAGGCGGAGGAAAAAGCCGCCGGGCGCGCGGCGGAGATCGGCCGCGCCGCGGAAGCGGAGAGCGCCGCACTGCGGGAGGCGGCCGGCAAGCACCTGGAGGAGGCCGCAGAGTTTATTGTCGGAAGGGTTGTGAAGCACTGAAATGGCCATTGTAAAAATGAAGAAGCTCCGCGTGATAGCGATGGCCGACCGCCGGGATGAACTGCTGAAGGGCCTTTTGCATCTGGGCTGTGTGGAGATCAGCGAGCCGGACGGCAAGCTGGCCGACCCGGCCTGGGCCGCGCTTTTGAAGCGCGGGACCTCCCGCTTGGCGGAGACCCGGAACGAGATCGCGGATGTGAACACCGCGCTGGATGCCATCAAGCGTTACGCCCAGATCAAGGACGGCATGTTTATTCAGCGCCATCCGATCTCGGAACAGGAGTTCCTCAGCGCAAAGACCGTGGAGCAGGCCCGCGAGACCAGCGCCCGGATCGGCGGCCTTTTACAGGAGCTGAGCCGTCTCCAGAGTGAGGAGAGCCGCCTGCTGTCCCGCAGAGCGGGGCTGCAGCCCTGGGCCTCGCTGGATATGCCGCTGGAGCAGGAGGGAACGGCCCATACGGCCTTCCGCCTGGGCGTCTGTCCCGCCAGTACGGATACCGGCGCCGTCCGGTCGGAGCTGGCGGCCGCGGACGCGGCGGCTGAGATCTATGAGATCAACGCGGACAAGCAGCAAAAGTACTATCTGGTGATCTGTCACCGGAGGGCGGAGGACGCGGTTCAGGAGGTCCTCCGGCTCCACAGCTTTAGCGTGACGACGTTCCAGAACGTCACCGGCACGGCTGCGGAGAACATCCAGAAGCTGGACCGGCAGCTGGCGGAGAACCGCAAGGGGCAGGAGACGGCCACCGCCGCCATCGTGCAGAGCGCCGAGGCGCGGGACGCGCTGCGGCTGTATGCCGACCGCCTGAACGCCGAGGCGGCGAAGGACGCCAACGCGGAACGGCTGCTGACCGACGGCACCATCCTCTTCTTTGAGGGCTGGGCGCCGGCGGAAAACATCAAAGAGGTGGAAAAGCTCCTGGAGCGCAGCGGCTGCGCCTGGGAGGCCGCGGACCCCACGGAGGAGGAATACCCCGCCGTGCCGGTCAAGCTGAAAAACAATCTGTTCAGCCGGTGCATGAACGTGGTGACGGAGATGTACTCCCTGCCCGCCTACAACGGCATCGATCCGAACCCGCTGATGGCGCCGTTCTTTATCCTGTTTTTCGGCATCATGATGGCGGACATGGCCTACGGCATCCTGATGATCGCCGGCGCCCTGTTCGTCCTGAAAAAGAGCAAGCCCCGGGAGGGGACCCGCAACTTCATGGAGCTGGTCTTCTGGTGCGGCATCAGCACCCTGGTGGTGGGCGCCCTGACAGGCGGCTTCCTGGGTGATTTCATCCCCCAGCTGGCCAAGCTCATCAATCCCGGCAGCACGCTGGAGCTGCCGGCCCTGTTCACGCCGCTGGACGATACCGTGGCTATCCTGCTGGGTTCCCTGGTCCTGGGCGTCATCCAGGTCTTTACCGGCATGGCGGTCAGCGTGGTGAAGAAGTTCCGGCGGGGCGAGTATATCGACGCGCTGTTTGACGAGTTCACCTGGTGGATCATCATTGCCGGCGTGGCGCTGGCGATTTTCGGCATCGGCACCGTGGCCGGTGTCCCGGTGGTGCTGGCGATCGGCCTTTTGATGCTGGTCTTCGGCGGCACCCGGGAGGCCAAGGGCTTCGGAAAGGTGACAAAGCTGATCGGCCTGGTCTACAACGGCGTCACCGGCTACTTCAGCGACATCCTCTCCTATATGCGCCTGATGGCCCTGATGCTGTCGGGCAGCGTCATCGCCCAGGTGTTCAACACCCTGGCATCGGTGGTGGGCGGCATGATCCCCGCGGTGGGCATCGTGTTCTTCATCCTGATCTCCCTGGTGGGCAACGCGCTGAACCTGGCGCTGAACCTGCTGGGCTGCTACGTCCACGACCTGCGGCTCCAGTGCCTGGAGTTCTTCAACCGGTTTTATGAAGAGGGCGGCAAGCCCTATAAGCCACTGGCAATCCAAACAAAATATGTTGATGTAATCAAGGAGGAAAACTAACATGGCTGCTTTTATTGAATTATTCGGTGGTATCGGTCTGGCATTCCTGGGCGCGGCGCTGGCCGTGGGCCTGTGCTGCGTCGGCTCCGCGAAGGGCACCGGCATGGTGGGTGAAGCCGCCACCGGCGTCATCAGCATGGCTCCCGAAAACTTCTCCAAGTGCCTGATCCTGCAGGTGCTGCCCGGCACCCAGGGCCTGTACGGCATGGTGGCCTGGTTCTTCGTGCTGCTGACCATCGGCGTGTTCGGCGGCGGCGTGCAGCAGCTGACCATTGCCCAGGGCCTGACCATCTTCTGCTCCTGCCTGCCCATCGCGCTGGGCGGCTGGCTGTCCGCCATCTATCAGGGCCGCGTGGCCGCCGCGTCCATCAACATCGTTGCCAAGCGCCCCGAGGAGGCGACCAAGGGCATCATCCTCTGCGGTATCGTGGAGTTCTACGCCATCTTGTCCCTGCTGGCTACCATCCTGCTGCTGATGAACGCCCTGTAATGCCCTTACCACATCAGAAAGGTGGTAACACAAAACTATGAACGGAATCGAAAAAATCACGCAGCTCATCGAATCTGACGCCCAGGCGGAGATCGACCGCATCCTGGGGGACGCCAGGGACGAGGCCGCGCGGATCGCCGCCCAGTATCAGGGACAGGCGGACGCCGAGGCCGCGGAGCTGGCCGCCAAGAACGAGAAAGCTGCCGCCGAGCGGGAAGAACGCCTGGTGAGCGCGGCCCAGATGGAGGCGCGCAAGGTGACCCTGGGCGCCAAGCAGGAGATGGTCGAGAAGGCCTACATCCGGGCGCTGGAGAAGCTGTGCGCCATGCCGGACGAACAGTATGCGGCCGTGCTGGCCGACCTGCTGGTCCAGGCGTCCTCCAGCGGCCGCGAAGAAGCCGTATTCTCCAAGGAGGACCGGGAGCGCGTGGGCAAGGCCGCCGTTGAGAAGGCCAACAAGGCCTCCGGCAAGAAGCTGGTCCTGTCCGCCGAGACCCAGCCCATCCGGGGCGGCTTCATTTTGAAGGACAAGAACGTGGAGGTCAACTGCACCTTCGAGACCCTGGTGCGCCTGCAGAAGGCGGAGACTGCGGGGGCGGTCGTGAAAAAGCTGTTCCCGGAGGCATGAGCATAAGGAGGAAGTGTCTTGGCTAAAAAAATCAAAGACACCGATTACCTGGCGATCTCCGCCCGCATCCGGGCCATGGAGAACGGCCTGCTGACCCGGGAACGGATGGAGCAGGTGCTGGATGCCCGCACCGACGACGAGGCTGTGAAGATCCTCCAGGAGTGCGGCTATCCCGAGCTGGATGCCACCCATCCGGAGGCCATGGACGCGGCATTGTCCGCGGCGCGGGAGGCGACGCTGGCCGACCTGGCCGACAGCGTCCCAGACCCCAGGTATATCGACATTTTCAAGCTGAAATATGACTATCACAACGTAAAGGCCATTCTGAAAGCGGACGCCATGGGTGCCGACGCCGGCCATATGCTGATGGATATGGGCCGTGTAAGCGCGGCGGAGCTGAAAGAGGCCGTGCGGTCCGGCGAGCTGGAGAACCTGCCCGTCCGTCTGGCCGCCGCTGTGGCGGAGGCCAAGGAGGTGCTGGACACCACCCGGGACCCCCAGCTCAGCGACATCGTGCTGGACCGCTGGTGCTACCGTGACATGGACGACGTGGCGGAGGCCACCGGCAGCGCGTTCCTCCACGGCTACGTCAAGGCCCAGATCGACGCTGCCAACCTGCGCTCCCTGGTCCGGACCATCCGGATGGGGAAGAACGCGGACTTCCTGAAGGGCGTCCTGTTCGAGGGCGGCGACATCGAGACCGACGCGGTCTTGAAGATCAGTGCCAATGGCGGCAGCGGCCTGACGGAGCTGTACGGCCCCACCCGGTTCCACGCCGCGGCGGAAGCCGGCGCCGAGGCCCTGCGGGGCGGCCCGCTGACCCGGTTCGAGAAGCTCTGCGACGACGCGGTGGGCGACTATCTGTCGGGGGCCCAGTTTGTGCCCTTCGGCGAGGCCCCGCTGCTGGGATATCTGGCGGCGCGGGAGACGGAGTACACCAATCTGCGCATCCTTCTGCTGGGGCGCAGCACGGGGCTTCCGGCCGACGTCATCCGCTCCCGGCTCCGGGCCAGCTATGTGTAAGGCGGTGAAGTGATGGCTGCAACGTATCAAATCGCCGTTATCGGCGACTGGGAATCCGTGATGGGATTCCGCGCTCTGGGACTGGACACCTATCCCGTCACGTCTGTGGACGAGGCAAAGGAGAAGGTCCGGGAGCTGGCAAAGACAGACTGCGCGGTGATCTATCTCACCGAGAGCCTGGCAAAGGATATGGACGACGTGCTCTCCCGCTATAAGGACGAGCTGCGGCCCGCCATCATCCTCATACCCGGCCGGGAGGGCTCCCTGGGTATCGGCAAGAGCAATATCCAGCGGGCCATCGAACGGGCGGTGGGCGCGGACATCCTCTAAGGCCCGTCAAGAGCGATTGAAATTTCTTCTTTTGCTGACCGCAAAAGAACCGGGAAAACCGCGGGTTTTCCCGGGCCCCTTTCCCGAGTGCCCGCGGGCACGGGGAAATCGGGCTGCCTTTCCAAGCAAATCTACCCTGAAAGAAGGTTATACGATTTGAGCGGTAAAGTTGTTAAAGTTTCCGGACCGCTGGTCGTGGCCACGGGCCTGTCGGATGCCAACATGTCCGACGTGGTTCGTGTGGGCCCCCAGCGTCTGATCGGCGAGATCCTGACCATGAAGGGCGACACTGCGTCCATCCAGGTCTATGAGGAGACCTCCGGCCTGGGCCCCGGCGCCGAGGTGGTCACCACCGGCGCGCCCATGAGCGTGGAGCTTGGCCCCGGCATGATCGAGGGCATCTACGACGGCATCCAGCGCCCGCTGGAGAAGATCGTGGAGAAGGTGGGCGCCTGCATCACCCGCGGCGTGGAAGTCCCCGCCGTGGATCACGAGAAGAAGTGGGAGTTCACCGCCACCGCCAAGGTGGGCGACAAGGTCACCGGCGGCGATATCCTCGGCACCGTGCCCGAGACGGCCGTGGTGCTCCACAAGATCATGGTGCCCCCCAACATGAGCGGCACCATCACCGACATCAGGAGCGGCTCCTTCAACGTGACGGAGACCGTCGCCACCCTGAAGACCGACGACGGCAAAGAAGTGCCCCTGACCATGATCCAGAAGTGGCCCGTCCGTGTGGGCCGCCCCTACACCAAGAAGTATCCGCCTAAGCGTCCCCTGTGCTCCGGCCAGCGGATCATCGACACCATGTTCCCCATCGCCAAGGGCGGCACCGCCGCCGTGCCCGGGCCCTTCGGCTCCGGCAAGACCGTGGTGCAGCACCAGCTGGCCAAGTGGTCCGACG
>ENA-UOJC01003111-UOJC01003111.1-human-gut-metagenome-genome-assembly--contig:-C104-NODE-3111-length-16317-cov-6.036035_pt1 | contig 16317 bp, 16 predicted proteins | sample MGYA00242339_ERZ723886 | MGnify/ENA metagenome assembly ERZ723886 | reverse complement strand
GGCGGCATGTCGTTCCATGGTGCTCTGATCGGTGTTATTGTGGCACTTTTCCTGTTTTCCCGTCATGAAAAAATCGGCTTTTTCACCATAACGGACGTGATGGCCTGTGTTGCGCCGATCGGCCTGTTTTTCGGGCGTCTGGCGAATTTTGCCAACGGCGAGCTGTTCGGCCGGGTGACGACATCCGTGCCCTGGGCCGTCATTTTCCCGGGAGGAGGCCCTCTGCCGCGTCATCCAAGCCAGCTTTACGAAGCGTGCTTTGAGGGAATCGTCCTGTTTGTCTGTCTGTACACGCTGTGGACAAAGAGCGTTTGGGTCCGAATCCGGCCGGGATTCACATCGGGGGCTTTTCTGTTCGGATATGCGGTCGCGCGGGGCGTGATTGAAAATTTCCGTGCTCCTGACGCGCAAATCGGTTTTCTGTTCGCGCGTGTGACAATGGGACAGCTTCTGACCCTGCCGATGCTGATCGCCGGCATATGGATCATGGTCTGGGCGGCGAAAAAAGCGTAACATCCTTATAAGGCTTGATATTTTACCGCGAGATTTGTACCCTTAAGAAAAAACCGGAGACAAAAATGGGCATAAACATTAAACGGAAAGGTCTGATCCGCGGTTTTCTTTCCCTGTTGCGTCTGAAGCTGGTTGTTCCGCTTCTGCGTTCAAAAAAGCCTCCCGAATTTACGGCGCGCGGCGCGATGATCGGCATGGGATGGGCGATGACGCCCCTGGTCGGCGTCCAGATGTATCTGGTTTTTCTGACGTGGCTGTTTACACGCCGGTTTTTCAAATGGGATTTCAGCCTGCCGATCGGGCTGGCATGGACCTGGGTGACAAACGTTTTTACGGTGCCTCCCTTCTATTATGCGTTTTACGTGACCGGTAAAATCATGACAGGTGAATTCGCCGAACGCACGACATATACGAAATTCGTCGGCCTTTTGAAAAACACTCTGAATGAAGACGGGCTGGTGGAGGCTCTGAAAACGTCTCTGGATATATTGATCAAGGACTGGGGGGCTTCAATGATGCTGGGAGCGGTTCCCTGGATCATCTGCGGCGGATGGCTGGCCTACCGCTGGACGCTGGTGATCGTGCGAAAAAGAGATATCCGGCGGCAAAAAAAGCTTGAAATGAAAACCGAAGCGGCGCAAAAAACATTACGGGATCAAAAACAGGAAACGCTGTAATGACATCATCTTCTCTTTTCGAGGTTGCCGAAGGGATCCGCTATCGTTTTTTTACGCGGAAAAACGGCGTGTCCGAAGGAGAGTTTTCATCCCTGAACTGTTCGGTCAAAGTCGGGGACGATCCGGCGAAAGTCCGCGAAAACATGCGGCGAATCGGCCTGAACCTGCGCTGCACGGTGGAAAAGATTTTTACGCTGCACCAGACTCATTCCTCTATCGTCATTCCGGTTCTGACAAAGGAACCGTTCCCAAAGACGCCGTACGGCGACGCCTTGGTCACAAATCAGACGCAGATTTTTCTGGGAATTAAAACGGCGGATTGTGCGCCCGTTTTGTTCGCTGACGCCGAAAACAGAGTCGTCGGCGCCGCCCATGCCGGATGGCGGGGAGCTGTCGGCGGTGTTTTGGAAAATACGCTGGATGCCATGGTCGAACTGGGCGCCGTCCGCGAGAATATCCTGGCATCTGTCGGGCCGTGCATCGCGCCGCAGTCTTATGAAATCGGACAGGACATGTACGACGAATTCCTGAAGGCGGACATCCGTTCTTCCCTCTTTTTTGTTCCGGCCGATCCCGGAAAATACAGATTCGACCTGCCCGGATACGTGCTGGCTCGTCTGGAGCGCGCCGGAATCGGGGCGGCGGAATGGACGGGAGAAGACACCTGTTCTATGGAAAAAGACTACTTTTCACACCGGCGTTCTTCGCAAAAGGGCGAAAAATGCGGGCGTCAGCTTTCCGTCATCGGACTGCTTGACGACTCTTTGTTCTAATCAGTGAGGATAAGATATGAAAATTTTCTCGGGTAACAGCAATCTTCCTTTTGCGCAGGCTGTCGCCAACTACATGGATACGTCGCTGTCGAAAATTTCGGTCCGCCGTTTCGCCGACAACGAAATATTTGTTGAAATTCAGGAAACTGTCCGCGGTCAGGACGTTTTCATTGTCCAGCCGACAAGTTCTCCGGTGAACGACAATCTGATGGAGCTGCTGGTCATGCTGGACACCTTCCGGCGCAGTTCGGCTCGCCGTATTACGGCGGTGGTGCCGTATTTCGGATACGCCCGTCAGGACCGCCGTACCGCGCCACGGACGCCGATTTCGTCAAAGCTGGTCGCCAACCTGATCACTTCGGCCGGCGCCAACCGGGTGGTGACAATGGATCTTCACGCCGGTCAGATTCAGGGATTTTTTGATATTCCGGTTGACAATTTGATGGCGGCGCCCGCCATGGTCAAGGACATCATGTTCCATTACCGTGACAAAACGCCGATGATTGTTTCACCGGACGTCGGCGGCGTTGTGCGCGCCCGGACGATTGCGAAACGTCTTCATGCCGATCTGGCCATCATTGACAAGCGCCGCGAACGCGCCGGTGTTTCCGAAGTCATGAACATCATTGGTGAAGTCGAAGGACAGGACTGCATTCTGGTCGACGATATTGTCGATTCGGCAGGGACGCTCTGCAATGCGGCGGAGGCTCTGATCAAGGCGGGAGCCATGTCGGTGCAGGCGTATGTCACGCACGGCGTTCTGTCCGGCGATGCTGTTAAACGTGTGGCGGCATCCCCGCTGGAAGCTCTGGTCATTACGGACAGCATTGCGCCGACGGCCGAAGTTCTGGCAACGAAAAACATCCGCATCCTGTCCGTCGCCGATCTGGTCGGCGAGTCGATTCTGCGCATCAGCGAAGAACGCTCGGTGACCAGCCTGTTTTACTGAGAAGACTCTTGCTCTTCGCATCGGAACGGTGTAAACAGTCATAGTTTCCCTTTGTCGGGAAAACGATCCGGGCACCCCTGGAGGCCGGATCGACCGTATCACTTAACAAGGATTTTTATTATGGCAAAAATTACTTCTCTTCGCGTTAACGAACGCAATGTGGCAGGTAAGGGGGCCGCACGCGCCGAACGCCGCGCCGGTTTGATTCCCGGTGTTATCTACGGGGAAAAGAAAGCTCCGATCATGTTCTCCATCCCGGCTCTGGATCTGGACGCGCAGATGCGTCAGAAAGGTTTCTGGACGCGCCAGTTTGAAATCGAAGTCGGCAAGCAGAAATGCCACGCCATCTGTCAGGATGTTCAGACGGATCCCATTTCCGATCGCCCCGTTCATGTTGACTTCCTGCGCGTTTCCGACAACACGGAAATCGTCATCGAAGTCCCCGTCATGTACGAAAACGAACTGGCCTGCCCGGGCATCAAGCTGGGCGGTACGCTGAACGCGATTTACCGCGTGATCGAAGTGAGCTGCAAACCGAAAGATATTCCGGAAACTCTGTTCGTTGACCTGACGGGCCTGGAAATCAACGACGTCGTCAAGATGTCGGATATCAAGTTCCCCGCAGGCGTCAAGCCGGTTGAAGAGGAAGACGTTACAATCGCTTCCATCGCGGCGCCGTCAACGGCAGAAGAAGAAGCTCCGGCCGAAGCGGCGGATGCGGCGGCGGCTCCGGCGGCCGGTACGGCATCGTCGGCTTCTTAAGCGCAAGGGACGGCCGATGTTTTTAATCGTTGGTCTTGGTAATCCGGGATCGGAATATAGGAACAATCGGCACAATATAGGCTTTATGGCGGCGGACGAGCTGGTCCGCCGCTATAATTTTACGCCGTGGCGCTCACGCTTCAGCGGCGAAACGGCGGAGGGGACGATTGACGGGGAAAAAGTGCTGGTTCTGAAACCCCTGACTTTCATGAACAATTCGGGACAGGCGGTTCGGGCGGCCATGGATTTTTACAAGCTTCCCGTCGGAAACGTCATCGTCATTCACGACGAGTTGGATATTCCCGTCGGTAAGATCAAAGCAAAAACCGGCGGCGGTGCCGGCGGGCACAACGGCTTGAAAAGCATTGATGCTCACTGTACACCGCAGTACGCCCGCATCCGCATCGGCATCGGCCATCCGGGTGATAAAAATCTTGTCGTCCCGTACGTCCTGTCCGACGTGCCTAAGGCAGACCGGCAGGTACTGGACTCCGAACTGGAAGACGTGGCCGAAGCTCTTCCGGTTCTTTTAAAGGAAGGGACGGGCGGCTTTACAGGCCGGCTGGCTCTGATGCATTCAAGGAAAGGATAAAAAGACATGGGATTCAACTGCGGCATCGTCGGACTGCCGAACGTCGGCAAATCAACTTTGTTCAACGCCCTGACGTCCACAATGGCGGCGCAGGCGGCAAATTATCCTTTCTGTACCATTGAACCGAACGTCGGCCGAGTCGCCGTTCCTGACGAACGGCTGGAAAAGCTTTCGGCGCTGGCAAAATCGCAGAAGACGATTCATACACAGCTGGAATTTGTCGATATTGCGGGTCTTGTGCGCGGCGCGTCCAGAGGCGAGGGGCTGGGCAACCAGTTTCTGGCCAACATCCGCGAAGTTGATGCCGTCGTCCATGTTCTGCGCTGTTTTGAAAACGGCGATATTACCCATGTCGAAGGATCGATCGACCCGGTGCGCGATGCGGAAACGATTGAAACCGAACTGATGCTGGCCGATCTGGAAAGCCTGGAACGCCGAATCGTGCCGATTGAAAAGAAAGCAAAATCCGGTGAAAAAGACGCCAAAGTCCAGATGTCGGTCATGGAGCCGGTGCTGGAAGCGCTGAAGGCCGGAAAACCGGCGCGTTCGGTGTCTTTTGACGATGAAGAGCGGCAGAAAATTTACCACCAGCTTTTTCTCCTGACAGCCAAGCCGATTCTGTACGTCTGCAATGTTGACGAAGCGTCGGCGGCGACGGGAAACGCTTTTTCCGAAAAGGTGTTCGAACGTGCGGAAAAGGAAGGAAACCAGGCTGTCGTTATCTCTGCGGCCATTGAAGCGGAAGTCGCACTTCTGAACGACCCCGAAGAACAGAAGGTTTTCCTGGAGGATCTGGGGCTTCAGGAAACAGGCCTGAACCGTGTTATTCATGCGGGGTACCGCCTGCTTGACCTGAAAACGTTCTTTACGGTCGGTCCCAAGGAAGCCCGGGCGTGGACGATCCGGTCAGGTATGCTTGCGCCCCAGGCGGCGGGCGTCATCCATACCGATTTTGAAAAAGGCTTTATCCGGGCCGAAGTCATTTCCTGCGACGATTTCATTTCCTGCGGCAGCGAAGCCCGCGCCCGTGAACTCGGGAAGCTTCGTTCCGAAGGCAAAACCTATGAAATGCAGGACGGCGATATCTGCCATTTCCTGTTCAATGTTTAGGAACAGGTGATGCGTCTGGCGCTGTATGAACCGGATATTCCTCAGAATACGGGGACGCTTCTGCGCCTGGCCGCGTGTTTTGATCTGCCGGTCGATATTATTGAACCGTGCGGCTTTATCCTTGATGATAAACGGATGCGCCGCGCGGGAATGGATTATCTGGATATGGTGCGTGTTTCGCGTCACGATTCGTGGGAAGACTTTTTCCGGCAGCACATGGGACGGATCGTTCTTCTGACAACCGGAGGGCATTTATCGCATGTACATTTCAAGTTCCGAAAGGATGACATTCTCCTTCTGGGCCGTGAAAGCGCCGGCGTCCCCGAAAACGTACATCAGATCGCCGACGCCGAAGTCCGTATCCCCATGCGCCCCGAAGCGCGGTCAATCAATGTCGCGGTTGCCGGTGCGATCGTGCTGGGGGAAGCTCTGCGGCAGACGGGGGGCTTTGACGGCCTGTGCGTCTGAGGCTTATCGCCCGGCATTCCTTTTCAGCAGAGCCGTGCTGAGAACCGTGGAAGCCTTGTTTTCGGATGAAGCTTTTGGCTTTACGGAAATAAGCTGAGCCAGTTTTTTTCTTTCCGCCGGGCGGACGGGTTTTCCGGCCGCGGCGGAGTTCTGAATGACGGTAGCCATGCCCTCGTAAAGCGGTATGAATTCCGGCGCGGCGCGTTTTTCATCCACACTGATTTTCAGCGCCGAGGCATCGGCCGGGGTCTGCGTGCTTTCGGAAGTCATGATCACCCGGTTGAGAACATTGACGACGTTTTCCAGACTTCCCGCACACAGAGGCTTTGAAAACAGGAAATCGGGTTCAACGGTGCATCCTTTTTCCGGATGAACGAAGTGCAGAATATCTGCGCCGCTTAAAGGCGGTTTTCCGCGGGAACGGCCATGGCCGATGAGTCCGGCGAAAAGCATGTGCTCTCCTTCGTAAACGGCGGCCAGATTTTCACTGTTCCAGGCTTTGAAGGCGTTTCCCCATGCTTTTTCCCTGTCGTGCGACACCTGCATTTCGTCAGCGTAGCTTTGATAGATACAGGGATGGTAAGAGGAAGATTCCGGAAAATAAGGATTGATTTCGTAATTAAAAGCGGCTTCGGCGGCACAGGCCCCGGCTTCAATGGCTCGCTGATAGGCCAGCCCGGACAGCGCATCCATACGGTCGTATTCCGTCCGGAAGCTCTGAAGCATGTGTTCTCCTTCATGGCGCAGAACACCGGCGATCTGGGCCGGTGTTCCCACCGGCCGCAGACAAATGGCGTTTGCGGCGGCATTGTACATCCCCACCGATTTTTCTCCCAGGTCGGAGGCGTCAAAAGAGATGGAACAGTTCCGTTCGGATATGTTTTCAAGGAGCTTCCGGCCGTCTTCCGTCATCTCCAGAATTTTGAGCATTTTTTCAAATTTTTCCTGATTCGCCGGGCTGTCCGTTCCTTCTTTTGTCTGAGCAAAAGCGTCTTGCAGAACGCGGCGCGGCCCCTGTTCGGCGGCGGCTTTTCGGGCTTCTTCGGCCAGGGCCAGCGCCCGGTCGGTTGTCAGGCCGGCGGCCACGGCCTTTTTGAATGCGCGGTAATCGGCATCGGCGATAACGGCTTTTTCAAAATTCGGATTTTCAGTGACAAAAGCGAATTTTTCCCGAAGGACGTCCTGATGCTGCGGCCGTCCTTCCATTATGTTCCGGCGTTCCACCGCCCGCTGGAGGATTTCAAGCGCGATTTCTTCCGAAGACGCCGACAGATTCAGGGAAATCGACGCCGTATTTTTCATTTCTCCCCTGTACGTGTATTCTTTTTCCCTGACGCCGGCTCCGGCCAGATTTTCCAGAGCCTTTCGCCCGGCTTCACTGTTTTCGATCAGGTAAAGAGCCACGTCAAGGTTTGAACGGATGGATTGCGAGTCCTGCGGATTTTCCCGGTCAAGAAAACGAACCGCATGAAGGAACATCTGATGGGGCCGTTTCTGGATTTCGCGTTCCTCTGCCAGAAGCAGAGCGTGGAAAACAGCCGGAGATCCGGCGCTTTTCCGATCCTTTTCCTTTATGTTGCCCGGGGGTACAAAGCCCAGCCGGTATGCCATGATTTTATAATTCGCATTTGCCTGAGCTGTCAGTTCGGCCTTGGCTTCGGGCGAATCAATGTTCCGCCCTTTCGTCTGCATGTCAACGGCGGCCAGAGCGTAGGTCATTTCCCGGATGAGACGCGCGGCCCCTTCTTTGTTTTCCGGGCTCGGGCCATCGCCGTTTCTGTGCGCAAGGAAGGAAGCCAGACAGATCTGACGCCGGCCGATATCGATTCTTTCGGCGGCGCGGGCACTGAAATGAAAGCAGGGTTTCCGCTTTTCCTGTCGTTTTTCCTGATATGCGGCCATTTTTTCCAGAACGGCGCGGCCTTCGGGTATTGTGTCCGTGATTTTCAGGATGTTTTCAAAATCCGCTGTCGAGACCTCGGCATCCGGATGGAAATAACGGATCATTTTCATATATGCCGGCCCGGCGGCCGCTGTCGGTCTTTCCGTCTCTCGGGACTGATGAAAAAAGGAAAGCTTATCGGTGTCCGTCATGGCTGTGTTTCCCGCGGTAAAAAAGGAAAGAATAAAGAGCCGGAAGGAAAGGATGAAGTTTTAAAGGAGCGGCTCTTTTGCTTCAATTAAGCGTTATTTTAGACGAAATTTTAAAAAATTTCAATCCTCTTTAACGACGTTCTCCGAACAGGGCGGAACCGACGCGGATGAATGTTGCACCCTGCTGGATGGCGAGGGGATAATCGTCGCTCATGCCCATGCTGAGTTCCTTCAGCCCGGCTCCGCGCGCCAGCTTTTTCAGGAAAGCAAAATGCGGCGCGGGTTCTTCTTTGGCAGGAGGAATGCACATCAGCCCGATGATGTTCAGTCCGTACGTTTCGCGGCATTCGCGGACGAAAGCGGCGGTTTCGGCCGGCGCGATTCCTGATTTCTGCGGTTCTTCGCCGGTGTTGACCTGAACAAAACAGGGCAAGGGACGGTTCTGCCTTTTCATTTCGGCCGCAAGTTTTTCAGCCAGTTCGGGACGGTCAACGGATTCGATGACGTCAAAAAGGGCGACGGCGTCTCGGGCCTTGTTTGTTTGCAGGCCGCCGATCAGATGAAGCCGGACGTCGGGAACTGTGTCTTTGAGGGCCTGCCATTTTTCACGGGCGTCCAGCACGCGGTTTTCCCCGAAAACGCGGTGCCCGGCTTCCAGCAGAGGAAGGATTTTATCGGCAGCGTGTGTTTTTGTAACGGCAACCAGCGTCACATCCTGCGGACGTCGATCCGAATCTTTTGCGGCCTGTGCGGCGGTGGCGGTGACTTCGGCGTAATTTTCCCTGATATCCATACGATTCTCCCGGGTTTCATAAAAAAGAGCGGTTTTTCCAACCGCTCTTTTGTACCTCATTCCGTCCGGTTTAGAAAGCCAGACTCATACCTGTGGCGACAGCGACGCCTTCGTTGCTGCGTCCGCGAGCCCGATCCGCCGAATCATACTCGACGTAGGCGACGTTGACGAACGTATCAACACCCGCGCCCAGCTTGTATTTGCCGGCGACCTGATACATGCTGAATTCGTCCTTGCCCTGTTGGCGGACATTATTGACGCGGGACTGCAGGTAGTTGACGCTGGTTTCAACCGGGCCGAACACATAGCTGACGCCCGCGTCCCAGACGTGGCCTTCAAATTCGCGCATGTCCAGCGGCGCATCAACATAGCGGTAGGAGCCGCCGACCGTCCAGTTGCCCATACCGACATTGATACCGCCGGCATATTCCTGAATCCGTTTGGATCCCGGCTGAAAGAACGTATTTGTCAGCGGATCGGCAAATGTGAAATTCGGTTTATAGGAAGCGTACGACAGGCTGGCGTCCAGATTGAATCGTCCGAAATCGCCCTGATACAGGCCGACGCCGACAAATCCGTTGCGGAACGTCCGTTCTTTGCTGTTACCGGAGATCGGGAACAACAGGTTGTTGCTGTCCTGGCCCTTTGTGTTGTTGCCGGGCAGAAGGCTGACGGCGGCGGTGAAACCGGCAAAGGTCGGCGTAATATAAGACACTTTGGTCGAAACGTCGTCAAACGTCGCATACGTCGCGTCATAGTGATTGAAGCCGGCCGGCATGATGACCATACGGTCAAAATCTGTTTCCTGAACCCCGATCGTGCTGACGTTCGGAGAGGTGACAGCCATCTGATAGGCGACGTTCTTGACGTTTCCGACGATGATACGGCCGATGCCGGAATCGACGGTGACATAGGTCTGGTCAACCGCGTTCGTGTCCGTGTCGGGATCCGTACCGGCGCGCAACTGAACCATGGCGCCGATCTTCATGCCGTTGTCAAGGACGGTTGAACCGGAAAAATAGATTTCGGCGCTGCCCATAACATCAAAGCTGTTGTACTTGCCGATCGGTACAAGCATGTCCGTTCCGGCAAAATTGACAAGGGTTGACCTTTTCTGATTGGCATAGGTGCCGTACCAGTTCATGTAACCGCCCAGCTCAAGCTGAATCGGCGAAGACGGTTCGGCGGGCTGTTTCCGGGCTTCCTGAGCCGAAGCCGTCGGAGCCGCGCCGCTCAAAGCCAGAAAGGCCGCAAGGGGGAGAAGGGTTTTTTTCATGTCGTTTCCTTAAAAATTCTAAATTTTTCTAAAATGTCAGCTTAAATATATTGTAGTGCTTTTGTAAATGAAAACTTAATCTGTCCTTTCCGCTATATGGAAACAACGGAAGACGGTTTTGTTTTTCTTAGGAAAAAAACGTAAAGTATGCTATCACCTGAAAAGGTTTTTCCTGTCGAAATAAAGGGGTTTCCTCATGTTGCGGCCATTTGGAACGTTGAATCCGTTTGTCCTTCCGTTGTTTTTCCTTTTGTGGGGATGTTCCGGCGCGCCGGTGGAATACAGGTATCCGGAAAAAGTGAAGGGGCGTTATGAAATGCCCGGAGAACACCGGGATGCCGAAGAACAGGACAAGCTGTTCGGCAGTAAGGGGCTGAACCTGTTTTCCGAAGAAAAAGCACCGGAAAACGGCATCGGTGTCAATACGTTTTTATGGCAGGGGACGCTTGAAACGCTGTCCTTTATGCCGCTGGCATCCGCCGATCCGTTCGGGGGAGTTATCATTACGGACTGGTATTCGCCGTCTGCCGCTCCGGACGAACGTTTTAAGGTCAACGCGCTGATCCTGACAAAATCATTGCGCGCGGACGGATTGAAAATTTCCGTTTTCCGGCAGGTGAAAAACGAAAAAGGCGTATGGATTGATACAAAAACCGATCCGGCTGTTGCACTTGAAATGGAAAATGCTATTCTGACCAGGGCGCGGCAAATCCGTCTGTCCGCCGCCGACCGCTAACCTTATTTATTGAAGGCCTTATCATGACTGAAGAACGTTATAATTTCCGTACGACCGAAAAGAAATGGCAGGCTGCCTGGGAAGAAGCCAAAGCTTTTGAAGCCAAGCAGGAGGACGGGCGGCCGAAATACTACGCGCTGGAAATGTTCCCCTATCCGTCGGGAAAAATTCACATGGGACACGTCCGGAATTATACGCAGGGCGACGTGATCGCCCGCTTTAAAACGGCGCAGGGATTCAATGTCCTGCATCCGATGGGATGGGATTCCTTCGGCCTTCCGGCGGAAAACGCGGCAATCAAACATAATGTCCATCCGTCAAAATGGACGCGCGAAAACATTGCGAACATGCGCGAGGAAATGAAGCGGATGGGGCTGGCCATTGACTGGAGCCGGGAAGTGTCCACCTGTGAACCGGAATATTACCGGCACGAACAGAAGATGTTCCTTGATTTCCTGAAAAAAGGGCTGGCCTACCGGAAGGATTCCTGGGTGAACTGGGATCCGGTGGAAATGACGGTTCTGGCCAATGAGCAGGTTGTCGACGGCAAGGGATGGCGTTCCGGCGTTCCCGTTGAACGGCGCAAGCTGTCGCAATGGTCGCTGAAAATCACGCAGTACGCCGACGAGCTTTTGGAAGGCCTCAAAACGCTTGACGGATGGCCGGAAAAGGTGCGGACGATGCAGGAAAACTGGATCGGCAAATCGTACGGCGCTTATCTGTATTTCCCTGTGAAGGGACGCGATGACACGCTTGAGGTCTTTACGACGCGGGCGGACACGCTCTTTGGCGCTTCCTTCTGTGCAATTTCCGCACAGCATCCGATTGCCCGGGAACTGGCCGAAACAAATCCCGATCTGGCCGCGTTCATCAAGGAATGCGAAGCGCTGGGCACCAGTGTCGCAACGATTGAAGCCGCGGAAAAGAAAGGTTTCGACACCGGGCTGAAAGTCATGCATCCCTTCCCCGAAGAATTCAAGGCGCTGGGCGGCAATCCGGAACTGCCGCTGTATGTGGCGAACTTTGTCCTGATGGAATACGGCACGGGCGCGATTTTCGCGTGCCCGGCGCATGACCAGCGCGACCTTGATTTCGCCCGCAAGTACGGCCTGCCCGTTCGTGTCGTCGTGGCGCATAAAGATGAAGGCGTTCCCGAAGTCACGGAGACAGCGTTCGACGACATCGACGACGGCGTCGCGGTTAATTCCGCTTTTCTGGACGGCCTGAGCACGAAAGAGGCGATTCCCGCCATGATTAAAAAGCTGGAGGAAATCGGCCGCGGCCGGGCGACAGTACAGTACCGTCTGCGCGACTGGGGTGTTTCGCGCCAGCGTTACTGGGGATGCCCGATTCCGGTCATCCACTGTGAACACTGCGGCATCGTTCCCGTGCCGGAGGAAGATCTGCCCGTCACGTTGCCCGAAGACGTTTCCTTTGACAGGCCGGGCAATCCTCTGGAACATCACCCGACGTGGAAGCACACGACCTGTCCGTCCTGCGGCCAGCCGGCACTGCGCGAAACGGATACGTTTGACACGTTTTTTGAATCCTCCTGGTATTTCGCGCGTTTCTGTGCGCCGCACGAAGCCGACCGTCCGTTCACCCGTGAAGCCGTTGATAAATGGCTTCCCGTGGATCAGTACATCGGCGGGATTGAACACGCGGTTCTGCATCTGCTGTATGCCCGTTTCTTTACCCGCGCTCTGCGGGACTGCGGCTACCTGAGCGTTTCCGAGCCGTTTAAAGGGCTGTTTACGCAGGGAATGGTCTGTCACGAAACCTATAAGGATCAGAACGGCAACTGGCTTTTCCCGACGGAAGTTGAAAAGAAGCCCGATGGTACGGCGATTCGGATTTCGGACGGGACGCCGGTCCGCGTCGGCCGATCCGAAAAAATGAGCAAGTCAAAGTACAATCTGGTCGATCCGGAAACGATTCTCAACACATACGGCGCCGACGCGGCCCGTGTGTTCATGCTTTCCGACACACCGCCGGAACGCGATCTGGAATGGACCGAAGCCGGGATTGACGGGGCGTGGCGTTATGTCAACCGTCTGTGGCGTCTGGCGCTTTCGTGCCCCGAAGCCCTTCCCGAACCGGGCGAGCTGTCCGCGGCGGCGGCAAAGCTGGTTCGCCTGACGCACCGCACGATTGCAGCGGTGACGGACGATATGGAAAAGCTCCGTTTCAACGTTGCTCTGGCTCGTCTGCGCGAACTGACGAACGCCATCGCGGAGACCAAACCGACGGATGACGCCGACCGCTGGGCCGTGCGCTTTGCTTTTGAAACACTGGTTCGTCTGTTGTCGCCGATTACGCCGCATCTGGCCGAAGAAATGTGGCAGATGCTGGGACACGGCGATCTTCTGGCGACGTATTCATGGCCGGTGGCCGATGCTTCGCTCCTGCATGACGATACCGTCACGGTCGCTGTCCAGGTTCAGGGCAAGCTCCGCGGCACGGTCGAACTGCCCAAGGATACGGATGAGGAATCCGCCCGGGCGGCGGCTCTGGCTCTTCCGACCGTTCAGGCGCAAATCGAAGGAAAAACCGTCCGGAAGGTCATTGTTGTAAAGAACAAGATTATCAATGTCGTGGTTTAAGAAATTCATCGCGGGAGCGGCTTTCCTTTTCCTGGCGTCATGCGGGTTCAAACCGCTGTACGTCGGGAACGGGACGGCGAATTCCGTTTCCGGAAGTCAGCTGGTTTCGGAGCTGTCATCCATTTTCATTGACGAAATTCCAAACCGCACGGGGCAACAGCTGCGCCGGACGCTTTTGGACCGCCTGACTCCGAAAGGGGATCCCGAAAGGCCGAAATACCGTCTGTCCGTTGTGCTGTCCGAATCTTCGATTTACCAGCAGGGCATCCGGCTGGACAATCTGGCGACACGCTCGACAATGACGTATACGGCGACCTATACGCTCCGGACGTATCCCGAGGGAAAAGTGTTGCTGAACGACAAAACACTGGGCAAGGCCAGTTATAATATTCTGGAATCCCCCTATGCCACCGATGTGGCCGAAGAAAGCGCACGGGAACGCATCATGCGTATCCTGGGCGACAATATTTCCCTGCGTATCTCGGCGTTTCTGAAAAGCCATGAAGCCGGCGCAAAAAAGGGAGATTCCGGAAAATGACGAAACTGACCGCTTCCTCGTTTGCGGCTCTGGCCGAAAAGGAAGACGGCCGGTACAAAGCCGTCCTGTTTTACGGGCAGGATGAGGGACTGGTCGAGGAATGCCGCGAAAAAATGACGGCCGCCGTGGTTCCGGATGCGCGTGACCCCTTCCGGATCGTTGATCTGACGCAGGCGCAGGTCAAAGAAGATCCCGCACGTCTGTATGACGAAGCGAACGCGATTTCTCTGATGGGCGGCCGCCGGGTCATTCGTCTGCGCGGCGTTGACAACAACCTGACGCCGGTCATGAAGGAATTCCTTGAAACCTGCAAAGGCGATGCTCTTGTTGTGTTGACGGCAGGCAATCTGGCGAAAAGCGGTTCTCTGCCGTCGCTGTTTGAAAAAAGTACGGTTGCCGCCGTGCTGCCCTGCTATTCCGACGAAGGCGCGGGACTGAAGCAGTTCGTATTCCGCGCATTGGAGGACGAGGGTTTTTCGATTGACCCGGATGCTTTGGCGTTCATTGCGGACAATTTGGGCGCGGATCGGATGGTATCGCGTTCCGAACTGGCCAAGCTGGCCGCCTATATGGGGACGGAAAAGCATATTACGCTGAAGGATGCCGAAGCCTGTATCGGCGACGCTTCCGCCCTGTCTGTTGACCGAATGGTGTATGCCCTGGCCGAAGGGAATCAGCCGGAAATGAACGAAACACTTGCCCGCCTGTATGCGGAAGGGCAGGCGCCGATCGCTCTTTTAAGGGCGGCATCCATGCACTTCAGACGTCTTCACGTGACAGCGGGCAGAATGAAGGAAGGGCAGAATATGGAAACAGCGATGCGCTCGCTGTATCCTCCCGTCCATTTCAAGCGGACGGATTCCTTTAAAAAACAGCTGAAGACATGGTCGGTGCCGAAAATCACCCGCGCTCTGGCTCTGCTGATGGAAGCCGAGCGCGAATGCAAAAGGCCGGGGCGGCCGCCGGAACTGTTGTGTTCCCGTGTGTTCCTGCAGATCGCGGCTCAGGCGAAACGTCCCGGATAAAAAGGAACCCGCCATGGAAATTTCATATCGTCAGGAAGTCCTGCGAAAACTGGTTCATCTCAGCTCTTTGTGGATGACGGCGGCGATTTATTTTCTGCATCCGATTGACGCGGCGATTCTGTTCAGCGTTCTGCTGGCGGTGAATATCACGGTGGAATACGGTTTTCACAAAGGGTGGCCGGTCTGCCGGGCGATATACGGCCGCTTTTTCGGAAAGATGTTGCGCGACGGGGAGAACGCTTCGGAATTTCACCTCAGCGGCGCGCCGTATGTCCTGATGGCGGCGTTGGACGTCGTTGTAATTTTTCCGAAATTGATTGCGATGATTTCCTTAAGCGTGATGCTGATCGGCGATACGGCGGCCGCGCTGTTCGGGCGGAAGTTCGGGCGGCACAAAATCAACGGCGGCCGCAAAAGCGTTGAAGGCGCCGCGGCGTTTTTCGTCGCATCAACGGTCGTTCTTGTCTTTTTTATTGTTCTTTTTGACCTTCCTCTGCGGTTCTTCATTGCCGGAGTCGTCGGAATATTTGCGGCGATGCTGGCCGAGATTTATGAAAAACAGCTTCGGCTGGACGATAATTTCTCGATTACCCTGTGTGTCGCTCTGGCGTTGACGGCGGCTTTATGAAAAAACAATTTGCCTTAAGCTTTTTTTTGCTGGCTCTGACGCTTGTCCTTTTCAGCGCGACGGATTTCGATGTGAGTCTGCAGGATTTTTTCTTTGACCGCAAGAGCGGCCTGTGGATGATTTCCCCGGCGGATCACACGGTTCTGTCTCCCTTTTTTTACCGCGGATTTAAAGTGATCTTGGGCTGTATCGGCGGCGCGTGCGTCCTGCTGTTCCTGGCGTCTTTCCGAGCCGCATCCCTGAAGCCGCACCGGGCCGCGTTTCTGATGCTGCTGCTCAGTCTTGTTTTCGTTCCGGTCATTGTTGCCGGAGCAAAACAGGTGACGAACGAATACTGCCCGAAACAGATTGACCGGTACGGCGGATTTTTTCCTCATGTCGGCGTTTTAAAACCCTATCCGACGGATTTTGTTCAGATAAAAAAAGGGAAATGCTATCCGGCCGGGCATGCGACCGGAGGGTTTGCCCTGATGGCGCTTTATTTCTGTTTCAGTGATCCGAAAAAACGGCGCATCGGGCTGGGAATCGGTCTTATCGCTGGATGGGTGACGGGAAATTACCAGATGCTCCGCGGGGAACATTTCCTTTCCCATACGATTGTCAGCATGATCGCTTCATGGATTGTCATTCTGTCGGTTTACTGTCTTTTGAAACGTTTTTATAGTGATCCCGCCAGCCCGATGCGTGCTGATAATAACTGACCGCTTCATCGCGCAGTTCTGCCATCGGTTCTTTGGTCAAATGCCCATCTTTGTAATAAGAGACAGCCTTCACGGGTTT
>ENA-UOJC01003109-UOJC01003109.1-human-gut-metagenome-genome-assembly--contig:-C104-NODE-3109-length-16319-cov-5.268876_pt1 | contig 16319 bp, 16 predicted proteins | sample MGYA00242339_ERZ723886 | MGnify/ENA metagenome assembly ERZ723886 | reverse complement strand
GATAAAGAATTAACTTCCTTTACTTCTTCCAATTGCTTGCGTATACTTATTTCTTTTTCTATTTCTTTTAATCCTTCACCTATTTGTTTGTATCCATTTAAAATGAAGTCTGCTATAATATTAGCATCTTCTTTAGAAGAAAATTTGTTTTTTATTTCAATAAACTTTTTTTGATATAATATCTCATTTTCCGGAGTCGGATTATTGAGAAGTATTTGAAGCTCTTTTAATTCATCTTTTAACGTTTTCATAATTTTATGTTTTTAGAACCTCCCATTTCTGGGAGGCATTTTTTTACTTTTGTTTTTCTAACTCTTTTAACGCTTTCTTAATGTTCCCGATGTTTTTTCAACTCTTAGTTTCTCATCAAGGATTGCGTTCATTTTTTCTTCATCTGCATTGCTGTTGTTTTCGAAGATGAAATCAAGCATTTTTAGTTGTGCTTTGTTTTTCATTAGCAAGCTAATTAGATAATCTTTTTCATTACTTATTTTTATTTATACGTTTAATTTGACAATGCAAATATAATATACATTTGTATATTATGCAAGCGTTATATGATTTATTTTATAGGATGCTGCTTATTTTTTCAGATTATCAAGTATTTCTCGTATCGCTTTGTCTGCATGCTTTTTCATGATTGATACATAATTGAAGATTGGACGATCTTCTTTCATTGAATGCCCTATGCAGTACTCAAGCGTACTAAGTGGTATCCCAAGGTCATAGCCGTGTTGGACGAATGATTTACGAGCGGAATATAGCGTTAGGTTATGGGTGATGCCTGCTGCCGCTTTCAGTACTTTCATTTTCCGTGTGAGTGTATTATAACAGGATACATAGGTTTTATATTTTCCAAATACGAGCTTTCCGGTATTCTTATTCATATATTTCTTTATGAGAGGTTTTGCTTCATCGGGAATCGCAAACGAAGTCAACCGGTCACCATCTTTGGTATTTCTTGTCTTGATTCTGATGTAGTCCACCATATTTGTCCGGAAGTCATAGGCTAACATATCGACTAAGTTCATTCCGGCCAAGTAGTAAGTAAGCATGAAGATGTCGCGTACTACTGATACGTTGTATTTATCAGGTACCATGTCTCTGATGATTTTCAGTTGTTCGACCGTAATATGTGTATCCCTTTTCTTCGCGGACGGTATGGATGCCGTGATGAATGGGTCTACCTTATATTCTACATATCTCATTTTTATAGCGTAGTTTATTATCACTTTTAATAGTGTGACATAGATCTTGATTGTGGTAGGAGAGAGCTTGCTCTTTCTTAAATGCGTTAGATAGTTATTAATCCGGATGGGTGTTATGTGTTCCATTAGCGCGCCTGGGCCGGTAAACCGAATAAAATGTTTAGCGGCCAACTTATATAGCTTATGCGTTTTTTCTCTATCATCCTCATCTATCTGTGAGAGGAATTCTTCAACTATATCCTCAAATTTGCGATGTTGTTCACCATTAATTGGACTGGTTATTATTTTGACTAACTGTGTACAGGTAAGTGAATCTGCGTATTCTATACTTTCACAGCGTTCGTAATAGGTATCATAGATTCTTTTAAGTCTTGCATTTAGTAGTTCTTTATCTGAACGTTTTACAATTTTGCCATTTTTGAACTCATTGAGTGAGTCTATGACTATATTGGTCGGGATGTAACGTGTGTCCCAGTTGTGAGACACAGCAATTCTTATTTTATGTTGGCCGTTTGCCAAAACTTTAGTCGGTACGATTGTGATAAATAGATTAGTCATATTTAAATTCTATTTAATTAGTATATATTGCCGCGGCACGGTTACGGCAATGTAAATAGCGCCAAAAGTGACATTTTAACTCTTAATGATCAATACTAATTAAGAAAGAAAAGGTTTGATGAGAATTTGTAAATTGCTGTATATCAATTATAAAAATGGCTTCCTTGTTCGTCCGCCGACGAGGAAGCCATTTAACACAAAAACTAAACTAGACTTAACTAAACTATTCTATTCTCAGAGTTTCACAACTCCTTTTCTGTTCGGTACAAAGATATGTATTTATTATTTATTAAACAAACAGGAATAGACAAATCGGCGTTTTTTACCGATAAACGACTCTTTTTTCAACTTCTTTCATCAAGAAAGGCTTGAAAAGGCTGTTTGTAACTGTCACTGACAGGAATATAGGTCTTGTCAAAAACAATTCGACCACGATCTATAATGCGTATTTTGTCTTTTTGTACGATGAACGAACGGTGTACCCTCATGAAACGGTTGGGAGGGAGTAATTCTTCCATTGCTTTCATACTCATTAATGAAAGGATGGGCTTCGGTTGGTCTTCTGTATATATTTTAATGTAATCTTTTAATCCTTCAATATAGAGAATCTTTTTCAGTTCCACCTGGATGAGTTTATAATCGCTTTTTACGAAAATACTTTCAATCTCTTCAGGTTTCTGTACAAGCTCGAACCATTGTAATGCTTTATTGGCAGCTTGTAGGAAATCTACATAAGAGATTGGTTTTAACAGATAGTCGAGGGCATTTACACGATAACTGTCAATAGCATATTGATTGAAAGCAGTGGTAAATATGATACGGGTATGGCTGTCTACCATTTTAGAGAATTCCAGACCGTTCAGTTCGGGCATTTGGATATCGAGAAAAAGAAGATCGACAGGATTGCCCGGTAATTCTTTCATCGCTTGTACTGCACTGGAATATTTACCAGCCAGCGCGAGAAATGGAGTTTTATTGACATAACTCTCCAATAAATCAAGAGCCAGAGGCTCGTCGTCTACGATAGCACAATTTAGAGTCATAATTTTAGTGGTTAGAGAGATTAGTGATGAGTGGATTAGTGATATTCACTCATCACTACTTTAATCACTAATTTCGATGAATACTCTTTTTTATCTTTACTTGTTCCGCGTTGCCATTGATAACGCCCCGGATAGATTAATTCCAGTCTTTTACTTACTTGCTCCAATCCGATGCCCGAACCACTTTTATCTGTTTCGGCTTTGGGATGATAGCTATTGGTAATTTCACATTTCACTTCGCCGTTGCCTTCAGAAAAAGAAATGCGTATAAAACTGGGCTCTGTGGGAGAGATGCCATGTTTGAATGCATTTTCTATAAGTGAAATAAAAATTAGGGGGGCTATTTCTGTCCGGTTATCCGGAGCGATATCGATATGTGTTTCTACGGTCACATTAGAAGAAAGACGAATGCGCATTAATTCTATATAATTGCGTATAAAGTCCATTTCTTTTCCTAATGAGACGTAGGTCTGTTGGTTATCATATAATACGTGACGGAGAAGTTTACTCAGTTCTTGTACGGCTAATTGCGCTTTGTCTGTATTGAAAGCAATAAGTGCATAAATATTATTCAGGGTGTTGAGTAGAAAATGTGGATTCAATTGATTTCTTAAGTTCTTCAATTCAGCTTCAGTACGGCTCTTTTCGGCTTCACGACGGGCATCTTCTACTTGTCCCCAGCGAATACTCATTTTGATTGCTGCGGACAGTCCGATGGTAAGTACCATTGAGAACATATCCCGAACAAAGAAAATCCAACCAGGAGGCAGATCTTTACGGGGAGCTTTCGGTGGAGTATTGCCAAAAAGGACGCTTTGCCATAGATGAAGACCGCCACTCATAAGTATGATCAACGCGAGGTTGAGCAACATATATTCGCGGATGCGTCCACTGAATAAATATCGGGGTATAAGCAGGAAGTAATTGAGATAGAATACTATAAAAAAGGAGAGGGAGACTCCGCTATGGCGCAAGTATCCCATCCAGTCAATTGCTTCTCCTCCGCGATTGATGATAAAAAACGGAAATCCGAATACAATCCCCCAACCGATGACATGGGTCAGGACTTCGGCAAACCGAATGTGGTTGTTGGTATATTGTTTCATAATGTGCAAAGATAATAAAAATCACCTGTTATTCGTATCGGATCGCTTCTATCGGATCGAGGTCGGCAGCTTTCTTAGCCGGATACCATCCGAAAAATACACCTGTAATGGTACATACGGCAAACGATAGGAAAACACTCCAAGGCTGTATAAAGATAGGCCAGTGGGCTACACTTTTTACAATCCAACTGGCACCGCAGCCGATAATGACTCCGATGATACCTCCTGTGATACTGATCAGAATGGCTTCTATAAGGAATTGGCTGAGGATATCGATTCCACGTGCACCGACTGACATGCGAAGACCGATCTCCCGTGTGCGTTCTGTAACAGATACATACATGATATTCATAATGCCGATACCGCCTACTACCAGAGAAATGCCGGCAATGCAGGCTAATAGGGTTGTCATTAAATCGGTGGTAGAATTCAGCATGGTACTGAGCTCTTGCTGGCTACGGATGGTGAAATCGTCTTCATCCGAATCCTTCAGTTTATGTTCACGACGCAAAATTCTGGTTATCTCTTCCGTAGCATAGTCGGTCATGTCTTCCGAAAGGGCGGATGCATAGATACCTTGCAAATAGGTTACGGCAAGTAGACGCTTCATGACCGTTGTGTAAGGTGCCAGTACGATGTCATCCTGATCCATACCCATAGAATTGTATCCTTTGGATTTTAAAACTCCGACAACACGGAAAGGGATTTTTCCAAAACGGATGACACGTCCTACGGGATCACTTCCGTCGGGGAATAGGTTATCTACAATGGTTTTCCCGATTATGCATACTTTTGCGGAACTTTGTATGTCTGCTTCCGTAAACATCTCTCCGTTTTCAATTGTCAGTTGCCGGATACTTAGATAATCCAGTCCTACTCCATTGACAGATGACGGGTAGTTGTTGTTACCATAGACAAGTTGCCCTGAAGAAGAGACATTAGGGCTTATGCCGGCCAGATAGTTGGACTCATCGCGTAACTTTTCGTAATTTTCCAACTTCAACGTTTGCATTTCTGAAGCATCCCGACGTACCCCTCCACGCATGTCGCCACCAGGATGTATCATAATCATATTCGATCCCATTTCAGCAATTTGCGTCTGGATACTTCTTTTCGAACCTTGTCCGATGGCCAGCATGGTGATAACCGAGGCAACGCCAATGATTATTCCAAGCATTGTCAGGAAAGCCCTTAGTTTATTGTTGGCTAATGCCCGGAGGGCTATTTTGAATAAATTGGTTCCATTCATTTTGTTTATAATTAGGCAATTAACGATTAAACGATCTAAAGACCGGGAGATTTACGGTTAGACAATTTACGATTTACGATTGAGGTTACTTTAGAAAATGGCTAATTGGAGAAATGGTATACTTTTCATCAACAAGCCATGAATAAAAGTATTTCCAATCGTAAACAGTAAATCGTCTAATCGTACATCTTCGGATCGATCATCTTCTTATTCCTCCTCCGGCAGTGGCAAAGCTGCCAATGCTTCTGCGGCCGATTGGATGTTCTGATTGGCAGTATCTTCTTTGATTTGTCCGTCACGAAGGACGATATTCCGACTGCTGTATTGAGCTATTTCCGGATTGTGGGTTACAAAGATGATCGTGCGCCCCTCTGCATGTAATTTCTGAAAGAGTACAAGGATTTCGAATGAGGTGCGTGTATCAAGGTTACCCGTAGCTTCGTCCGCTAATATTACAGCAGGATTATTGACCAAAGCGCGGGCAATGGCTACACGTTGCATCTGTCCGCCGGACATCTGGTTGGACTTATGTTCCAAACGATCCCCTAATCCTACGGCTTGCAATGCTTCGATGGCACGACGCCGACGTTCTGAAGCGCTGACGCTTGCATTATACATCAAAGGAAGTTCTACATTTTCTACGGCAGTCGTTTTCGGCAGCAGATTATAGCTTTGAAAGACAAATCCGATTTTACGGTTTCTCAAAATGGCACGTTGAGGTTTGCTCATCGTGCGTACGGAAATGCCATCGAGCAGGTATTCACCGCTACTCGGAGTGTCGAGACAACCCAATGTATTGAGCAGGGTCGATTTTCCCGATCCCGATGTACCCATAATGGTCACAAACTCTCCTTCGTTGATGGTAAAAGAGATGCCGCGTAAAGCATGGACGGTTTCTTCTCCTACTTGGAAGTTTCGTTTGATGTTATGTAATTCGATTACTTTTTTTTCCATAATTGGTCATTGTTTAATATGTCGATATGCCGGTTGTCATTACATGTGTGAATGAAATTGGGTAATCAACCGGCATATTAGCACATTATTTCTTTTTTCCTCCCGGACGTCCCGGCATGAAAGGACTTTGCTCCTTGTTCTCTCCATTATTCTCTACCATCGGTTGTGACTCGTTATCTGTACCGAGATTGGCTTCGTTTATAACTTGAGTGCCTTCACTTATGCCACTGGTGATTTCCGTTTTGATACCATTACTGATACCTATTTGTACCGGATGGGCCGTGAACGTATTTCCTTCTTTTGTCCATAGTTTATGTTCGCCTTCACAATCTTTTACAATATCTTGCGGGCTGATTAAAGGAACTTCCGGCGTAAAACGTAATGCTCTGGAAGGCACACTGAGCACTCCTTGTTTGTCGAGAGTATAAATAGTAATGTTGGCAGTCAGGCGGGGTTTAAGTTTCAGATCGGGGTTCTGTGCAGAGATGACTACTTCATAAGTGATCACGCTTGTGGTCGTACTGGTTGTACTGCTGCTTGTACTGCTACTGCTGCCCAAGCGGATTTGTGTTACACGCCCCTCGAATACATCATTGGGGTAAGCATCTACCGTAAAGCTTACGCGCTGTCCTTCTTCTACACCGCCTATGTCAGCTTCGTCTACATCGGCTACTACCTGCATTTGGGTTAAATCGGCGGCGATAGTAAAGAGGGTCGGTGTCTCGAAGCCGGCAGCTACCGTTTGTCCTTCTTCTACCGCCCGGTCGATGACTACACCGTCGATAGGGGAGGTGATGGTGGCATATGACAGATTACGTTCGGCCTTTGCCAGAGCTGCTTTACTGCTATCAAACTGACTTTTGGCCTTTTCATAATTATAAAGTGCCTGTTCATAGTCAGTATCGCTGATAAGTTGTTTCTCATGCAACCCCTTGCTGCGTTCATAATTCTTTTTCTGATACTCGTATTCTGCTTTGTTTCCGTCGTAAGTAGCTTGTGCGGATGCCAGTTCGCTTTGAAGGGTGACTTTATCCATTTCCGCAATGAGTTGCCCTTTGCTTACTACTGAGTTATAGTCGGCATATAGCTTGTCTATGATACCTGAGACTTGTGTACCGACTTCTACTTCTGTTACCGGTTCGATAGTTCCCGTAGCAGTTACGGAATTGGAGATGTCGCTTTTGCTTACGGTAACAGTGGTATACGAAATCTTGTGTTTGGCTTTCGAACCACTGAATATCCATATTGCACCACCTGCCACCACTATTATAACGATAGCGATGAGGATAATTTTCTTCTTGTTCATATGGTTTATATTATAATTTATTATTTACTGTTTTTTCTCTACCGATAATGCCTGATTAAACTTTGCATTATTGTTGCTTTATAACTGAATTTCTTCTCCTTGATAGAACTTCAACAGTTGTGCATTCAATATTGCCATGTATTTGGCTTGAAGTGTTTCTTGCTGTGCGCTGAGGAGATTGTTTTTTTCGGTCAGTAATTCTACTGTATTTTTCATGCCCATGTTAAACTGCTCGCTTACCAGTTCATAACTGGTTTGTGTACTGCGCAGTTTCTCTTGGGCAGCTACGTAACGCTGTTGGGCGGTGTTGGCATCCAGCCAGAGACCCTCGATTGCCTTATACAGATTTTTTTGTTCATCCAACAAGTTGAGCATGCTGGTTTCACGTTGAAGTTTGGCTTTTTGTACGGCACTTTTCGTTTGGCGGTTATTAAAGATAGGGACGCTCACGGATACTCCGATAGAGTTGTTCCATCCGTTTTTCACTTGCTGGGCGAAAGTATAGTCCGAACCGCTTGTATTGGTTGTGCCGATACCTGCACTCAGACTGATACTGGGCATATATCCTGCACGGGCTATATCGATGTTGAGCTCCGACGCTTGTACATTGAGTCTGCTTGATTCTATTTCCGGACGCAGGGCAAGAGCAGCTTGGTATACATCTGTTTTGGTGGGTAGCGGAGATAGTACATTACTGTCCTCTAATGTAGGCAGATAGAGGTTCATTTCTTCCTCACCGTCCAACTCAAGGAGTTGTTTAAGCTGCAGTTTGTAATCTTGCAGACTGGACTGTGCAGTAACAAGCTGATAGCGGTCGGTACTGACCTGTGCTTCCAGTTGTGCCAGATCTGCTTTGGAGATGCTTCCGGCAGCAAAGAGTTCTTTGCCGCGTTCGTATTGCGCCTGGCTCAGAGCAAGGGTAGATTCGTTCACCTTTACCGATTCAGCAGCATAAAGTATCTGTACGTAGGTTTGGGTGATTGTCTCTTCAATATCATTCTCCGAGGTTGCTACGTCCAGTTCAGCTGCACGATTGTTTAACTTTTCCTGTTCGATGGTCTTGAGACGCTTGCTGCCGTTGTAAACAGTCCATTGGGCATTTAGTCCATACGTTCCGTTGTAACTGGTTTTACTGTTGTTACGGATAATTTCCGATCCGCTTACAGTACTGCTCGATTCCTGATACGGACGGTTTACCATGTTTTGGCTCGTTGAGAACGAGAGGCTAGGAAAGAGTGCCGCTTTAGCTGTTTTCACATCGACTGCGGTACTTTCTGCCGTGATACGGCTTTTGCGCAAGGTAATGTTTTGTTCTAAGGCATAATCGATACAATTCTGTAGCGTCCATTCGTCAGGGAGCTGCTGAGAACCGTTCTCTACTGTTTGTTCTGTGGCAGGAGTTACAGAAATATCCATAGCCGGATTGTCTTGTGCCCGGAGAATATTACCGCTTATGCTACTGCCGGTTACGCAGAGTGTTATCACTGTCAATCTTCTTACATTTATCATATTTCTTACAGTTTATTATTCTTTTTGACGTATGCGAAGGTACGTACCTATAATAACTGCTGCAAAAATGATAGACGTTGGGGAAAATTTCGACGCTGAATGAGGTTTTTATGTCGATAAGAGAGCGCGAGACCTTACCGGAAAAGATAACGGTTATGAAACCGTATTTTTCATTTTCCTGGTATAGACCGTCAGGATGATGATTGCGGTAATGAATGCCAGTCCGTCTGCTACGGGCATGCTTATCCAGATACCGTTCAGACCATACCAACCGGGGAATATCAAAAGTCCCGGTAAGAGATATACCAACTGTCGCGACAGCGAGAGGAAGATACTGATTTTAGCTTTTCCGATACTTTGGAAAAAGTTGGAAATCACAATCTGAGCACCTACCAGAGGGAACATCAGAATACAAATACGCAAACCTGTTGCCGCCATATTTATCAGTTCTTCACTATCGGTGAAAATGGCCGAAACCGCATGCGGGAACAGTTCACAGATGATAAATCCGCTACTGGTGATCAGTACCCCGACGATAATTCCCAATCGCAACGTATGTTTCACGCGATCTTGTTTTTGCGCTCCGTAGTTGTAGCCGATAATCGGCTGCATTCCCATTGTCAGCCCCATTACAATCATTACATAAAGCATTAATAGCCGGTTCATGATGCCATAGGCACCGATTGCCATGTCACCGCCGTATTTTTGTAAACCGTTATTAATGATGATAACGATTACACAAGCGGTGACATTCATGGCGAAGGGCGACATGCCAATAGAAAAAATACTTCCTACGATGCGCTTCTTCAATCGCCAGAATCCGTGATGGAAGTGTACGAAGCTGTTTTTACTGCGGAAGTGTTGCACTACCCATACCATTCCTATAAATTGAGAAACAACGGTTGCCATAGCAGCACCACGGATTCCCCAGTGAAAATGGAAGATGAAAATAGGAGCTATAATGACATTTGCCAAAACAGTGACCAAGGATGTCAGCATTGCCTTTTTAGGATATCCGGTGGCACGCATCACATTGTTCAGGCCTATCATGGTATAAGTGACGGGGGTTCCCAACAGAATAACTTGCATGAAGTCACGTGCATACGGGAGAGTTGACGGACTGGCGCCGAAGAAGTTTAATATCGGATCCAGAAAAAGGAAAGCGATTCCTCCGAATACTACCGAGTTGATAAGGCACAACATCAATGTGTTTCCTAATACCTCCGTAGCTCCGTCTATATCTTTCTGACCCAGCCGGATGGATGAAATAGTGGCACCACCGGCGGATATAAGTACACAGAAAGCCACTACAAGGTTCATTAACGGGAAAGTGATAGCCAGTCCGGAAATAGCCATGGCACCTACACCATGTCCGATGAAGATGCTGTCTATTATATTATAAAGCGAGGTGATGGTCATTCCGATAATAGCGGGAATGGAATATTGCAATAGGAGTTTCCCAATCTTTTCGGTTCCTAAGATACGTGGATCGGTTTGCTGTGCCATATGTCGGTTCGTTACAGTTTTTTAAGTGGTGCAAAGGTACGAATTATTTGTCTTATCCGTCGATTATTCTGAACTTTGCATCCGAGTTAATACAACGTTTAACGTTTAAAGGTAAAAGAAAGTTTATATGGACACTACGAAAACAATTGCCGCATTATTTGATTTTGACGGCGTTATCATGGACACAGAACTGCAATATACCATCTTTTGGAATGAGCAGGGAGAGAAATATCTGCATGTGAAGAATTTCGGCCCGGGTATTAAAGGACAGACTCTGACACAGATTTATGATAAGCATTTTGCAGGAGAACTTGTCAGTGTACGGGAGCAGATCACTTCTGATCTCAATCTGTTTGAAAAAGATATGGCATACGAATATCTTCCGGGTGTACAGGATTTCCTTGTAGAGCTGCGTCGCCATAATGTCAAGATAGCACTTGTTACCAGTTCCAATGATGAAAAAATGGAAAACGTCTATCGGACCCATCCCGAATTTAAAGAACAATTCGACCGTATTCTTACCGGAGACATGTTTAAGCGTTCTAAACCGGCTCCCGATTGTTTCCTGCTTGGAATGGAGATTTTTGGAACGGTTCCGGAAAATAGTTTTGTTTTTGAAGATTCCTTCCACGGTTTGCAGGCCGGACGCTCTTCCGGTGCCAAGGTGATCGGCTTGGCCACTACTAATTCTCGTGAAGCCATTGCCGGCAAAGCCGATTACATCATCGACGACTTTACCGGAATGACTTATGACAAGCTGTTGACCATTTAGTAGTCAGTTTGTTTGACTTGTCCGGTTATGAATTCTTTCCTTTTTTTTGTTCGTTATGAATTAAAAGTTATACCTTTGCGGCCAATTTATTAATCCATAAATATATAGAAACATGGCTGGATATATATCAGATGATACAAGAAAAGTGACTACACACCGCCTGATAGAAATGAAAGAAAGAGGCGAGAAGATATCTATGTTGACTGCCTACGATTACACTATGGCACAGATTGTAGATGGTGCCGGGATGGATGTGATTCTCGTCGGTGACTCTGCTTCCAATGTGATGGCGGGTAATGTAACTACGCTTCCTATTACACTCGATCAGATGATTTATCATGGAAAGTCGGTTGTACGTGCTGTAAAGCGTGCTATGGTAGTGGTTGATATGCCGTTCGGTTCTTATCAGGGAAATTCTAAAGAAGGACTTGCTTCCGCCATCCGTATAATGAAAGAGAGCCATGCCGACGCATTGAAGTTGGAAGGTGGTGAAGAGATTATCGAAACGGTTAAGCGCATTCTTTGTGCCGGTATTCCTATTATGGGACACCTCGGATTGATGCCGCAATCCATTAATAAGTATGGCACTTATACGGTTCGTGCCAAAGATGAAGCAGAGGCGGAGAAATTGATTCGTGATGCACATCTGCTTGAGGAAGCCGGTTGTTTTGCATTGGTTCTTGAAAAAATACCGGCTGCATTGGCCAAGCGTGTAGCAAGTGAATTGACGATTCCTGTTATCGGCATTGGTGCCGGTGGTGATGTAGATGGCCAGGTATTGGTTATTCAAGACATGTTGGGTATGAACAATGGTTTCCGCCCCCGTTTCCTGCGTCGCTATGCCGACTTGTTCACCGTAATGACAGATGCTATCAGCCGTTACGTTTCGGATGTGAAGAATTGCGACTTCCCGAACGAGAAGGAACAATACTAAATCTGTATGGGAAACCGATTGTGGACAATCCATTTTATACGGATATGTATTGCCAATTTTTTATTGTTCATATCCTTATATATGCTTTTCCCGGTTGTTCCGGCAGAGATGGCAGATCGTTTAGGTGCTCCGGTGTCTCAAACCGGAGCAATGTTTCTTTTGCTTACGTTGGGAATGTTTGCTATCGGGCCTTTTCATGCCTATCTGGTAGATGCCTATAAACGTAAATATGTTTGTGCCTTTTCGTTTGCCGTTATGATTGCAGCAACAGCGGGATATGGTTTTGTAAACGATATCACTCAGTTGTTGTTGCTTTGTTTGGTGCAGGGAATTGCATTCGGTATGGCTACTACGGCGGGCATTACATTGGCTATCGATATTACCGGTACCCATTTGCGCAGTTCGGGCAATGTCGCTTTTGCGTGGGCTGCACGGATAGGGATGCTGGTCGGTATTGCATTAGGAGTGGTGATTTATCAATGGTATGATTTTCATATCCTGTTGTATGTTTCGGTTATATGCGGGTTAGTGGGAGTTTTCTTTGTATCTCGGGTATACGTGCCTTTTAGGGCGCCAATCGTAACAAGACTATGTTCGTCCGATCGTTTCCTTTTGCCTCGTGGATGGTTGCCCGCTCTTAATTTTGCTTTGATTGCTTTTATTCCGGGATTGTTGTTGCCGGTGTTTCATCACTCATTGAGTGATGTCTCGATAGGTAAGATAACAATTCCGTTTTTTGCAATTGTGGGAGTGGGGTTTCTTTTTTCCGTATTATTGGCTAAATTGGTCTACCGGGAGGAAAAATCATTGAGAATAATCATATTGGGAATCAGCTTGATGATGGTTTCTTTCACTCTTTTGGAAGAGTTGCCTACCTCTGTTGTTGCTATGTTATTAGGTTTAGGCTTGGGCTTGGTTACTCCGGAGTTTCTATTGATATTTGTGAAGTTATCACATCACTGTCAGCGCGGTACGGCTAATACGACTTATCTTTTGGCATGGGAAACCGGAATGTCTTTGGGAGTTGCTGTTGCCTGTTATATGAGTGTAGAATCGTCAGTGGAGTCCATTTATCACTTGGGACGTATTGTGTCTCCTATAGCACTTTTATTTTTTGTGCTATTGGCCTATCCTTATTTTAAAAGAAAGAGGGTGAGGCCTCTCCCCAACCCTCTCCGTGGGAGAGGGGGCTAAGGTTACTCCCTCTCCTGCGGAGAGACTTATATATAAGGTATAAAGATAACCAATCCTACAATTGCCGCAGCAACGGCACATATCAGTACTGCACCTGCTGCAATGTCTTTTACTTCGCCTGCTATCGGATTCCATTCCGGTGATGTAAGATTGACCAGTCTTTCAATAGCCGTATTGAAGGCTTCTGCTGCAATGACAACGCCGATACAGATAATGATGGCTATCCATTCAATCCGGTGTATCTCAAAAAAGAAACCAGCCATAATTGTCAGTAAGGCAATGCTCAAATGAATCCATACGTTATGTTCCCGGCAGACAAAACTCTTAATCCCTTTCCCGGCATACGTGAAACTTTTCAAACGCTTTTTTATACTAAATGGTTCCATGAAAATAATTTTTTAATGTGCCAATATGCCAATGTGCCAATTACCATGCGGTATGTTTTTTTTATAGCGCAGCCAATTGGCACATTGGCATATTGGCACATTGATACATTATTTAATTTCTACTTACCTGTTTTACTCCTTTTACCGTCCGTAATTTTTTTATCAAAGCTTCCAGACGTCCGGTATCACCCACCATGATGGTCATTGTGCCCGAGAACAAACCGTCGTGCGAATCGATACCGATTGAGCGCAAAGTGATGTCGTTTTCTTTTGAGATAATCGAAGTTATATTGGTTACGATTCCGATATCATCGTGCCCTACTACACGGAGCGTGATCGGGTATTGCGTGCCTTGCGACTTTCCTGCCCAACGCGCTTTTACGATACGATATCCGAAACGTTCTCTCATTTGATCGGCATTCGGGCAGTCTGCGCGGTGGATTTTAATACCTCCAGAAACGGTAACGAAGCCGAAAACATCATCTCCATAGATGGGATTACAGCATTTGGCCAGTTTAAATTCCAATCCTTTCAGATTCTGGTCGATAACAAGTACGTCCTCTTTCGTATTACTTTCTTCTATCTGATTTTGCAGGTTATACCCTTCAGCGCTGCGATAGGTGATTTCATCGTGCGTATCACTTTCACGTTTTTGCAATTCGGTATACTTATCCAGTAAGTCGTTTACATCCAGCGTACCGTCGGCAATGGCCTGGTAGAATTCGGTTACTACTTTATACCCTAATCGTTTGATGAGGCGCATCATCGTACCCTCATCATACTCCATTTTCCTGTTTTTGAATTTGCGTTCCAGTGTCTCTTTGGCAAAATCGTGCTGGCGCGCCACCATCTCTTTCAGGGCTTGGCGTATTTTGGTACGTGCTTTGGAAGTTGTTACAATGTTCAACCAGTCTTGTTTGGGCGTCTGGGTGTTCGATGTCATAATCTCCACTTGGTCACCGCTGTTCAGCTTTTGTTTAAGCTGTACATTTTTTCCGTTTACTTTTGCACCGATACATTTACATCCCAGCTTACTGTGAATGTGAAAGGCAAAATCGAGTACGGTCGCTCCTTTGGCCAGTTTGAAAAGGTCTCCTTTGGGGGTAAATACGAATACTTCATCTTCGTATAAGTCCATTTTGAACTGATCCATCACTTTCAGTGAATCATTGTCCGGGTTTTCGAGTGCTTCGCGTACGGAAGTCAGCCATTCATCGAGTCCGGTTTCTCCTTTTATTCCTTTATAGCGCCAATGGGCAGCCAGTCCCCGTTCGGCTATTTCGTCCATTCGGCGGGTACGGATCTGTACTTCCACCCATTTTCCTTCCGGCCCCATTACTGTGATATGGAGTGATTCGTAACCGTTGCTTTTCGGGATGGAAAGCCAGTCGCGCAGGCGTTTCGGGTTGGGCTGGTACATGTCTGTCACAATGGAGTATACCTGCCAGCATTCCTGCTTTTCTTTATCCGGTTCCGCATCGATGATGATACGGATTGCAAAGAGATCGTAGATGCCCTCGAAAGATGTTTTTTGTTTCTGAATTTTATTCCAGATGGAATGAATGGATTTGGTGCGTCCTTTGATGTCGAACTTCAAGCCGGCTTCTGTCACTTTTCGTTTGATCGGTTCGATAAAGGATGCGATGTACTTATCGCGGGACGCTTTTGTTTCATTCAGTTTGTCTTTGATGAAGTAATATGTATCCCGTTTGGTGTATTTTAGTGACAGGTCTTCCAATTCGGATTTTAGCTTGTACAACCCTAACTTGTGAGCCAGTGGAGCATACAGATAGGCTGCTTCATTGGCTACTTTAACACGGTCTTCTTCGTTGTCGGAGTCTTTGATTTGCCTCATGATATTGACGCGGTCGGCAATCATGATCAGAATCACCCGCATATCTTCGGCAAAGGAGAGGAGCAGGTTGCGGAAATTTTCCGATTCGATGGCCGGACTTTTGGCGTAAAGTTCGTTTGTCTTTACCAACCCGGTAATGATACTTGCTACATCTTCTCCGAATTCACTGCGTACGGTTGTGAGCGGTAATACGTTATTTTTTACGATTTCGTGCAACATGATTCCCACCAGGCACGAACCTTTCATTCCTATTTCATCGGCTACTATAACAGCCGTTTGTAAATCTCTGATTACAGGATTCATACCAAAGTTATTGCGGCAAAGATGATTACACTGTGCTGCATGAATAAGGTATTTTTTCAATTTCCGGGTGTCATCCTTTGTGATACTTTCTCCTGCTGTACGTATCAGTTGTTTGTATAAAGCGAATAGCTCAGCTTTCTCTTCTGGGGTGAAAAATGAAATATTCTCCATGATAAATAATCATTTAAATGTGGCAATTGAATAATTAGCTAATGTGCCAATATGCCAATGTGCCAATTGGCTGCGCTATGAAAAAATGTACCGCATGGCAATTGGCACATTGGCATATTGGCACATTGGCTAATTATTATTTTGCTGTAAAAGTAGTTTTTTTTGTTTAGTAAAAGAGCATAACTAAATAACATTTTGTATTTTTGGGCATCAATTAATAAAATTAGATACGTATGATAACACCACAAGACAAAGAGTTGCTTGC
>ENA-UOJC01003108-UOJC01003108.1-human-gut-metagenome-genome-assembly--contig:-C104-NODE-3108-length-16323-cov-6.668613_pt1 | contig 16323 bp, 14 predicted proteins | sample MGYA00242339_ERZ723886 | MGnify/ENA metagenome assembly ERZ723886 | reverse complement strand
AAAGAGGATGCACAGGATTACCGTTATTTCCCGGAGCCGGATCTGGTACCGATCATGATCTCCGATGAATGGATCACAAAGGTAAAAGCAAAACAGCCGGAGCTCCGCACCGAGAAATTAGCGCGTTATCAGAGTGAGTTTGGTCTGCCGGAGTATGATGCACAGATCATTACCGGACATAAAAAGATGGCAGATCTGTTCGAGGAGACCACCGCACTGTGCGGCAAACCGAAGAAAGTATCGAACTGGATCATGGTCGAGACCATGCGCCTTCTAAAAGAATGTGAGATGGATGCGGATGATCTCTCATTTTCTCCAAAGCATTTTGCAAGGCTGATCGAGTTAGCCGATGAGGGAGCCATCACCAATACGGTGGCAAAAGAGGTATTCGAACAGATCTTCAAAGAGGATATCGATCCGGATATTTATATAGAAGAAAAAGGATTAAAAACCGTCAATGACGAGGGGGCATTGAAAACTGCCGTCATGCAGGTATTAGAGGAGAATCCGCAGTCCGTTGAGGATTATCATAACGGAAAAGAGAAAGCAATCGGCTTTTTAGTTGGACAGACCATGAAAAAAATGAAAGGAAAAGCAAATCCGGGACTGGTCAATCAGCTGCTAAAAGAGTTATTATAATGCCTTTCATCGTCGATGATGGAAAATATTTTATTTAAATTGAGTAGATTATGAAGGTTAAACTTGGGTAATTGAAAAAGTCTATCTTTTAAAAAAGATAGGCTTTTTTGAATTAATATAGTATAATAAAAAATGAAAGTTGTAATGGCAATAGACGAATAGGAGGGGAATGCTATGAGTTCAGTTACTGTAAGAATAAAGGAAATTAAACAACCAAGAGGGGGATATATTAAACCATCAGAGTTTGATGTAACGGAATTAGATGACGGAAGGAAAATTAATGAAATAGAAAATGTTCATGCAACAATAGTAGGATTGGCAGTTGATTATTTGACACGATTTATGATGGGGGCGGATATTAAGAGTGCATTTGAAATATCTATAAACGGCGCATTAATAGCTCAAAAGTTATGTGGTGAAAAAGTAGTGGAAGAGATAGAATTTTATTTAAATGGGATAAAAGGATTAGATGATACATCAATTACAAATGCTTGCAAGGCGGTTACATTTGATGTATGGTTAAGAAATCCAGTAGGAGCAATACTAGCAAAAAGAGCAGATGAAACAAATCCTGATATGGAAACTATTCAAAATATAAGAATATTTGTGGAGAGAAGTATAGCTTTTTGGGAAAAATATGGTCCAATAGTAGTCGATGGATTTACATTCGGGGAAAAAGGATATACAGATACAGTGGATTCAGGTGATGGTGATTTTTTGACAAATGATACGTTATGGGACTTTAAGGTATCGAAAGCAAAGCCAAAGAGTAGTAATACATTGCAATTACTGATGTATTATATAATGGGGAAGCATTCTGAAAAAGAGGAATTTAAGAAAATCAGTAAATTAGGTATATTTAATCCGAGATTAAATACAGTTTATCAGTTGGATATTTGTAAGGTATCCAGTGAGATTATAAAAACGGTTGAAGATGATGTAATATGCTATTAAAAGGTAATATACTTTAAGTGAGATGTAAAGAGAATGAGATTACCTTATAAAATAGATGGATGTTCAGGATGGGAGTGTCAAAATGCCTTATCATTTATCAGAAGAACAAAAACAGGAGTTTTATATGGTTCTGGAAGAAGTGTGCAATACTTCAAGGATTTTAGAATCGCATTGCTATATCCAGCATGGGACAACGAGTGTATTCCGGCACAGCGTGTCAGTGGCATATCTAAGCTACTATCTGGCGCAGAAGATGCACGCACCGGTGGACACCCATTCCGCTGATCCGGGGAGCCTTGCTGCACGATTATTTCTTATATGACTGGCATGAGAAGGATGATGCGCACAAGTGGCATGGATTTCATCATGCGAATACGGCATGGAAAAATGCCATGCGGGATCTGCCGGACTTAAACGAAGTCGAGCAGGACATGATACGATGCCATATGTTTCCGCTTAATGTGGTGCCGCCGAAATATATGGAGGGTTGGATCTTATGCTGTGCGGATAAGATCTGCTCCGGGGTGGAAACCGTGGAGAGTCGGAGAAAAAAGATTGTGAAGCATTTATTTCGATATAGTTAATTTCAGACCGAGTGGTCGCAATAATTTTAAAAGAGTAGATAAGTTTGGCGTGGTTTGGAATGATTCGATCCGTGCAACAGAAGATTGTGGAATGTTGCAGATAGAAGCCAGATCACGCTGACTTAGTCCAAGTGCATTACGCTGTTCGATGATGGCACTGATGATAGCCGCCTGTTCTTCCATGTCAGCAATATCTCTTCCTCTGGCTGGGTCGGTATGTTTGACATGTTCTTTATAATCATTCCAGGTTTTCATAAAAATCATTTCTCCTTTCGGGACAGATAATCATCGCGTTTCGCTTTTGCCTTTTCAATTTCACGCCGTGGTGTTTTTTGTGTCTTTTTACGGAAGCTGTGAAGAAGAATGAAATTGTTATCATCACAGTAAAAATAAAAGATACGGTTATTTCCGGGACGTAGTTCCCAGATATTTTCGTTGATGTGCTTTGTGATATGGTTCGGAAGCAATGTACCATTATGTTGCAGCAATTCTATACAAAGAGTCGCCTGATGATATTGTATGCGGGCATTTTTATCCTTATCCGATTTCTTTCGGAGCTTTTCAAGAAAATCCCATACTTCCGATTCGCCTTTTTCATTTTCATAGAATATGATGTTATATGCCATAGCTTCTCCCATCTGCATGTCTCATATCCTGAACCAATGATAGCATATATGCTATCACAAATCAAGGATGGTTTTTACTGTTACAATAAAATCATAACACAAACATATGTTCGACACAATGGTAAATTATGTTTTTTTAAGAAAGTCCATGGTGTCTCTGTACGCACCTCTTGACAAACCCCACATTTCTCCTTATAATTACCGAAGATAATTACTTGTGATAACTAAAGGAGGAAAAATGACAACAGATAAAATAAAAAGAATGATGGATGCCTGCTACCTGGCAAAGCGGATCCGCGACATGCTCCCGGAACTGCCGGAGGGTGTGGCACCATCCTATATCAGTTATATTGATACGGTCCATAAATTAGAGAGCAGAGGAAAAAAGGTCAAGATATCAGACATCAGTGATACGCTAAATCTGCCAAGACCCGGTGTGACCAGAACGGTAAAAGAGATGGAGGCAAAAGGGTATCTTAAGAAGATCCCGTCCAGTGAGGATGGACGTATCACTTACATTTCCGTTACAGAAGCAGGAGAAAAGCTGTCTGAGAAATACGATAAAAATTATTTCGGCGAATTAGTGAAGTATCTGGATGATATTTCGGAGGAAGAGGCGGATGGCATGATAAATACGATCGAAAAACTTTATCAGGTAATGCACGAGAGGAGGATTGGACTTGAATAATTCAAAATCAGATTTTACAAGAGGGAGCATCAGTAAGAAACTAATTTCATTTATGATCCCCATTTTAGGAGCGTTGATCTTACAGGCAGCATATGGAGCGGTCGATCTGCTTGTGGTGGGACGGTTTGGAACCACATCGGGACTTTCTGCGGTATCGACCGGAAGCCAGGTATTAAATCTGGTCACCTTTGTTGTGACACAGCTTGCTATGGGTATCACGGTTCTGATCGCGCGCTACATCGGAGAAAAGAAGCCGGAGACCATCGGTTCTCTGATCGGTGGGGCAACCGTTGTCTTTGCTATAATCTCTGTTGCATTATTTCTTATTATGGTGGGACTGGCACGACCAATTTCTGTACTGATGCAGGCACCAGCCGAGGCGGTTGCCTTAACAGCAGTTTATGTGCGCATCTGCGGCGCGGGTATCTTTTTTATCGTTGCCTATAATGTGTTAGCTGCGATCTTTCGTGGACTTGGAGACAGCAGATCGCCGCTGATCTTTGTTGCGGTTGCCTGTGTCATCAATGTTTTTGGAGATCTGATCCTGGTTGCAGGACTTCACATGGATGCGGCAGGTGCAGCGATCGCCACGGTTTTTGCACAGGCGGTCAGCACAGTCTTTGCCATCTTTTTACTGGTAAAACGGAAACTGCCATTTCAGATCACACGAGCTGATTTCAGGCTGAATACACAGTGCAGGAGATTACTACAGGTAGGACTGCCGCTTGCAGTGCAGGAATTTCTGACCCAGATGTCCTTCCTCGCGCTGTGTGCGTTTATCAATCGGCTTGGCTTAGAGGCATCCTCCGGTTACGGGGTTGCCTCTAAGATCATAAGTTTTGCCATGCTGATCCCGAGTGCCTTAATGCAGTCGATGGCATCGTTTGTTTCACAAAATGTGGGAGCGGGAGATGAGAAGAGAGCAAAGAAGGCAATGTTTACAGGGATCGGGATCGGACTTGCGATCGGATGCGTGGCCTTTGCAGGGGTAATGTTAAAAGGCGAACTTCTGACAGGACTTTTTACAACGGATCAGGCGGTCATAAAGAACGGATCTGCTTATCTGAGGGGATTTGCACCGGAAACGATCCTTACAGCGGTATTGTTTAGTATGGTAGGTTATTTTAACGGACATGACAAGACACTCTGGGTTATGATACAGGGACTGACACAGACACTGCTTGTCCGGCTGCCGTTAGCGTATTATATGAGTATCCAGCCGGATGCGAGCTTGACGAAGATCGGACTTGCGGCACCGATGGCAACCGTCTTTGGTATTGTATTAAATGTTATCTTTTATGTGTGGATGAAAAAAAAGAACTGGCAGAGGGATTAAACCTCTGCCAGTTTTCCTGTATAGAGCTGATAGTATTTTCCTTTTTCTGCAATGAGCTGATCGTGGTTTCCACGTTCGATCACGCGTCCCTGCTCTAATACGATAATGCAATCGCTGTTCTTGACGGTCGACAGGCGGTGGGCGATCACGAAAGTGGTGCGGCCTGCCATTAATTTATCCATACCATCCTGTACGATCTTTTCGGTTCTGGTATCGATCGAGCTGGTCGCTTCGTCTAAGATCAGAACCGGCGGGTCTGCGATGGCTGCTCTTGCGATGGCAAGGAGCTGACGCTGTCCCTGACTTAAGTTTGCACCGTCACCGGTCAGTAATGTGTTGTAACCATCCGGGAGCTGGTGGATAAAGGTATCTGCATTTGCCAGCTTTGCTGCGGCGATGACTTCCTCATCGGTGGCATCTAATTTTCCATAACGGATGTTTTCCATGACCGTTGCGGTAAACAGATGTGTGTCCTGCAATACGATGCCGAGAGAGTGGCGCAGATCATCTTTTTTGATCTTATTGATGTTGATGCCGTCGTAACGGATCTTTCCGTCCTGGATATCATAGAAACGGTTGATCAGGTTTGTGATCGTCGTCTTTCCGGCACCGGTACTTCCGACAAAGGCGATCTTCTGTCCCGGAGTCGCATAGAGATCCACATTGTGGAGCACGATCTTTTCCGGAACGTAGCCGAAGTCGACATCATCAAAGACAACATCTCCTTTTAATTCGATATAGTCAACACTGCCGTCTGCCTGATGGGTATGTTTCCATGCCCACATGCCGGTACGTTCTTTGGTTTCGGTTAAAACACCATTTTCCCTTTTGGCACGGACTAAAGTAACATAGCCTTCGTCTGTTTCCGGTACTTCATCTAAGAGTGAGAAGATACGCTCGGAACCGGCGAGTGCCATAACGATGTTGTTGATCTGCATACTTAACTGGTTGATCGGCTGGCTGAAACTCTTGTTGAATGTCAGGAAGCTGGCGAGACCACCGAGTGTGAAACCGCCGACGCCGTTTAAGGCAAGTGCACCGCCGACGACAGCACAGAGCACGTAGCTGATATTTCCGATCTGTGCATTGACCGGCATCAGGATGTTACCGAAGGTGTTTGCATTTTTGGCACTTTCGAAGAGTTCATCGTTTAATTTGTTGAAATCCTCGATACTCTGTTCCTCATGGGTAAATACTTTTACGACTTTCTGACCGTTCATCATTTCCTCAATGTGGCCATTGACGGCAGCAATCGATTTCTGCTGTTCGATAAAGTATTTGGCACTTAAGGAGCCGATTTTCTTGGTCGAAAGGAGCGTAACCCCGATCATGAATAAGGTAACGAGCGTAAGTGGTATGTTGAGCGTCAACATACTGATAAAGACACTCACGATCGTGATGGTACTGTTTAAAAACTGAGGGATACTCTGGCTGATCATCATACGGAGGGTATCAATGTCGTTGGTATAGGTCGACATGATATCGCCATGGGAGTGTGTGTCAAAGTATCGGATTGGAAGTTCTTCCATATGAGTAAACATATCATCTCTTAAATTACGCAGAGTCCCCTGAGAGACATTGACTAAGATCCTTGTCTGTGCGTAAGCGGCAATAACACCGATTAAGTAGAAGCCGCCGACTCTTGTGATCGCACGGGCAAGCTCGGAGAAATCAGGGTCTGCCTGCTGCATCAGAGGAATGATATAATCATCGATCAGAGTCTGCATAAAGAGCGTTCCCTGCACATTTGCAAAGACCGAGATGAAGATACATACGACCACGACTGTACAGGAGACGGCATAGTTTTTTAAAATATAGCGTAACAGGCGCATCAGAAGTTTGCCCGGGTTACTTACTTTCGGACGGGGACCTCTTGGACCTCTGCCGCCCGGACCGCCGATCGGTTTGGCTTTTGTCTGTTCTGCTGGCATTAGGCAGCACCTCCTTCATCAAAATCTCCACTGCCGCTGGTCTGTGATTCGTAGACATCGCGGTAGATCGCATTGTTTGCTAACAGCTCTTCGTGGGTTCCGACTCCGTCGATGACACCATTGTTTAATACGACAATGCGGTCTGCGTGTTCCACGGAGGAAATACGCTGTGCAATGATCAGCTTTGTGGTGTTCGGGATCTCTTCTGCAAATGCCCGGCGGATCTTTGCATCGGTTGCAGTATCGACTGCACTGGTGCTGTCATCTAAGATCAAAATCTTTGGTTTCTTTAATAAAGCACGTGCGATACAGAGTCTCTGTTTCTGCCCACCGGAAACGTTAGAACCGCCCTGTTCGATATAGGTGTTGTAACCGTCCGGAAACCGCTCGATAAATTCATCGGCACAGGCGAGAGCACAGGCATGGCGGCACTCTTCGTCGGTCGCATTTTCGTCACCCCAGCGGAGATTCTCATAGATTGTACCGAAGAATAAGACGTTGTTCTGTAATACAACGGAAACCTCATTTCGCAGCGTGTCAAGGTCGTAGGAACGGACATCCCTGCCACCAACGGAAACGCTTCCCTCATTGACGTCGTAAAGACGGCTGATCAGGTTGACGAGAGAAGATTTACTGCTTCCGGTTCCACCGATGATACCGATCGTCTCACCGGATGCAATGGAGAGATTGATGTCGGAAAGTACCGGTGTATCAGAAGTCTGGTTGTATCGGAACGTGACATGGTCAAATGTGATGCTGCCGTCAGCTACGTTATATGCCGGATTCTCCGGATTTACGATGTCACTGGTCTCTGTTAAAACTTCACAGATACGCTCGGCACTGGCGATACTCATGGTCAGCATAACAAAGACCGTGGAGAGCATCATAAGGCTCATCATAATGTTCATACAATAGGTAAGAAGACTCATCAGCTCACCGGTGGTAAGGGTGCTGCCGACGATCATTTTGGCACCAAGCCAGCTGATCGCAATGATACAGCCGTAAACGGTGATCATCATAGCCGGATTGTTGAATGCCAGGATGCCTTCTGCTTTCCGGAACATACGATAGAGGTTCTGGCTTGCGGTTGTGAACTTTTTCTTTTCATAGTCTTCCCGCACGTAAGCCTTGACCACGCGGATGGCAGAAACATTTTCCTGCACGGAAGCGTTTAAGTCATCGTATTTTGGAAAAGCTTCCATAAAATAGTGGTGCGCTCTGACTGTGATGACAGCGAGGACGGCACCTAAGATAATGACAGCGATCAGATAGATGCAGGCAAGCTTTGCATTGATGAAAAATGCCATGATCATCGCACAGATCAGGCTGAACGGTGCACGCACGCACATACGCAGCAGCATCTGATACGCATTCTGCAGGTTGGTTACGTCTGTGGTCAGCCTCGTGACAAGACCTGCGGTGCTGAATTTGTCAATATTGGAAAAAGAAAAGGTCTGGATGTTTTCATACATCGCTTTTCTTAAGTTGCGGGCAAAACCGGTCGATGCACTCGCACCGTATTTTCCGCCCATGGCTCCGCAAAAGAGGGAGAAAAATGCAACAAGTACCATCAAGGCACCGGTCACATAAATATGATGGATATCCCCGGCTTCTACACCGTCATCGATAATGGATGCCATCATAAGTGGAATAATCGTCTCCATGAGAACTTCGAGGATCATGAAGACCGGAGTGATCAGGGAATCTTTTTTGAATTCTTTGATCTGGGCTCCTAATGTCTTTAACATTTCATCACATCCTTTTTAAAATTGTATTGCTTTTTGATTGTTAGTGTGCTAACTGTATATGTTATAAAGGAAATAAAAAATTTTGTCAATCGGAAATTTGACAGGAAATGGAGATTTATAATGAGAGATGATACGATCGGTTATCAGATTCGCCTGATCCATAACGAAATACATAAAAGAATGGAAGCAAAACGCATAGAAAATGAGGGCAAACCGCTGACTGGGATGCAGAGATGGATATTAGGCTACCTTTCTAAAAAGCAGAATGAGGGGGTGTATCAGAGAACGATCGAAGAGGAGTTTCATATTTCAAGGGCAACAGCATCGAATATGATCTCTGTCATGGAGCGCAGGGGACTGGTCCTAAGACAGTCCGTGGAGCACGATGCGAGACTGAAACGGCTTGTGCTGACTGAATTAGGACAGAGCCTCATTGACCGGGCAAATCAGGATATCAGTCAGATGGAAGCGCTTTTGACAAAAGGATTTTCAAAAGAAGAGGTTACCGCTTTGAAACACGATCTGAAGCGCATTGCGGATAATCTGGGGGCGATGGAAAAAAATACATAATCTAGCAAATACATTGACAAAGAACACAAGATATTGTATAACAATAATACAGCGCTTAGAGATGAAAATGAAAGGATTTATGCAAAATGAAGATTATTAAACGAAGCGGTATGGAGGATACATTTGATTTACAGAAGATAGAGGCGGCAATCCGCAAGGCAAATGACAGTGTCATCGACTATGAGAAACTGTCTGAGGAGAAGGTCGCAGATATTCTGAAAAATGTAGAGAAAGCATGTGAGAACATGAAACGTTCTCCGAGTGTAGAAGAGATCCAGGATATGGTGGAGAACCAGATCATGAATCAGCGTGCGTTCAATGTGGCACGTAATTACATTACCTATCGTTATAAAAAAGAACTGGTGCGTAAATCCAATTCAACCGATGAGCAGATCTTAAGTCTGCTTGAATGTAATAATGAAGAGGTAAAGCAGGAAAATTCCAACAAGAACCCGACCGTAAACAGCGTACAGCGTGACTATATGGCGGGAGAGGTCAGCAAGGATATCACAAGACGTTTCCTGTTGGAGCCGGATATTGTGGAAGCACATGAGAAAGGAATCATTCATTTTCATGATGCCGATTATTTTGCACAGCACATGCACAACTGCTGTCTGGTCAATTTAGAAGATATGCTGCAGAACGGTACCGTCATCAGTGAAACGATGATCGACCGCCCGAAGAGTTTCTCAACTGCATGTAACATTGCAACACAGGCAATCGCACAGATCGCCAGTTCCCAGTACGGAGGACAGAGTATTTCCCTGTCACACCTGGCACCATTTGTTCAGGTCAGCCGTGAAAAATACCGCAGACAGGTCAAAGTGGAGTTAGAAGAGGCAGGCATTGAGGCAACCGAGGAGAGAGTCAGCAAGATTGCCGAGCTCCGTGTAAAAGAAGAGATCAACCGTGGTGTGCAGATGATCCAGTATCAGGTCATTACCTTAATGACCACAAATGGACAGGCACCATTTATTACCGTATTTATGTATCTGGATGAAGTACCGGAAGGTCAGCTGCGTGATGACCTTGCAGCTGTGATCGAAGAGATGCTGCATCAGCGTATCTTAGGAGTAAAAAATGAAAAAGGTGTTTACATCACACCGGCATTCCCGAAACTGATTTATGTTCTGGAAGAGGACAACATCAGGGAGGGCAGCAAATACTGGTATCTGACAAAACTTGCCGCAGAGTGTACCGCAAAACGTATGGTTCCGGATTACATTTCCGAGAAGATCATGAAGAAATTAAAAGATGGTGCCTGCTACACCTGTATGGGATGCCGTTCTTTCCTGACTGTGGACCGTACCAAGGAAAACTATGCCAATGCCAATAATTATGTACCGGGCAAAAAATACTACGGCAGGTTCAATCAGGGTGTCGTAACGATTAACCTTGTGGATGTGGCATGCTCTTCCGACAGGGATATGGACAAGTTCTGGGAACTGATGGATGAGAGACTGGAACTCTGCCACCGCGCGCTGATGGCACGCCATAACCGTCTGAAGGGAACTCCTTCCGACGTGGCACCGATCCTGTGGCAGAACGGAGCACTGGCACGTCTGAAAAAGGGAGAGACCATCGATAAATTGTTATATGACGGATATTCTACCATTTCCTTAGGTTATGCAGGTCTGTGTGAATGTACGAGATATATGAAGGGTGTATCCCATACTGAGCCGGAGGGCACAGAGTTTGCACTTGAAGTAATGCGCCATTTAAATGATGCCTGTGCAAAATGGAAAGAAGAGAGCAACATTGATTTCAGTCTGTATGGAACACCATTGGAGTCTACCACATACAAGTTTGCAAAATGTTTACAGAAACGTTTTGGTATGATTCCTGGCGTAACTGATAAAAACTACATTACAAACAGCTATCATGTACATGTGACCGAAAACATCAATGCCTTTGACAAGCTGAAATTTGAATCCCAGTTCCAGGAGCTGTCTCCGGGAGGAGCGATCAGCTATGTGGAAGTGCCAAACATGCAGAACAATATCGATGCAGTACTTGCCGTCATGCAGTATATCTATGACAACATCATGTATGCAGAACTCAATACCAAGAGCGATTACTGTATGGAATGTGGATATTCCGGCGAGATCAAGATCGTAAAAGACAAAGATGGAAAACTGGTATGGGAGTGCCCGAACTGTGGCAACCGTGACCAGAATATGATGAGTGTGGCGCGCAGAACCTGCGGTTACATCGGAACCCAGTTCTGGAATCAGGGAAGAACACAGGAGATCAAAGAGCGTGTCCTTCATTTATCCACACCGGCAGTTGAGGCGGAGTCATGAATTACGGACAGATTTATTTCACAGACGTAGCGAACGGGATCGGTTGCCGTACTTCGTTTTTCGTTTCCGGCTGTACGCATCACTGCAAAGGCTGTTTTAATGATATGACATGGGATTTTTCCTATGGACAGCCCTACACCAAAGAGGTGGAGCAGCAGATCATCGATTCCTTAAAGCCGTCCTATATCGCAGGGCTTTCCCTGCTTGGCGGAGAACCGATGGAACTGCAAAATCAAAAAGAGATACGTCCTCTGCTAGAGCGGGTCAAAGCGGAAGTACCGCATGCGACCATCTGGATCTACTCGGGCTATACCTGGGAGGAGTTAAATGACCCGTCCAATCGGAGATGCCATGGGGAAGATACCGGAGCGATCCTTCGTATGACAGACATTTTAGTGGATGGAGAATTTGTCCTTGAAAAAAAGGATATCGGACTTCAGTTCCGGGGGTCTTCCAACCAGAGGATCATAGATGTAAAAAAGACTTTGAAAGAGGGACAAGTGGTACTGTCTGAGTATCACACGAAGGCAGAAGCATAGCTATTTTTTAGAGTAAAGATAAGGCTGCAAACGCGGAAAATACGCGCTTGCAGCCTTATCTGATTTTATCGTATATTTTCGGAAAAAACAACTTGTTGGCATGTGCATACAAGTTGTATGATAAACATATAAAGCCAGCGAGGTGAAAACAGGAGAAAGGGGTTACATATGAGTGATGCAAAACAGACCATTTTAGATGGTAAGGCAGTATTGGGAATCGAGTTTGGTTCAACCAGGATCAAGGCAATTCTGGTGGGGGAAGACCATAAAGTGATAGCTTCCGGTGCACATGACTGGGAGAACCGTCTGGAAGACGGCATCTGGACCTATCATCTGGATGACATCTGGGATGGAGTCAGAGACTGCTATGCAAAGATGGCAGAGGATGTCAGACAAAAATACGATGTTACATTAAAACAGTTAAAGGCGATCGGTTTTTCCGGCATGATGCACGGATATATGGCATTTGATAAAGCAGAAGAGCTTTTGGTGCCGTTCCGTACCTGGCGTAACACGATCACTGGAGAGGCAGCAGCTGTGCTGACAAAAGAGTTTTCATTTAATATTCCACAGCGTTGGAGTATTGCACATCTGTATCAGGCGATCTTAAATGGAGAGGAACATGTAGGAAAGATCACATTTTTTACCACACTGGCAGGTTATATCCACTGGAAACTGACCGGGGAAAAGGTACTTGGTGTCGGAGAAGCATCCGGTATGTTCCCGATCGATGCAAAGACCAGAAATTACAATCAGGATATGATCGCAAAATTTGATCAGTTAGTAGCGGATAAAAACTATCCGTGGAAATTAGAAGATATTTTACCAAAAGTACTGGTAGCAGGAGAGGAGGCAGGCAGACTGACCGAAGAGGGTGCAAAACTGTTAGACCCGTCCGGCAGCTTACAGGCAGGCATTCCATTCTGCCCACCGGAGGGAGATGCCGGAACCGGAATGGCAGCAACCAATTCCGTTGCGATCGGAACCGGAAATGTATCCGCAGGTACCTCGGTCTTTGCCATGGTTGTTTTGGAAGAGGACTTAAAAGCGGTCCACGAGGAACTGGATCTGGTAACAACACCATCCGGCGATACCGTGGCAATGGTACACTGCAACAACTGTACTTCCGATCTGAACGCATGGGTCGGACTGTTCCGCGAATTTGCAGAGACCTTTGGCTTGCAGATCGATATGAATGATCTGTTTGGTACCTTATACCGCAAGGCATTAGAGGGAGACAAAGACTGTGGCGGCTTACTGGCATACAACTATTTCTCAGGAGAACCGGTAACCGGATTAAATGAAGGAAGACCGCTGTTTGTCCGCAAACCGGATGCAGAGCTTTCTCTTGCAAACTTTATGAGAACGCATCTGTACGCATCCCTTGCAACCTTAAAGATCGGTCTTGATATTTTATTAAAAGAAGAAAAAGTAAAAGTAAACCGCATTTACGGACACGGAGGACTCTTTAAGACCAGGGGAGTCGGACAGGGGATCCTGGCAGCAGCCATGGACACACCGGTTGCCGTGATGGAGACCGCAGGAGAGGGAGGACCATGGGGTATGGCACTTCTCGCGTCCTATATGGTAAACAAAGCAGACGATGAGACACTTGAGGATTATCTTGCAAACCGCGTATTTGCCGGTGAGACCGGAACCGTAATGGAGCCGGATGCAGCCGATGTCGCAGGATTCGATGCGTACATCAAAACATACAAAGAGACATTAGCGGCAGAAAAAGCAGCCGCAGAAAATATGAGATAAAGTGGAGGGGAAAGACATGTTAAAAACAAAAAATTACAAATTCTGGTTTTGTACCGGATCACAGGATCTGTATGGAGATGAGTGCTTAAGAAAAGTAGCAGAACATTCCAGGATCATCGTAGCAAAATTAAATGAGTCAGGGATTCTTCCTTACGAAGTAGTATGGAAACCAACCCTGATCACTAACGAGCTGATCCGTAAGACATTCAACGAAGCCAACGTAGACGAAGAATGTGCCGGTGTCATTACATGGATGCACACATTCTCTCCGGCAAAATCCTGGATCTTAGGTTTACAGGAGTACCGCAAACCATTATTACATTTACATACACAGTTCAACGAGGAGCTTCCATATGACACCATCGATATGGATTTCATGAATGAGAACCAGTCCGCACATGGTGACAGAGAGTATGGTCATATCGTAACCCGTATGCGGATCGAGCGCAAAGTCGTAGTCGGACACTGGTCAGACGAGGAAGTACAGAAACGTATCGCATCCTGGATGCGTACCGCAGTCGGTATCATCGAGAGCAGCCATATCCGTGTTATGCGTGTGGCAGACAACATGCGTAACGTAGCAGTAACCGAGGGCGATAAGGTAGAAGCACAGCTTAAATTTGGCTGGGAAGTAGATGCTTATCCGGTCAATGAGATCGCAGAGGCAGTCGATGCCGTTTCCGCTTCCGATACCAATGCACTGGTAGATGAATATTATGACAAATACGAGATCCTGTTAGAGGGACGAGATCCGGAAGAGTTCAAACGCCATGTGGCAGTACAGGCACAGATCGAACTTGGTTTCGAGCGTTTCTTAGAGGAGAAAAACTATCAGGCGATCGTAACACATTTTGGAGATTTAGGTGGATTAAAACAGTTGCCTGGACTTGCAATCCAGAGACTGATGGAAAAAGGATACGGCTTTGGTGCAGAGGGTGACTGGAAAGTTGCAGCTATGGTCCGTCTGATGAAGATCATGACCGAAGGCATGAAAGATGCAAAAGGAACTTCCATGTTAGAGGATTATACTTATAACTTTGTAAAGGGAAAAGAAGGTATCTTAGAGGCTCATATGTTAGAGATCTGCCCGACGATCGCAGACGGTCCGGTCAGCATCAAGTGCCAGCCACTTTCCATGGGTAACAGAGAAGATCCGGCAAGACTTGTATTTACTTCAAAAGAGGGCAAAGGTATTGCAACATCCTTAATTGATCTTGGAAACCGTTTCCGTCTGATCATCAATGATGTAGATTGCAGGAAAACAGAAAAACCAATGCCAAAACTTCCGGTAGCAACCAACTTCTGGACACCGCAGCCAGATCTTTACACAGGAGCAGAGGCATGGATCTTAGCCGGAGGTGCACATCATACCGCGTTTACTTATGACCTGACCGCAGAGCAGATGGGGGACTGGGCAAATGCAATGGGTATTGAGGCAGTTTACATTGACAAAGATACCAGGATCCGTGATTTCAAACGTGACTTACAGATGGGGGAAATTTTTTATCGTTAGATAAAAATGTTTGAAAAAACAGGTTGCAGTTTTTACGAAAAAGGATTATGCTATAAACAACAAAGGCGTGCGCGTGCACGCAAAAGTAGAAAGGAGAAGTAAAATGAAATTTTTTATCGACACAGCGAATGTAGAGGATATTCGCAAAGCAAATGATATGGGGGTTATTTGCGGGGTTACAACCAATCCGTCCCTGATCGCAAAAGAGGGAAGAGACTTTAAAGAGGTCATCAAAGAGATCACAACGATCGTGGACGGGCCAATCAGTGGAGAAGTCAAAGCAACTACCGTAGATGCAGAGGGCATGATCAAAGAGGGTCGAGAGATCGCAGCCATCCATCCAAACATGGTCGTAAAGATCCCAATGACCGTGGAAGGCTTAAAAGCTGTCAAAGTACTTTCCGCAGAGGGCATAAAGACCAATGTTACTCTGATCTTTACCGCAAACCAGGCACTTCTTGCAGCAAGAGCAGGAGCAACTTATGTATCACCGTTCTTGGGAAGACTCGATGATATCAGCACCGCAGGCATCGACCTGATCCAGGATATCGTACAGATCTTTGACAATTACGGATTAGAGACAGAGATCATCGCAGCATCGATCCGTAATCCGATCCATGTAACGGACTGTGCACTGGCAGGCGCACATATCGCAACGGTTCCATATGCAGTGATCGAGCAGATGACCAAACACCCGCTGACGGATGCAGGTATTGAAAAATTCCAGAAAGATTACAGAGCTGTTTTCGGAGATTAATAAGGAGAAAAAAATGAACAAAACGGAGCTTGAAAAAATAGCCGTTGAAGTGCGGAAAGGGGTTGTAACAGCAACACACGCAGCAAAATGCGGACACCCGGGCGGATCGCTTTCGGCAGCAGATATTTTTACATACTTATATTTCGAAGAGATGAACATTGATCCGAAAAATCCCAAAATGGAGAACAGAGACCGTTTTGTCCTTTCCAAAGGACATACGGCACCTGGTCTTTATGCAACTCTGGCAAACAGAGGATTTTTTCCGATAGAGGACTTAAAGACACTGCGTCACACCGGTTCCTACCTTCAGGGACATCCGTATAAGAAACATATCCCGTGCGTATATATGTCCTCAGGCTCACTTGGACAGG
>ENA-UOJC01003106-UOJC01003106.1-human-gut-metagenome-genome-assembly--contig:-C104-NODE-3106-length-16325-cov-10.686970_pt1 | contig 16325 bp, 21 predicted proteins | sample MGYA00242339_ERZ723886 | MGnify/ENA metagenome assembly ERZ723886 | reverse complement strand
AATCGACTGACCTTTCTTTTTTACCCAACAATATCTTTAATTAAGGGAGACGGGCAACTCTTACCCGGATATTGCTTTGCTGGCGCCCATTGCCAGGTTGCTCGGGATTACAACGGATACTCTGCTTTCATATAAGGAAGATTTGACAGATAAAGAAATTAATCAATGGATTGAAACCGTGGTTACAAAAATAAAGTCTGTCGGGTATGACGTCGGGTTTGCTTTGGCAGAAAGTAAAATGCGGGAATATCCGAATTGCGGCAAGTTTGTTGTGATGATGGCGCAGGTGTTGGATAGCTATAGATATATTGTTAAAGTGGCAGAACCGGAACAGTATGACGAAAAAATCAGCGGATGGTATCATCGGTTTTTGGATAGTCAGAACGACATAGAGGCTCAGACAGCGGCCTATTCATTGTTCTACTTTTCGATGCAAAGGAAGGATTATGAAACAGCACAGAAGTGTGTGGATAAGTTCCCTAAAAGAGATATTAATCCAAAGCAGATGGAGGCCATGCTTTTCCGGGCACAGGGAAAGAAGGAAGAGGCCTATAAATGTTTTGAGGAATTGGCCTATTTTGGATACATAGATATCAGCATGGGACTTAATGGCATCCAGTCCATGGCAATGGAAGAGAAAAATGAGGAAAAGGCAAAGCGCATGGAAGAAAAGCTTCGTCAGCTGATGAAACTTATGGAAGTCGGAGAATATGCGGATACCTCCGGTGTCCGGGAAGCCATTGAGACGAAGAATAAAGAGGTTATTTTTGATTTTTTGACGAAATTGGTTGGGAACATAAAGAACAATTATTCTTTGAGAGAATCTGAATTGTATGCCCACCTGACTTTTTCACCAAACAGTTCTGAAAATGTGGGATTGATGCTTCAGAAATGTTTTGATGAGGACGAGGAACTTGATTTTATAAAAGATGATATAAGATATAAAAAGCTGATGGATGAATTAAAATCCATTAAAGGTAAGGCGTGATTAGGTACATTATTATAAATTCCTCATATATTAGATATAGAATTATATTGAGGAGCGAATTTTATAATGGAAGAAAAATCGAAGCCTTTAAAGAATTCCTGCAATTTTATGGGCGTGAAGCCGATTATGGTGGATTTGCCTTATCCGCCGATTCAGGTAAAGGAGCAAAATCGGGCCTATGCCAATCTGCTCAGTATTGATTATTGCGGTGCGGTATCCGAAATGACAGCCATTACCCAGTATATTAATAATGAAAATCGTCTATCCTGTGAAAAATGTCCGGTGGCAAGGACGATTCTTGGCATTGCCATAGCGGAAATGATACATCTTCAAAAGTTGGCTGAACTGATTTTTCTGCTGGGCGGTTCCATTGATTTTGTGGCCAAACATCAGGACGGAAGACATCGGGTGTGGACACCGGAATATTTGTCCATTCCGGAAGATACGGAACGAATGTTGATGGCAGATATTGAGGCGGAAAAAGCTACGATTAATCAATATCAGATACACATGAAGATGATAAATGACCCTTATATCAATGCTGTGCTGGCAAGAATTATTAAGGATGAGGAGTACCATATTATGCTTCTGCAGATATTGATTAAAGAACTGTAAACAGTGATAAAACTATTCTTCAAATCTCTCAGATTTGTGCATGAAAAGAGAGGAAAAAATGAGAAGTTTTACCTATAATGAGAATCACAAGGAGGACAAATTCATGGAATGGATTGAGAGATTAAATGAAGCGATGAATTACATTGAGGAACATTTGACGGATGAGATTGATTATGAGGAACTTGCAAAAGTAGCCGGCTGTTCGACCTATCATTTTCAGAGGATGTTTGCGTACATGGCAAATGTTTCTCTGTTCGAGTATATCCGGCGGCGGAAAATGTCTTTAGCCGCAGTAGATTTGCAGGGCGGCGATGCGAAAATTATTGATGTGGCTCTGAAATACGGATATAGTTCACCGACGGCTTTTAATCGGGCCTTTCAAACAATTCATGGAATTGCACCATCCCTTGTGCGAAGTGAAGGAGTTTCTGTGAAATCCTTCACTCCGATGAGATTTAAGATCACTGTGAAGGGAGTCGAAGAAATGAATTATCGAATTGAGAAGAAGGACGCATTTCGGATTGTCGGCGTATCTCGGCCGTTGTACAAGGAAATTGAAAAGAATTTTGCCATTGTTCCGAAAATGTGGCAGGATGTGGCTATGGACGGAACCATTCCGAAACTGGCAGGTATGATGGATACGCCGATCAAGGGTGTCTTGGGTGTAAGCGCCTGCAACTCGGATGAGGAATGGAAATACTTTATTGCCGTTGCAAGTTCAATGACTGTAGATGACACTTTAGAGGAATACACGATTCCGTCATTTACATGGGCCGTTTTTCCAGGAGGAGGCGTTTGCCCGCAGGCTATTCAGGAACTGGAACAGAGGATTGTCACTGAATGGCTGCCAACTTCCGGTTACGAATATGACAATGGACCGGATATTGAACTGTATATCAGCCCGGATCCTCAGAACGCAAAGTTTGAAGTGTGGATTCCGGTAGTGAAAAAACAGTAAAAATTTGATATTTTCTGGAGAATTCCGATATTATATGTTATGATATTCCATAAGCTTTGCGATACGAAAGTATTGCTGCAGGAAAGATAAGAAAGGCGGATGAAATATGCAGACATTAATTATCGGAATTCTTGTTATTGTTGTACCTATGGTAGCTTATTGTGTGGGTACGGTAATGCGGGATAATATGTATGCCAAGGAGGCCGGCGAAGCACCAGAGACTGCAAAGAATGATAAAAATGTTCAGGTGACCAAAGATACAAAGATGGGGCAGATTCTCGCTATGGATAAAGGTATGGGTGATTTTTTGATGCAGGCAGGTCTGCACTGTGTGACTTGTGCCTCGGCGACAAGCGAATCCCTGGAGGTGGCTTGTACGGTTCATGGACTTAATGTGGATCAAATGGTGACTTCAATCAATGCGTATCTGGCAGAAGAATAAGAAGATGTTCAGTGTTTGGGAGCGGGATAATGAAAGTCGTGGTAAGTGCCTGTTTGATGGGCAGAAATTGTAAATATAATGGCGGCAACAATTACAGTGCTAAGCTGCAGGAGTTTCTAAAAGGAAAAAAAGTGATTGAGGTCTGCCCGGAGGTAGCCGCGGGTATGCCTGTTCCACGCCCGTCCGTGGAGATCGTGGAAGGTGTGGTTACAGACATTCATGGGAAAAACGTGGATGCTGCATATCGACAAGGCGTTAGTAATGTCATGGAACAGATTCAGGGGGAAGATATCGAGTTTGCGGTGCTTCAATCCCGAAGTCCGACCTGCGGTGTCAAGCAGATTTATGACGGTACTTTTTCTAAAAAGCTGATTGAAGGCCGGGGAATCCTGGCAGAGGCTCTGGTTCAGGCCGGATATAGAGTTATTGACGTGGAAGATATAGAAAATTTGCAAAACCTCTTGCAGGAATCTCTGTAAAATGCTATATTAATAGTAAGCAAAAAAGGGAGTAGCTGAACGCCCGAAAGGGTGGGTTTGAAATCGTCAACCGATACTAAAAAGTATCCGTATCAAATGAGATAGCAAGACTTTTATTGTGGCAGACGTCATGATAAGAGTCTTTTTTTATTCAGGGCGTGGGAGTTTTATAGCTTCATTTTTATCGTACCTACAAAAAATTGTTTTGGTGAGATGAACTGCCGCAAGGAGCTTGCGCAGAAAGTGAGGAGTAAAAATGAGTAACGAATTAATGAATCAGGAAATCAGAGAAGCGATTGATGCCGGGGAAACAGCCCTTATAAGTCTGAGGGCAGCACAGGCCAAATTAAACAGTGCGAGAAATTGGGGTATCTTCGATATGATCGGCGGAGGTTTCTTTTCAAGTTTGATGAAGCGTTCGCAGATGGATGGGGCTTCCGAATGTATGGAGAGAGCCAAACAGGATTTGAGAAGGCTTCAAAAAGAACTCCGGGATATTCAGGTCCCGATGGATTTAAAGATAGAAGTCGGAGATTTCCTTTCTTTTGCGGATATATTTTTTGATAACTTGTTGGTGGACTACATGGTGCAGAGTAAAATTACAGAAGCCAGAGTTCAGGTCGAGGATGCTATTTTCCGGGTTGAGAGTATATTGATGGATTTAAGAAATCTGGAAAATAATCCATGGTAACATAAAAATGGACATAGAAAGGCGGTCATTTTATGGGATGTTTAGGTAATGTTTTATGGTTTTTATGCGGTGGCGCCATATCCGGGCTGAGCTGGTGCCTGGCCGGATGCCTCTGGTGTATTACAATCGTTGGTATTCCAGTCGGAATGCAGTGTTTTAAATTTGCATCACTGAGTTTCTTTCCCTTTGGAAAAGAAGTCCGATATGGCAGCGGCGCCGGTTCCTTTCTTTTAAATATTGTCTGGATCATTGTTTCCGGTTTGCCATTGGCGTTGGAACATGCGGCGCTTGGCGCAGTGCTTTGTGTGACGATTATCGGGATTCCGTTTGGATTACAGCATTTTAAACTGGCAAAACTGGCGCTGATGCCTTTTGGCGCCGATGTTTATTGAAAAGGATGGAGCGATTAATGAAAGTAGGAATGGTATTGGAAGGCGGCGCCATGCGGGGCATGTACACCGCCGGAGTGTTGGATGTTATGATGGAAAATCAGGTAAAAGTAGACGGCGTTATCGGCGTTTCTGCCGGGGCAGTTTTTGGATGCAATTATAAGTCGAAGCAGATTGGAAGAGTCATCCGGTATAATACAAAATATTGTTCAGATGAACGATATGTCAGTCTGAAATCTTTAATTACAACCGGAGATTTATACGGCGCAGAATTTTGTTATAATGAACTCCCGAATCATTTGGATCCTTTCGATGTGAAGACTTATCAGGAAAATCCGGTGGATTTTTATGTCACTTGTACGGATGTATATACAGGCCGCCCGGTATATCATTTGTGTGATAAGGGTGATGCCGAAGATATTCAATGGATGCGGGCTTCAGCATCTATGCCATTGGTATCGCAGATCGTATCCGTCGGCGGTTATGATCTGCTGGACGGCGGTATTTCCGATTCCATTCCGATTCGCTGGTTTTGGAAGCAGGGCTATAAGAAAAATATTATTATTTTAACTCAGCCGGACGGATACAAGAAGAAGCCAAGTCGAATCATCCCAATGTTTAAAATATTTATGCGGAAATATCCGGCCATTGCAGAGGCTATGGAGAAGCGGCACCGAAATTATAATGGATCTTTGAAAGCCGTAAAAGAGTTGGAAAAGCGGGGCGAAGCATTTGTGCTGCAGCCGAGCGAACCGCTTAAAATCGGACGGACCGAAAAAGATCCGGAAAAACTTAAACAGGTGTACCAGTTAGGAAGGCAGGACGCACTGGCCCATCTTCAGGAAATAAAAGACTTTTTGGCTTCCAATATTTGAAAATAAAAACCTGCGATTCCAATCTTTTTGCTTATGTGGTATACTGTGAACAGAATTAAACAAGGGAGGAAAATAAATGGAAAGCAGAAGAATTATTCAGGTGGAGGAAAAGGTACCTTTTAATTTATTGGTTCCGCTGAGTATTCAGCACATGTTCGCCATGTTTGGCGCCTCCGTGCTGGTGCCGTTTTTGTTTGGAATCAGTCCGGCCATCGTTCTGTTTATGAATGGTGTGGGAACCCTGTTGTTTATTGCCATCACGAAGGGAAAGGCGCCGGCCTATCTGGGTTCAAGCTTTGCTTTCCTGGCACCGGCGGGAATTGTTATCAGTAAAATGGGATATCAATATGCTCTGGGTGGCTTTGTGGCTGTCGGATTCTGCGGTTGTGTGCTGGCATTGATTATCTATAAATTTGGTTCAGACTGGATTGATATTGTATTGCCGCCGGCGGCTATGGGACCGGTCGTTGCATTGATTGGTCTTGAATTATCCGGAAATGCAGCGAGCAATGCGGGACTGCTGGATGAAGTGATTGTTCCTGCAAATGTGATTGTATTTTTTGTGACATTGGGTGTAGCTATTTTTGGAAATATTGTGTTCCGCGGTTTTTTGTCGGTTATACCGATTTTAATTGCGGTTATTGCCGGGTATGTGGCAGCGCTGGCCTGCGGTCTGGTTGATTTTACGGAGATTGCAGCAGCACCATGGTTTGCCGTACCGAATTTCCAGACGCCGAAATTCAGCGCGGAGGCAATCATCACGATTTTACCAGTAATTTTGGTCATTGCATCGGAACATATTGGTCATCAGGTAGTTACCAGTAAGATTGTCGGCCGGGATTTATTGAAAGATCCGGGACTGCACCGTTCTCTGTTGGGAGATAACTTATCGACCATGATTTCCGGTTTGATCGGTTCTGTACCGACCACAACTTATGGAGAAAATATCGGCGTTATGGCGGTGACGAAAGTATACAGTGTTCAGGTCATTGCCGGAGCGGCTGTTTTGTCGATTGTCTGTTCCTTTGTGGGCAAGCTTTCCATGCTGATTCAGACTATTCCGGGGCCGGTCATCGGCGGTATTTCATTTTTGCTCTATGGTATGATCGGAGCTTCCGGTATCCGTATTTTGGTAGATTCCCAGGTAGATTACGGCCGTTCAAGGAATCTGACATTGACTTCCGTTGTTTTTGTCACAGGACTTTCCGGTATTGCCGTAAAATTCGGAAATATCCAGTTGACCGGTATGGTACTGGCCTGCATCGTGGCGATGGGATTGAGTTTGATATTCTATGCTCTTGATAAATTGAAACTGACAAATGACAGGGATGAGGAATAAGATAAAATCGATGGGCTGCTGCGCCGAAGATGTTTGGTGCGGCAGCCCATTTTTTAGAATGAAGATATCTTACAAGCTTTTTGGAAATGTTGGATGATAAAATAGGTTTCAGTGAGGAGAATGGCAGATGAAAAAAGAAATACACACGATTGTCTACGATGAAGAACTGAACATTGAAGCCTATTATTTTCAGGGGACAATGAAGCCCTTTCCAAATCATTTTCATGAGCATTATGTGATTGGACTTATGGAAGATGGACGCAGGTGCCTTTCATGCAGGAACAGGGAATATGTGATTGAAAAAAATCAAATTATGCTGTTGAACCCAGGAGATAATCATGGCTGTACTCAGGCAGATCATGGAGCGATGGACTACCGGGGATTAAATATTTCCAAACCAGTCATGATGGATTTGGCGGAGGAAATCACCGGGAAGCATGAACTCCCGGGATTTTCCGAAAATGTTATTGGCGACAAAACAGCAATCTGGTATCTGAGGAACCTGCACCGTATGATGATGGAAGGGGATAATGCTTTTGGCAAAGAGGAAAATTTATTTTTGCTGCTTTCCTTTCTTATACAGAATTATGGAAAGCCTTTTGAGAGTTGTATACCCCGAATGCCGGGTGGAAATAGAAAAAGCCTGTGATTTCATGGAGAAACATTATTCAGAGAGAATTGATCTGAATCAAATATGTCATTATGCGGGTTTAAGCAAATCGACATTGTTGAGGGCTTTTACGAGATCCAAAGGCGTGACACCGTATCGGTATCTGGAATCTTTTCGTGTGAATAAAGCGAGACAACTGTTGGAAAAAGGTGTTTCACCGATAGAAGCGGCTATGCGTACGGGATTTTCAGATCAGAGTCATTTTACAAATTATTTCGGTCGGTTTATTGGATTGTCTCCGGGGGCATATCGGGAAATATTTGTACCTGCACGGAATGGCCGTATGAGTACAGATCAAAAAACGGATGGAGGAAAACAGCATGGAGAATAAATTGACAGCCGGCCATGGAGCGGCCTTGCTCACGATTATTATTTGGGGCACTACATTTATCTCGACGAAAATCCTGCTGGTTGATTTTCAGCCGGTGGAGATTTTGTTTTTTCGCTTTATTATGGGATTTTTGGCGTTGATACTGGTTTGCCCGCGGCGAATGAAGGGGACAAGTTTTAAACAGGAATTGACTTTTGCAGGGGCCGGGTTGTGTGGTATTTGTCTGTATTATCTTTTGGAAAATATTGCCCTGACTTATACGTTGGCCCAGAATGTAGGTGTTATCATCTCGGTGGCCCCTTTTTTTACTGCCATCTTGACGCATTTGTTTGTGAAAAATGAAGAAAAACTGCGGATTAATTTCTTTATTGGCTTCGTTGTCGCTATGGCAGGTATTTGTCTGATCAGCTTTAACGGCGCATCTATGGCCTTGAATCCAGTGGGGGATTTATTGGCGCTTCTGGCAGCCTTGGTATGGGCGGTTTATTCTATTTTGACAAAAAGAATCGCAGGTTTTGGATATACGACTATTCTTACGACCCGCAGAATATTTTTCTATGGACTTTTAGTTATGCTTCCGACACTGTTTTTCTTTGATTGTCATATTGGTCTGTGGCGGTTTACATACCCGGTGTATTTGCTGAACATGGTTTACCTGGGACTTGGAGCATCGGCGCTCTGCTTTGTAACATGGAATTTTGCCGTGAAAATCCTGGGAGCCGTAAAGACCAGCGTATATATTTATATGGTTCCGGTTATTACCGTGGTGACTTCGGCGTTGATTTTGCATGAAAAAGTTACCTGGATGTCGGGGGCCGGGACGCTTTTGACCCTGGCCGGGTTATTTATTTCTGAAGGAAAGTTTTCAACGAAAAAAATTTCTTCTTGACTTTGACGCTGCGTCAAGGGATATGCTGGATTTATACCAAAGGAGGCGATGAAAATGACTTACAGTATCCGGGAGTTATCGGAGCTGGCCGGAGTGAGTGCACGCACTCTGCGTTATTATGATGAAATCGGACTTTTGCAACCTATGTATGTGAGTGATGCCGGGTATCGATTTTACGGGGATTCGGAAGTGGCTGTTCTGCAGCAGATTCTGTTTTACAGAGAGCGGGGATTTGATTTAAAGCAGATTCGGAAAATCATTTACGAAGAGGATTTTGATATTGTGAAGGCATTGGAAGAGCATCTTATGGTGTTGGAAAATCAGAGAAAACATGTGGATTCTTTGATTTGGACAGTAAAGCAGACGCTTGGGTCAATGAAAGGAGAATGTGAGATGAAAGACAGAGAAAAGTTCCAGGCCTTTAAAGAAGGTCTGATTCGGGAAAATGAAGAAAAATACGGGAAAGAAATTCGGGAAAAATACGGGGATGATGAAGTGGATGCTTCGAATCGGAAAATGCTGAACATGTCCGAAGAGAAATGGCAGCAGTTCAAAATGCTGGAAGAAGAGATAAAGGCTGCTTTGAAAGAGGCAGTTTTGGCTGGGGTCAGTCCGGACAGTGATGAGGCCGGAAAAATCGTGGGCCTCCATAAAGAATGGCTCCAAATGACATTGAAGCAGTATTCACCGGAAATCCATAAAGGCATTGCGGCAATGTATGTGGCCGATGAACGATTTAAGGCATATTATGACGGCGATGTGGCTGGCTGTGCTGAGCTGCTTGCAAATGCTGTCAAGGTAGTGTATAATGAAGGCAGTTAAATTTCTTCAGGGCAGGGTGAAAGTCCCTACCGGCGGTAAAGTCCGCGAGCCGTAAGGCATGATTCGGTGTGATTCCGAAACCGACAGTATAGTCTGGATGAGAGAAGAAAGTAAATGTCGTGTTTATTTTTTGTGTTAGAAAGCTCTGAATATGTTTATATTCAGGGCTTTTTCTGGTTATACGGCAGATGGCGGGCATTCTAAGGGAGAATAATTTACGAAAAACTGTGGATTGGAAGGAGCAGGGTAAAGTGGAAAAGTATTATGTGGGATTTGATGCGGGAACACAGAGTGTTAAAGTTGTGATTTGTAATGAGGCGATGGAGTGTGTGGCTTCGGCCAGCAAACCGACAACGCTTTATTATCCAAATCCTGGATGGGTGGAAATGGATGTGGATGAATATCTGCGGCTGACGAAAGAATGTATGAAAGAATGTTCGGAGCAGATGCGGACAAAGGGTCTTGCTGTGGAAGGGATTCAATCGATTATGGGGGATGGTATCATCTGCGGCATTGCCGGGGTAGACAGTGATGGCAATGCGATAACGCCATATATCAATTATCTGGATTCACGGACGGCAAAGGATGTTCAGGCGATTAACGCAATGGATTTGGACATTTGGGGGAAAGAGACAGGAAATGCGGAAGCCAATTGCATGTTTCCGGCCATGTTCGCCCGGTGGTTTCTGGCAAACAATAAGGCATTTCAGGAAAAAGGCGCCAAGTTCATTCACAATGCTCCGTATATTCTGGCCCATTTGGCAGGTCTTTCTGCGGATGAAATGTTTGTTGACTGGGGGGCCATGTCGGGCTGGGGCCTTGGATACAACGTGTATACAAAAGAGTGGTCCAGAGAACAGTTGGATATTCTGGATTTGGACATGAAATATATGCCGAAAATTGTAAGGCCATGGGATATTGTCGGGAGATTGACGGAAGAGGCGGCAGAAGAGACCGGATTTCCGCCAGGAATTCCAATTTGTGCCGGTGCCGGAGATACGATGCAGTCTATGATTGGCAGCGGTATTCTGGAGGCAGGGCATGCTGTAGATGTGGCCGGAACCTGTTCCATGTTTTGTGTGTCAACGGACGGGATCGTACCGGAGCTCAGCCGAAAAGGCAGTGGGTTGATATTTAACAGCGGAACACTGCCGGGAACTTATTTTTATTGGGGATTTATCCGAACCGGCGGTCTGGCTCTGCGCTGGTATAAGGATAATATTTGTAAAAAAGAAGAAGACGGCGATTATTATCAGGATTTAAGCGCCGGGGCCAGGGCGGTGCCTGTGGGTTCTAATGGTGTGCTGTTTCTGCCTTATCTGACTGGTGGTATGGGCGATATTGCCAACGCCTGCGGCTGTTTTTTAAATATGACGATGGATACGGATCAGACGGTGCTCTGGCGGGCCGTGTTGGAAGCTATCGGTTATGATTATATGGAAATTACAGATATATACCGGGGAGCCGGCGTAGATTTGAGCCGTATTGCCATTACCGAAGGCGGCAGCAGGGATGATTTGTGGAACCAGATGAAATCGGATATGCTGGACAGCAAAGTCATTACCTTTAAAAATGCCGGCGGTGCAGTGATCATTAACTGTATGTTCGGAGCCTATGCAGTTGGAGATATACAGGAGATTAAAGAACGTCTGGAAGGTTATCTGGAAATTAAAAAGACCTATTATCCGGACAAAGAAAACACGGAAAAATATCGGAGTTTGTATCTGGTTCAGAAACAGCTTGTGAAACAAAATATGGGGCCGGTATTTAATCTGTTGGAAAAAATCCGTGTGCAGAATCCACTATCGGAAAATTAGTTCCTGTGGTAGAATAGGAGTAGCACTGATAATTATGATGCAACTATGACGGAGGTATGGACATTATGAATCGTAAAAAAGAAATCTGTTCATGTTATCACGTGACAAAAGGCGATATTGCAGATGCTGTGGCCGATGGTGCAACTTCTTTTAAAGATATAAAAAAGGCGACAAAGGCAGGAAAGGCCTGCGGCAAATGTAAGAAAAAGGTAAAAAAACTAACGAAAAAATTACTTGCGGACTAAAGGAAGGCAAACAAAAATGAGTGTAGATAAAAATAAGGTATTGGCGCAGCTGCAGCAGAAGGAAAACATTTATGTAATCTATTCTAAATGCACCCGGATGCCTTTTGTGATGTGCGATTCAGAAACTTATGACGATGAAGTTTTTATTTTCTTTGATCAAAAAGATGGCGATGAAGAGGCAAAGCGTCTTGTAACTTCGGAAAATCCGGTTCAGATGGTGAAGATTGAGAAAAAAAGCTTTCTTCCATTTTATTCCGGACTGTATCCTTTAGGGGTTAATTGTCTGGTTGTAAATAAGGGGACTGACGCTGAAATTGCCATACAGTTGGAGGAATTGGTCCGCAGGCCGGAGAATCAAAAATTACCGGAGGGAACGGTCCGGATCGAGAATCGTGAGTTCCACTTGACAGCCCTGTATTTTATGCAGGAATTGCGCAGAAAGCCGCATAACGAACTGACAGAAATGCTGAAAGAACTTCAGGAAGAGCTGCTTACGCATTACAGTGAGGGAACATTTATTCTTGCGGTTCGTGAGGATAAAGGAATCGCTATTATGAAACAGAAAGATGGAAGAACACTGCTGCCAATTTTTACCGATGTTCAGGAATTCCAGAAATTTCAGGCAATGAACCAGAATACGAAATTTGGCACAGCTATGGCGAAGCCGGAAAAGATTGTCGGATTCTTGCCGAAGGATGCGGCTGGCGTGTTGGTCAATCCAATTGGTGTAAATCTTCCATTAAAGGTTGGACGGACGGCTCAGGCATAGAGATTTTGAGTGAGGGGTAGAGTTCCAATGATGGATTTAGTCAATCAAATTGTTTCAGAAAGAAATCTGTATTATCATCATAATATTGTGCCGGGACATACAAAAGTGAAAGTGAACTGGAAGAAAACACTGCTTTTGGCGGCTTTTCGACATGTGTCCTTTAACGAGGTGCGAAATTATTTGTTTTACTTTTATCCCGTGTTATGCGGGGACAGCCCTGGGTCAGTGAAAATATTGAGAACCTGGAGGAAAATGATTTTTATTGCGGCAGCAGATTTTCTGAATAGAGTTACAAAAGGGCTTTGGAGATTTCCAAAGCCCTTTAAATATTTTACAAAAGCTCAGATGTGCAGTGCGGACAGCGTGTAGCATCAATAGGAATTTCACTTTTACAATATGGACATACTTTCGTTGTCGGAGCAGCCGGTTCCTCTTCCTTATGACCTATGGAAAGCAGCTTGTTTATTGCTTTTAACAGGCAGAACAGGATGAGTGCTGTGATAAAGAAGTTGATGACAGACGCAAGAAAGTTGGAGCCAAATGTGGCAATATCTTCCGCGGTGTAGGAAGCATTGCCCATGATTTCATTAATGATCGGATTGATAAAATTGTCGGTCAGCGATGTAATAATTCCTGAGAAAGCACCGCCGATCAGGACACCGATAGCCATGTCCATGACATTTCCGCGCAGAGCAAATGTCTTAAATTCCTGAATAAATTTTTTCATAAGTACCCTCCTTAATTCTTTTGTTCAATATTTAATCCTCTCGGTTGTACCGGGGTTGAGAAAACGATTTGGGTTTGGGTCTTTCCAAATTTCTGGAGTCTTCCGATAAAGGTTTCCAATTCAATTGTACTCGGAAATGCAACTTTCATCAACATGGAATAGGTGCCAGTGACACAATTGCATTCAATAACATTTGGAATTTTCTCAATAAAAGGGTAAAAAACTTTTTTCTGTGTCGGCTGTAATTCCAGGTTGACAAAGGCTGTAATATGATAACCAAGCTTGATTGGATTGATTTTCGCGCTGTATCCGGTGATAATACCTTCTTTTTCCAGTTTTTCAATGCGGGCCGATACGGCGGGCGTAGTGAGAAAAACCTCCTTTGCCAGCTCTTTCAGAGAGACGCGGGCATTTTGCTGTAACAGCATGATCAGCTTTGCATCGATCTGGTCCATAAATGAATCTCCTTTTTCATTTGTAAAATGGGTGTAGTTACTTAATAAGTATACGTGAATATATCAAAAAACGCAATAAACTCTTGAATGTGACTTTAGAAAATAAAGTCTTTTTTTGTTGGACTTAAAAAATAAAAGTTGAAATCGAGGTAATCCGCTTTATTTTCACATCTTCTGAAAAGCTGTTTACTTTCCCTATTTTTGGGTGTATGTTGAGGGCATAAAGAGGAATATTTGAATGACGGGGAGGAAAAATTCAATGAAAAAGATGCGGACGGAAGCGGATTCTATTGGCCAAATGGAGGTTCCGGCGACGGCGTATTATGGGGTTCAGGCGCTGCGTGCACGGCAGAATTTTCCGATTACCTATCGGCCGCTGCATCCGGAATTTATTAAAAGTATGGCAAAATTGAAAAAAGCTTCGGCAATAACAAATCGGGATGCCGGACAACTTCCGGAAGATATTTCGGAAGCCATTATTCGAGCCTGTGATGAGGTTATTGAAGGACATTTTAAAAAAGAATTTATTGTGGATGCCATTCAGGGAGGAGCAGGGACCTCGGCCAATATGAATGCCAATGAAGTAATTGCCAATCGGGCCATTGAACTGTTGGGCGGAAAAAAGGGTGACTATACAATCGTTCATCCAAATGATCATGTCAATATGGCCCAGTCGACGAATGACGTTATTCCAAGCGCCGGTAAGCTGACAACCCTTGTTTTAATGGGAGAAATGCTTGTTCAGCTTCAGCGGCTGTATGACAGTCTGCTGGATAAGTCGAGAGAGTTTGACCCTATTTTAAAAATGGGCAGAACCCAGCTTCAGGATGCGGTGCCGATGCGGCTCGGTCAGTCCTTTCATGCCTATGCCTCTGTGCTGAAGCGGGATATTCAGAGGATTGAAGCGACAAAACAATTTATGCGTATTTTGAATATGGGAGGAACAGCTATCGGTTCATGTATTAATGTCAGTCCGATTTATCTTGAAAACATATGTGGTAATATCAGTAAGGTCACCGGAGAAAATTTCGTGATGGCTGACGACCTGTTTGATGCGACCCAGAATCTGGACGGTTTTGTCAGTGTATCGGCGGCCCTTAAAACTTGTGCTGTCAATCTGTCGAAGATGTGTAATGATCTGCGTTTGATGAGCAGCGGGCCAAAGACCGGATTTGAAGAAATTAATCTTCCGGCCCGGCAGAATGGGTCGTCAATCATGCCGGGAAAAATCAATCCGGTGATTCCGGAAGTGGTATCCCAGGTGGCCTTTAATATTATTGGAAATGATTTTACGATTACCATGGCGGCAGAGGGCGGACAGCTTGAATTGAATGCTTTTGAACCAGTGGTTTTCTATAATCTTTTTGAATCTATTGAGACTCTTGGCCGCGCGGCCGGGACTTTAAATGATAATTGTATCGAAGGAATTACGGCGAATCCTAAGCACTGCGCCGAACTGGTGGATGCCAGCGTGGGTATATCCACCGCCCTTTGTCCGGCCATTGGTTATGCGGCAGCGGCCAGTATCGCGAAAGAATCTTTAAGAACAGGAACGTCAGTGAAAGAACTCGTTCTTCAAAAAGGATTACTCTCGGAAAAAGAGGTCGAAGTACTATTGGAGCCTTTTGCAATGACAGGAAAGCCGCTGTGAATGACAATCCCGATGGACTGCTTTCCAGAACTTTTATTCGGTGTGGCCGATGTAAAAAGGCCTGCCCGGCACAGGAGATCAGCTGTGGCGTGTTGGATAAGGCATACAAAAAAGCGGAAATGCATACACTGTAAAAACAGATATTTCCGGGGGTTCCCTTGAAAGATTATATTGAAGAGCGGGCGATTGAGATTGCAACTTACATTATAGAACATAATGCGACGGTCAGGCAGACGGCCAGACAGTTTGGAATCAGTAAATCGACAGTACATAAGGATGTCACAGAACGGCTTTTGATCATTAATCCGGTTTTGGCCAGACAGGCCAGATCTGTGCTTGATGTCAATAAGTCTGAACGGCATATCCGCGGAGGTATGGCGACGCGGGAAAAATACCGACATATCCGGGATGAAAAGTGTTTGTGAAAAATGTGGAAATCATATGGAGTTTTCACAGGAAAGTGTGTTATAATATAAGCAGGTTTACATTTGATTAAATCAATAATTGGGGGCAGTAATTATGGTAAAAGAAAGAGTGCTTGTAAAGAATCCCATTGGTGTTCATTTAAGACCTGCGGGCGACATCGCGGAAGCAGCGATTAAGTATAAAAAGTGCGAGGTTTATCTTTCATCCGGCGGTCGTACGGTAAACGGAAAGAGTTTATTAAGTATTCTCAGTCTTGGGATTAAGCAGAATACGGAATTTGAAATTATATGTGACGGTGAAGATGAAGAGGCAGCATTGAAATCAATTCTGGCTGCTTTAGGACCGGATTTATAGAAATTCATTTAAACCAAGAAGTACAGGATGAAGTGATTCCAAAAAGTTGGATTTTTATTGCGTAACAGATTTTGATGTCTGTTACGCATTTTTTAAATACTTGATCTTTATCAGCCTTATTTTTGTTTCCTGGATTTTGTTTATAATTTGTTTTAGAACCATAAAAAAATCGATATTTTCTAATATCGATTTTCTTATGAGTTTATTATTTGTAGCTATATATGAATATATAGGGGAAGGCGAGGGGGCCTGGCAGTTGGCAATCTGCCAGGCAGATGTTATGAAAAAATCAAATCACTTTATAGTAATGATTAATTACTATAATTTTATTATAGTAATCAGACTGTAGACAAAGTCCCGGCAAAAGCCGGGCTTTTCTATGATTTAAACCGT
>ENA-UOJC01003105-UOJC01003105.1-human-gut-metagenome-genome-assembly--contig:-C104-NODE-3105-length-16332-cov-35.088898_pt1 | contig 16332 bp, 12 predicted proteins | sample MGYA00242339_ERZ723886 | MGnify/ENA metagenome assembly ERZ723886 | reverse complement strand
AGCAGGTCTATCACGGCGGCTATGGTCTGAAAGAAGATAGCGGGAATATCTGTGCATGGTATGCCGAGGACGGTATCCACCTTGCCAAAGGTTCCTCTGCCATTGACAGTCCCAGAGCGCAGATCGTTTCTTGGGAAACGGTTGCCGAGCGTATTGGAGAACTGCTTGAAAATGGTCGGTTCGCAACCAATGTGGAACTGGTAGAAGCTCCCGGATATGAGCGGCAGAAGCTGGCTGAATCCCTGTGGCATCTTTATCACGATTTGAGTGAAGAAGCCCGTGCCGGCAACTATCTGGCAATTCTTCATCAGGAACCGTTTCGTGGTTTCCCTGATGAAACCGCAGACTTGGCTGAAAAATTGAACGACCCTCGTTTCCACGCAATCTTGGTACAGCAGTATTCGGAATTTAGAAAAGCCCTTGCGGAAAATCCCGATCTGCTTCGTTTTCACTATCACAAGCTGAATCTCATTCAGAAACAGCTGTATGAGCTGAATCTGCCTTTGCGTGAGTATCAGACCGATATGATGCAGATGCCCCTTGTCCGTCAGTTCATTACGGATGATGAAGTCAATGCAGACTTGACCCGTGGAAGTGGCTTTTCCGGTGGCAAAGCCCGTATTTATAACTACTGGCAGGAGAATCATTCTGCCAAAGAAAAGATGGATTTCTTGAAGCATGAGTACGGAACCGGTGGCCATTCCCATGCCTGCTCCGGCGCAACGCACAGCGGTCAGGATCACGATGCCAAGGGTGTTGCTTACACCAAGAGCGGCTGCGATAAATTGCAGATGTCCTGGGCGCAGGTGGTGCAGAGAATCGACGGTCTGATGCGAAAGGGACGCTACCTCAGCCCAGAGGAAGAAGTGGAACGACAGGCTATCGAAGAAGCTAAAACTGATCCGTTGGAAGATGTTTATGACCGTTTCGCAGTAATTGATACTGAGGATGGCGAGTATGCAATCTGGGATAATCAGACCGATGACTACTATGTAGACCCGGAAGGCGTTACAGAATACTTCACGGACGAATGGCTTGCCAATGACTATCTGGAGGAAGTTCGGCAGTCTGTAGCTGCGATGGAGTCGGTTCAGCCAGAAGCGCCTGCGGCAGAATCTGCCGAAGTTGTAGAAGCATCTGCTTCCGAGGAACCGGAATGGAACTATCAGGTCGGTGACACGGTATATCTGGACGATACTGCTTTCCGTGTGGAGCAGATTACGGACAGAGAGGTTCAGCTGCGTGACCCTACCCTTGCCTATCCGATCTTCCGTGCCGAGAATCGTGAAAACTTTGAGCGTATGCTCTCTCAGGACGAGAGAAACCATGCGGTAAGGGTTGATGCCCAAACCGAAGAAAAGCCCGTTACAGAAGAATTTCTGGGCGAAGCCGAACCGAGGGACTACACCCCTGAGTATCAGCTGTTAGACCGTCTGCGTATGGATTACGAATACTTCCTTGGTGCAGGACAGCACAGCGAAAAGCATCTGTGGGCAGGCAACCGCCATGCACAGATTGCCAAGATGCGTGAGCTGTATGAAATGATTCCTGACAAACCGGAATGGCTGACACCTGAGATGATTAACAGCTACGAGGAGCGCATGGCTCCCCGCTATCTGGTTGCCGCCTACCATCACTTTGAAAACGGCTTCGATGATAAACTGGACTACTACACTCTGGAAGAAGCGGAAAAAGCTGCCCAGGGCTATGTGGACGGAACCATGGAGGATGACGGATTCAAGTACGATGGTGCTGCCGTTTACGATCAGCAGGAGCATAAGTGCATCCGTATCTATGGGGACTACCCTGACGAAAAGGCACACGCACAGGTCAGAGCCAGTGCGGAACCCGAACAGCAGGAACCGGAACACTTCATCGATCATTTTTATGTTGCCGAGGACATTCAGAAGCGGGGTGCGCTGGACATCAAGGAATACAGTTCCTTTGATGATGCCCTGCGAGCCTACTATGCACTTCCTGACACGCAGAGAAAAGCCCTGGGTGCAATGAATACCAGAGATCTGCCGGGTAGTCTGGACTTCGTACAGTGCGTAGATGGCAGGGATACTATTATTCAGGACTATGCCAAGGTCGACGGATGGCAGAATGCCGAAGTCATGGACATTATCGCTCAGCTTGAGCAGTCCATCACCACCAGAGAAATTCCTCCCGTTCCTGCGGTGAACTTCCACATCACGGATGACAACATCGGTGAAGGTGGACCGAAGCAGAAATTCGCAAGAAACATCGCAGCCATTGAAACTCTGTTCAAACTGGAAAGCGAGAACAGGAACGCCACTACCGAAGAACAGGAGATTTTGTCGAATTATGTCGGTTGGGGCGGTCTGGCAGATGCCTTTGACCCGGACAAGGGAAATTGGGCGCAGGAGTATCGGACACTGAAAAACCTGCTTTCCGAGGACGAATATGCTGCGGCAAGAGCTTCCACCCTGAACGCACATTACACCAGTCCTACGGTCATTCGCTCCATCTACGATGCAGTCGGACAGATGGGGTTTGAAACGGGAAATATTCTGGAGCCTGCTATGGGTGTCGGCAACTTCTTTGGTATGCTCCCTCCTGAAATGCAGAGCAGCCGCCTATATGGTGTGGAACTGGATTCCATCACCGGCAGAATTGCTCAGAATCTCTATCCCAATGCAGAAATCAAGGTGGCTGGCTTTGAAACGACAGACCGCCGAGACTTTTACGATCTGGCTGTGGGCAATGTCCCTTTCGGCAACTACAAAGTGTCCGATAAGCCTTATGACAAGCTGGGATTCTCCATCCACAACTATTTCTTTGCCAAGGCTTTGGATCAGGTTCGTCCCGGTGGTGTGGTCGCTTTTGTGACAAGCCGTTACACCATGGATTCCAAGAACTCTGACGCAAGGCGATATATGGCGCAGAGGGCGGAACTGCTTGGTGCAATCCGTCTGCCAAACGATGCCTTTAAGAAAAACGCAGGCACGGAAGTCGTGTCCGACATCCTGTTCCTGCAAAAGCGTGACCATCCGATTGACATTGTACCGGAATGGGTAAACCTTGACCGCACCGAAGAAGGACACACCATGAACAGCTACTTTGTCGCTCATCCTGAAATGGTTCTGGGCGATACGGTGGAAGAAAGTACCGCCTACGGTATGGATATTACGGTGCGTCCGATTGAGGGCATGGAACTGTCCGAACTTCTGAAAGAAGCGATTTCCCACATTCAAGGAACCTATCAGGCGGTGGAGCTTCCCGAAGCTGACAAGGGCAAGGAAATCGAAACCATTCCTGCAACCCCGGATGTAAAGAATTTCTCTTATGCCGTGGTGGACGGTGATGTGTACTTCCGTGAAAACTCCTTGATGCGCCGTGTAGACCTGAACGAGAAAGCAAAAGACCGTGTGATGGGCATGGTGGAACTTCGTGGTATCGTCAACGAGCTGATCGAATATCAGCTTGAGGATTACCCGGATGAAATGATTACTCAGAAACAGGCAGAACTGAATGGTGCCTACGATGCGTTTGCCGCAAAGAACGGGCTTATCAATAATCGAGCCAACGGTCAGGCGTTTGCTGACGATTCCTCCTACTATCTCCTGTGTTCTTTGGAAAATGTGGATGAGGACGGCAATCTGAAAAGCAAGGCGGATATGTTCACTAAGCGAACCATCAAGCCGGAACGCAGAGTGACGAGCGTGGATACGCCGTCCGAAGCTCTGGCAATCTCCATCGGTGAGCGTGGCAAGGTGGATTTGCCGTTTATGGCACAGCTGCTTAGAACACCCGGAGAATACGATGCGATTCAGGCAGAGCTTCGAGGGGTGATCTTCAAAGACCCGATGGCTCCCGATGCTGTGGAAGTTGGATGGCAGACTGCCGATGATTACCTTTCGGGTGATGTAAGAAGCAAGCTGCGTGTCGCACAGATGGCGGCGGACAGAGATTCTTCTTTCCGCATCAATGTGGAAGCCTTGCAGAAAGCACAGCCGAAGGACTTGGATGCGTCCGAGATTGATGTGCGTTTGGGTGCAACATGGATTGATGCCGATTATATTCAGCAGTTCATGGAGGAAACCTTTGAAACCCCGTATTACCTGCGCCGCTCCATTGAGGTCAAGTTCTCCGAGCTGACCGCAGAGTGGCGCATCAACGGTAAGAGTTCTCCCAACTACAACGATGTGGCGGCGTATGTCACCTACGGTACAGAGCGAGCCAACGCATATCGGATTCTGGAGGAAACGCTGAATCTGAAGGATATTCGTATCTATGATACGATTGAAGATGCAGATGGTAAGCAGAAGCGTGTCCTCAATAAAAAAGAAACTACCCTGGCACAGCAGAAACAGCAGGCAATCAAGGATGCGTTCCGAGATTGGATTTGGAGAGATCCGCACAGACGAGAAACCCTTTCCACCAAGTACAACGAACTTTTTAACTCCACCAGACCTCGTGAGTATGATGGCTCTCATATCCGCTTCGGCGGTATGAACCCGGATATTACCCTACGTGAACACCAGAGAAATGCTATCGCTCATGTGCTGTACGGTGGAAATACGCTGCTTGCACACGAAGTTGGTGCAGGCAAGACCTTCGAGATGGCAGCATCGGCTATGGAGAGTAAACGGCTTGGACTGAGCCAGAAATCCCTGTTCGTTGTGCCGAATCACCTGACCTTACAGTGGGCAAACGAGTTCCTGCACCTCTATCCGAGTGCCAAGCTCCTTGTTGCCACCAAGAAGGATTTTGAAACAGCAAACCGCAAGAAGTTTTGTGCGAGAATCGCCACCGGTGACTATGATGCGGTTATCATCGGTCACAGCCAGTTTGAAAAAATCCCGCTTTCTGCCGAACGACAGGAACGGCAGCTGCGGGAGCAGATTGATGAGATCGAGGGTGCGATTGCGGAGCTGAAATGGCAGCGTGGCGAAAACTTCACGATCAAGCAGATGGAGAAAACACGAAAATCATTGGAAGCCAGACTGGACAAGCTCCTTGCCGCTGACAAGAAAGATGATGTCATTACCTTTGAGCAGTTGGGTGTAGACCGGCTGTTTGTGGACGAAAGCCATGCGTTCAAGAATTTGTTCCTCTACACAAAAATGCGAAATGTGGCAGGTCTGTCCACATCCGAAGCCCAGAAATCTTCGGATATGTTTATGAAGTGCCGCTATATGGATGAGCTGACCGGCGGGCGTGGTGTGATCTTTGCAACCGGTACTCCAGTAAGTAACTCGATGACCGAGCTTTATACGGTCATGCGCTATCTCCAGTACAGTACGCTCCAGCAAAAGAACCTGACCCATTTTGATTCCTGGGCATCGACCTTCGGAGAAACAACAACTGCGATTGAGCTTGCACCGGAGGGAACCGGCTATCGTGCCAGAACCCGATTTGCGAAGTTCTTCAACCTGCCTGAACTGATGAATATGTTCAAGGAGGTTGCCGACATCAAGACCTCTGGCCAGTTGCATCTCCCTGTTCCCGAAGCAAAGTTTGAAACGGTTGTGGTTCAGCCCTCTGAGTACCAGAAGGATATGGTGGCTTCCCTTTCAGAGAGAGCAGCAGATGTTCATGCTGGTATTGTAGACCCGTCCGTCGATAATATGCTCAAGATTACCAGCGACGGACGAAAATTGGGACTGGATCAGCGGCTGATGAACCCTCTGTTACCCGATGACCCTGACAGCAAGCTCAATGCCTGCGTGGGAAATATCCTGCGTATCTGGCAGGACGGTCAGGCTGATAAATTGACCCAGTTGGTGTTCTGCGACCTCAGCACACCGAAAAATGATGGAACCTTTAATGTCTATGATGATGTCAAAACCAAGCTGATTGCAAACGGTGTGCCAGCGGAAGAAGTTGCCTTTATCCATGATGCGGATACCGAAGCAAAGAAAAAAGACCTTTTTGCCAAGGTTCGTACCGGGCAGGTGCGAGTGCTGCTTGGCAGTACGCAAAAGATGGGAGCAGGAACCAACGTCCAGGACAAACTGGTGGCAGTTCACCACCTGGATGTGGGCTGGCGTCCGTCTGATATGACCCAGAGAAATGGTCGTATCATCCGTCAGGGCAACCGGAACAAAGAGGTTCAGGTGTACCAGTATGTGACCGAGGGAACCTTCGATGCTTACCTGTATCAGACCTTGGAAAACAAGCAGAAGTTTATTTCTCAGATTATGACCTCCAAATCACCGGTTCGCTCCTGTGACGATGTGGATGAGCAGGCGCTGTCCTATGCGGAGATCAAGGCGCTGTGTGCCGGCAATCCGCTTATCAAGGAAAAGATGGACTTGGACATTGATGTGGCAAGGCTGAAGGTGCTGAAAGCTGACCACCAGAGCCAGCAGTACCGCATGGAAGATAAGCTCCTGAAATACTTCCCGGCTGAGATTGAAAAGCAGACAAGCTATATTCATGGCTTTGAAGCTGATATGAAAACCGTGGAAGCACACCCGCAGATTGCTGAGGGCTTTTGCGGCATGGAAATCATGGGCAAAGCCTACACCGAAAAGGCAGATGCCGGTGAAATCCTCCTTGCGGCTTGTAAGGACACGAAAAGTGCCGATCCGGTTCCTCTTGGCAGTTACCGTGGCTTTCAGATGGAGCTTTCGTTTGACAGCTTCCGGAACGAGTTTGATGTGACCCTGAAGGACGCTGTGAGCCACAGAGTAGCCCTTGGCACGGATGCACGAGGAAATATCACTCGATTGGACAATGCCCTTGCAGGCATTCCTGAGCGCTTAGAACGAGCCAATGAGCAGCTAAATAACCTCTATAATCAGCAGGAAGCAGCCAAGGCAGAGGTTGGAAAACCGTTTCCGCAGGAAGCAGAACTGACAGCAAAAAGTCAGCGACTGGCAGAACTGGATGCAGCTCTGAATATGGAGGACTCTGCGGGAAATCGTGACGAAAGGAGCGAGCCAGAGCGTCCTTCTGTGTTGGCTGATCTGAAATCCAAAGCGGAGCATATCCCGCCTGCAAAATACTCTGAAACCCGTGAGGAGGTGTTGTAATGGCAAAGCGAGACCAGGATGTTCATTTCCTTGCATCCAAGGAGGAGGTCGAGCGAATCCATGAGAAAATGGACGAGCTTGGCATCCGCAGCATGGGAGCCTATCTGCGTAAAATGGCTCTGGATGGGTACTGCATCAGACTGGATTTGCAGGATGTGAAAGCCCTGGTTTCGCTCCTGCGAATCTGCTCCAACAACCTGAACCAATACGCCAAACGAGCGAACGAAACAGGCAGTATCTATCATGCTGACATCGAGGATTTGCAAAAACGGCTGGAGGAAATCTGGATGGATATGAAAGACATTCTTGTCCGTCTGTCCTCAATCCAGTAATCCGACAACTTGTCGGGAAGTCGCAGTTTCGGCTGCGGCTTTACATAGGGACATATAACCTTGTTTAGCTGATAGAATTGTTCATATTCATGTGCTATAATTATTGCAAATGGAGAACTTGAGAATTCGACAAATCGGTATTTCTTGAGGGAAGGTGATAGTATGAATTATATGATAAGAGGTATACAAGCACTTAAAGAATCGTTTTTCTTAGGAGGAATTAAACAATGAAATATAATATCAGAACAAGCATTGTAATTGGACTCGTTGTTATTGCTATGTGTTCCTTTGTGACGGGATGTGCGAATAAAAAGGATTCAGCAGTGGCGAACAGTAATGATGATTTGTCAAACAAATCATCTCAAGTCGAAAGCCAATTACCGAGTTCGAATGATGAAAATTCATCGAGTTCTTCTACAGATTTTCAGGCCCCGGAAGAAGGTTATTATAGTAACGACTATGATGAAATCCTGAAAATCCAAAAATCCGATGATAACACATATAACATTGAATACAGCATTACCAAGTTACTTTATGTTGAAAATGCAATCGGAACGTATAATTCTGAAACCGGAGTTCTTAGTTTTAGTGGCGATGATGACGGCGGAGCTGTTTTTGAAGCAGATGTTGTAAACAAAGGTGACCACTTAGAGGTTGCTGTAACTCAGAGCAGTCATAAAGATGCTGTAGGATCAGTACAAAGTTTTTACAAAGCAGATGATCCCAGATAAAAGCTAAAGAATATCAACTTGTACACGAAATTGTCAAACTGAATTCCAGTCCGCACATGAATCTCATCAAAGTAGATCTATGTAGCCGCCGTGGCGTCCTTGCGGCGGTTGGTCATCACCTGCATATTGATGAACTCCAGCAGGGACATCATGGCAATCGGGCGGAGCTGGTCGCCCAGACTTTGGATATTAAAGCAAATCAGGCTTCTGTCCTCCAGCTGAAGATGCCCATTCTCGTCGATCAGCTTGTCCAGCATCGACAGCACAAACTCGATTTTGGCAACATCGGGCGGCACATCGGTCTTGGGGTCGTACAGTGCTGCCAGCCGTTCCCTTTCTTTCGCTTCCCTCTCCATTCTCCGCTGCCGGAGCCGCTGTTCTTCAGCCCGTTTAATCCGATCGAGCTGCTCCTGTGTATAATTGACTCCAAGCTCCTGCAAATCTTTAGCGGCAGTCACAGCATCCACATGAAAGCGTTCCCGGTAATGTTTGCGTTTTCGTAAAAAAGCGTTATAATTGAATCAGTTAAATCAAAGGAGGTATCAAATCATGAAATCACATAAATACTGGTCCTTAGGCGCACTTTTCTGTATGTTGGGATGCATTTATTCTGGAATCAAAAAATCTATGACTGCGCATAAATACTTTGCCTATTCTTCATTGCTTTGTATGGGCATGTCCATTTATTCCGGTCACAAACTGGTTTCTCCAAAGAAGAAAAAAATAACTCAACCAAATATTAGTGAGAATAGTTAAACAAAAAAATCGCCTTTATTCATAAAAGACAAAGTTGCTGGAGAATTTTTTTCTCCAGCAACTTTTATTTGTTCGTCATAAGTGGCTACGTTTATGGTGTTACATGGAATTTCCGAAAGATAACAACATTTTTGCATAGAGTTCAGCAGTTTCTGTTTAAAGCCATGAATCGGAGAGGTTGTAGACGGGCATACACATGGAATGGATTTGTGGAAATGCTAAAGTATTACCCATTAGCAAAACCTAAAACGTACTATTGTTTATATTGAAGCGAATGTTACTATGAGGAGCCGTATGCGGGAAAGCCGCACGTACGGATCTGTGAGGGGCTAAGATTGAGAGGTCTTAGTCTACTCGACTGTTAAACTGAATCCGAAAAACATTAGGGCGCAGAGGAGATAAAATCCTTTGCGTCCTTCCTTTTTACACAAGGGTTGACATCGTTGTGTGATTGCAGATACTCTTGTACAATGTAGTTAAGAAGAAAGGAGTTGAGGCTATGAAGCTGGTATTGAAGATATTGGCACTGCCGGTGCTATTCGTTGTAAAATTGATTTGCGTTCTTGGAAATCTGCTTACAAATGTTGTGTCCTATGTGATTGGCATACTGCTTTTGGTCATTGGCGGTTCTGCGATTTACTGCATTGTAAAGGCTTTGTGGCAGTCCCTGCTTATTCTTGTGGTTCTTGGAATTGCGACAATAGCAGTGGTTTTCCTGCTCGTTTGGGCTGTTATGAAAGCTGAGAATATAGGAGAAAGTCTGGGAGCATTTATCAGGTCATAAGATAATATCAGAGAAAAGTCACCGACCGGTGGCTTTTTCTTTTTGGGAAGGAAGTGATGGGAATGGCAGCAACAAGATTGATTGCGCTCCATGTGAATAAGGGAAAGACGGTCGCTCAATGTTTGGCAGACAGAACCGACTACTCACAAAATGCCGCAAAAACCAATGATGGCGAATTTATCAGTTCCTATGAGTGTGATCCAAAGACAGCAGATGAGGAATTTCTGCTTTCCAAACGGCAGTACCAACACATTACCGGCAGGCAGCAGAAGAACAATATCATCGCATACCAGATACGCCAGTCCTTTAAGCCGGGAGAAATCACTCCGGAAGAAGCAAACCAGGTCGGCTATGAAACAGCGATGCGATGGACAAAGGGCAAACACGCTTTCATCGTTGCGACCCACATCGACAAATTCCATATTCACAACCATATCATTTATAATTCGACCTCGCTGGATGCTACACGGAAATTCAAAAACTTCTTCCTTTCCGGTCTTGCAGTTCAAAGACTCAGCGATATGGTTTGCCTGGAACACGGTCTGTCCATCATTACACCGAAGCCATATCGGGAACGCCAGAAAAGAACTGTTTATCCCAAGAAGCGTACCCAGCGTGACGAATTATGTGATGCGATTGATGCGGTGCTGAAGCAGAAACCAAAGAGCTTTGATGGCTTTGTTCAGGCTCTGGCTGACATGGGATTTGAGTTCAAGGATGGAAAGCAGCCTGCGTTCAAGGGCGAGAATCAGAAGCGTTTCATTCGGCTGCGTTCCCTGGGCGAAGGATATAGCAAAGAGGAAATCCAAGCTGTTATCTCCGGCAAGAACCTGCACAAATCAAAAGGCAGCTCTGCCAAGGCTCCTGACCCGAAGCAGTTCCAGATGCTGATTGATATTCAGGCAAAGATGGCCGAGGGCAAGACGGTCGGTTATGAAAAGTGGGCGAAGAAGTTCAACCGAAAAGAAGCTGCCCGAACGGTAATCCTACTGAAAGAAAAAGGCGTGGACAGTTATGAGGATTTGGTTGCCCTTACGGATAAGCTGACTTCTCGCTTCTCTGAGCTTTCCGATTCCATTAAGGCGGCTGAGAAACGGATGGTTGAGATTGGAGCATTGCAGACGCACATCAATAATTACTCCAAGACCAGAAAGACCTACGAAGCATACCGCAAGTCCGGGTACAGCAAAAAGTTCTTTGAAGAACATCGTGACGAGCTGATGCTCCATAAGGTGGCAAAGCAAGCCTTTGATCAGCTGGATGGCAAAAAAGTTCCTTCTCGTCAAGCTCTGCATGAGGAGTTTAACCGACTCCTGGTTGAGAAAAAGCAAGCCTACGCAGAATATCGGCAGGTCAAGAAAGAGATGCAGGAATATCTGATTGCCAAGCAGACGATTGAGCATATCTTGGGTATTGACCGTCAAAAACGAGTGGAAGAGAAGAAACAACAGAAAGAAGAACAGCGCTGAAGGTATAGAAAGAGCCACGGTCCATTCTTTTTTTGAGTGTGAGACCGTGGCCACTTTTTTGTATTTTACTTCGATAATAATATGCAGATTATCATCTGTCAGAAATAATCATGTCGATTCCTCGCTGCAGAGTTCCTTCGTCGATTGCACCAGTTGCCTGGGCGATTGCGTTTCCCTCAGCGTCAATAAAATATGTGGTAGGCAGTGAATAAACACCGTAGATTGCAGCGGCATCCTGATCTGTATCGTAAAATACCGGGAAAGAATAGCCCTGTTCTGCGATGAAAGCAGATGCAGTTTCCACAGTCTCTCTGGAGCCATCAGTCATATTGATGATGAGAAACTGTACTTCTTCACCAATTTCCAGATATTTTTCGTTAAAATCAGGCATTTCCATTTTACATGGACTACACCAGCTTGCCCAGAAGTTTAGGACAACGGATTTCCCGATAAAATCCGAAAGATGAACTTCATTTCCATCCAGATCGTAAACTGTAAAATCCGGTGCCAATATCTTTTCCGATTCACCCTCTTGTGTTGTTGGAAGAGAGGCTTCTGTGGATTCGGTTTTCTGCGGTGCTTGAGTGGCAAGCAGATCAGGCGCCAGCTTCTGTCCAAGCTGTTTATATAGAATTCCTGCGCCGCCTAAAATGAGAATAAACACAAGAATGAGAATCATTATTATCTTCTTTTTATTCATAAACCCTCCTCAACTAAGCAGGCTGAGAAGCTGTCCCAGCGTTCCTGTTGCCATCAAAATACCCACCAATATCAGGAAACAGCCGCTGACAGTATTGATGATCCGGTAGTGTTTTTTGATCCAGTTGAAGGCTGACTTCAGATAGTCAATCAGAACAGCACTGAGAAGAAATGGAATTCCAAGTCCCAGCGAATAGCAAAGCAGCATCAGCATACCTTCGATTGCATGATTCTGCTGAGAGGCAAGCATCAAGGCAGAACCGAGGAATGCGCCCACGCAAGGTGTCCAGCCCAAGGAAAATATCATGCCAAAGAGCATAGCGGGGAAGAACCCCATCTCACGGCTGTTTACTGTTTTACTGCCGCCTCTGAACAAATTCATTTTGAAAACACCAAGAAAATTGAGGCCAAAAAGAATTACAATCAATCCGGAAATTAAATTCACTGCGCCTTTGTATTCTCGAAGGATACTGCCAATGGTGCCAGCCAATGCGCCCATTGCTACAAAGACTACAGTAAATCCACTAACAAATCCCAATGCTCCAGATAAGGTCTTTTTTGTACTGCGTTCTCCACCACCTGCAAAATAGGAGATATAGATGGGCAGCATGGGAAGCAGGCAAGGTGATATGAAGGTGATAATGCCCTCCAGGAAAGCTACTGCGTATTGCATGAGCCGCTGCACCCCTTTCCGAAAATACCGGAAAACAGCCAGCCGATAAAGCCCATATAGGCCATCGTGATGAACGGGTTAGAAGTCAGCGGACAAGCTCCGGTAGAGCATCCCACAAAGTAGTAATATGCAAGGCCAACTAATGCGCCGCCTGCGGTAAAAAGAACTGGCTTCAGCCATTTTTTAATTTTTTCTTTCATCTCACATTCCTCCTGCTAAATATTCCTCTGCATAGTGAACAGCAGTTGCCCCATCGGCTACAGCAGTTACGACCTGCCGTAATGCCTTTGTGCGGACATCCCCAACGGCGAACACACCGGGGATGTTGGTGCGGGTACTCTCATCTGCAATAATGTATCCAGCCGGATCAATCTCAATCTGATCTTTCACCAATTCGGTGGAAGGTTTTCTTCCGATGCTGACAAACACACCGTCGCAAGCAAGCGTGCTTTCCTCTCCGGTTTTCACATTCCGAGTCCGGATACCGGTCAGCTTTTCGTTATGGAGCAGTGTGACGATCTCACTGTCCCAGAGGAATTCTACATTTTCCGTTTTCATCAAAGGCTCATGGTAGATCTTTGTTGCTTTTAAGGTATCTCTCCGGTGAACGACGATGACTTTTTTGCAGATACGGGAGAGGATAAGGGCATCCGCCGCAGCGGTATTGCCACCTCCTGCGATGACAACCGTTTTGTTCCGATAGAACATTCCGTCACAGGCTGCGCAGTAGTGGACACCTTTGCCGATTAACTCCTGTTCACCATCAACACCCAGCTCTCTGGGGCCAGCTCCGGTAGCGAGCACAATGGTCTTTGCGTACATAGGGCCTTCGCTGGTCACCGCTTTCTTTATAGAACCGGACAGTTCCAGGGACAGCACCTCAGTCAGCTTGGTTTCCACTCCAAATCGTTCCGTTCCTCGCTTCATCTTTTCTCCCAGGGAGAAGCCGTCGATGCCATCCTCGAAGCCGGGATAGTTGTCGATTTGTTCGGTCAGAGCCATCTGCCCGCCGGCAGACAGCTTTTCTAAAACCACAGTGTCCATTCCGGCTCTTGCAGCATAAAGGGCTGCGGTATAGCCGCCGGGACCGCCACCTACAACGATCATGTCATAGATATGCTGCGCATTATTTACTTCCTGAGTCCGGTGCTGTAAGGTTTCCTCAATAAAAGCCACCAGCTGCGTTCTGGATTCCGGAGCGACGATAGAGCCAAGAGCCTGTCCGTTGTGATAGATCAGTAGAGTAGGGACAACTTCAATAGCCTCGGCCTCAGCCAATTCCGGCTCATCATCAATGTTGACAGCAGTGAATACCAGCGTATCCTTATATTCCTCAGCAACGCTTTCCAATGCTGGAGCCAGACGGCGGCAATATACGCACCAAGGGGCTGAAAACTCCACCAGAACAGTCTTTCCGCTATGCACCATTTCTTCAAATTGATTTCTATTGATATTGATAACTGCCATATTGCCAGCTCCTTTCTTTTGTTTAATTATAGTATAGCAAAACTAAAATAATATTTCGGTGATAATATCACATAAAATAGTGCGACATTGCTGCCGCACTAAACTTTTTTGTTATTAAGTAACTCGAGGATATGTTCACTGGAATGGATGATTTGAGACTGCTTATCTTTTATGGATGTTTTTTTTGCCTCCTCCAGCGAGAGAGAAGCATATAAATGAACCGTGTATGCTTCCTGCCTGAGAGAATCTTTATACTGTTCAGCTGCAAGATATTGTTTCTCAAGAATACTAATTTTATTTTGAAGATCACCAATCTGCTGTTGAAGCGACATCACTTTTTTCTTTTGAATATAGAGGAAAAAAGTAAGAAGAAGTAGTAGTAATATGATTGATATGATAATAATAATCATTATTATTATTTTCCCTCCTTTATCAAAAGATAAGTCTTAACTGCATTACGGAGCGTTTCTGGTAGAACGGGAACAGGCAAGATGATCACCTTACCCGTATTCTTTTCAATCGTTATTTCTGATTCCGGTTGATTGGACAGAAGAATTACGGGTGTTCTTTTATCCGCCCGCCATGGCTGATCCGGCTGTTTTGTCAGAGCTTCTGTAACAACCCAAAGCATAGGCTTTTTCTTTCCAAGCTTTTTTCTTGCAGCTTCCGGGGTTTCAAATACAAGGATATGTTTGGATAAGTTCTGCAGTACCAGTCTCAGTCCGTTCCCATAGGCTGAATCACTGCACATAATAGCAATCGTGGCATTTGATTGCTCATCTTGTGATGCCTTTATAAAATCCAGAACAGGTGTATTATAAAGGTTGAAATCTTTTTCTGTATGCACTGCTTCATAATAAGCTCTGGCCGCTTGGCACATTCTTCGGCAGAACTGTTCAATATCAATACGGATGTCCGTGAGGCTGTTGTCAGAACTTATTCTATCCAGTTGGCAAACTGAAGTTCCGCAATTCACACCTAAGTGAAAACGAATCGAAGTATTGTCGTCAGTATTTGCAAAGCCCTTGTTCTGGTGCAGGTATTCACATCGAAGCTGCCAGCATCGTTCTCCGCAGATATAGGGCGAGATATCTTGCGCAGAGACTTTAAAGAAAGGTGCTGCGTATGTATCAAACCAACGAATATATTGATTTCCTACATCACGAGTTGGTCTCTGGTTTCTGTCCAGAACAGCACGTCCATCCCGATAACGCTTTACAATTTCTGGGAAAGCAATCCCGCCACAAATATCAGGTAAAGTCAGCGCCAATGCCAAAGCAGATTGCCAGCGTCCATCCTCAATGTTCAGTTCTACTTCCTCTATGCGATGTAAAAAGGTAAAGCTGGCATTGTCTTGACTCATAGGTATCCTCCTGTAAAAAATCCGCCTGCCGGAAAACCGACAGGCGGCATACTGCCTTTTATACTTCCATCATCTATAGGCTATAGTGATTAAAGAACCAAAGAAGGAGCAGAGTAAACCCGTGCTGCCAATTCTTGATTGAGCATATACAAGCTCTTGGGATCAGAGCCAAAGAGTTCAATTTTGGAAATCAAATTCTTTGCATTGGTTTCTTCTTCACCTTGTTCTTTCACAAACCAATCGAGGAACTGCATGGTACGGAAATCCTTTGCTTCGTAAGCCTCACTATAGATATCATTAATCAGCGAGGTCACATATTTTTCGTGCTCAAGACCTGCCTTCAAAACATCCATATGGCAAGCTGCATTCAGATCAGGCTTGTCAATGGCTTCAAACGTTACCTTCTGGTTTTCGTTTTGCAGGTACTGATAGAAAAGCATGGCGTGGTCACGCTCTTCCTGAGCCTGAATTTTATACCAGTTGGCAAAGCCGTCAAGCCCGACTTCCTCGAAATAGTTTGAAAAATTGAGATAAAGGTATGCGGAATAGAATTCCGTATTTATCTGTTGATTGATAAGCGCATGTACTTTTTCGTTCATTTGCAAGAACCTCCATGTTAAATTTCAGTTTTCCACAGGCCGTGGAGGTTGCAATAAGCATAGACAGCTACTGCTTTATCGTCTCCCAGGGAGAAGGTGACATGGGGTTCGTCACCGGGCTTCAAAACCTTACGCTGACCACCGTTTTCAGTCTGGACATAGACCCACTCGATGAAATGCTCCGGAAGCATAGGATGATCTACAGAACCCACATTGACATGGATTGCACCATCTTCAACAGTAACAGCAGGCAGATGCTTTTCGCCGCTGGCTTCTACGGTGTTAGGCTCGAGAGCCTCCATTTTCTGACCACAACACATCATGGGAACACCTGCGTCGTGAATCATACAAACCAGATTGCCGCAATGACGGCAGATATAAAACTTTGCACTCATTTTAATTTCCTCCATTTTTTCATTGTCCACATGGGGCTTTTCAAGGACCTCCTGGGACGC
>ENA-UOJC01003098-UOJC01003098.1-human-gut-metagenome-genome-assembly--contig:-C104-NODE-3098-length-16362-cov-147.343104_pt1 | contig 16362 bp, 17 predicted proteins | sample MGYA00242339_ERZ723886 | MGnify/ENA metagenome assembly ERZ723886 | reverse complement strand
GAATGGATGCTCAATTTGAGCGGTCGTGCTGCGCAATCTCGCGCGGAATACTCATCATCAATTTCTTCCATTTCAACGCACCTTCATTTAATATGAATTTTATCAGGCACAAAAGAATTTCTACATGCGCCTGAAAATTCTTCATGATGGAGGGAAAGGAAAAGTTCGTTCATGGTTAATGCCTCCTGTTAGTAGTGTGTTGGAAAATTGTGTAGTAGGTAAAGAAGGGGGGGAATGAAAGCCAGCCCGTCGGCGGCTTGCGTACGGGACGCAAACCACGACGGGCTGGTGGAATTGGCGAGCTTCAGGAAAAGTTCTGCCATCATGATTACTTGCATATCGCCTTAGTAGCGTTGACATGATTCGCGCTTCGTGAAAGCTCATTCTTCGCTGTATATCAATCCTGTATCATTAAAAATGCAAGAATCACAATATAGCTCCCGACTTCAGTACGGATTTGCACTAAATATACTAATTACATGCTTATTTAAGTCTACACGAAGAATATACCCTGCTTTACGTAAAAAATAGAATATAGACCGATTGTCAACATAGATCTCTTTTTTATCAGTTCGAAAGATTGGCTGATAAGAATCTCCCGGTGGCATTAACAAATAATTAAAGTCGTCAAATTCCTCACTTAGTGTTTTTTGGGTGACATCAAGAGAATATCGTTTTTCTTTTTGTTGTATTTCTACCATAAATTCATTTTTCCATTCCAGCTCAAATCCTAATGCTCTTAACATTGCAAGCAAAGGTATTTCAACCGTCGAATACTCTGTGCTATATTCTAAAATTGCATCACTTATTATCTGCTGTCCATCAAAGAAAATTTGAAATGAATCTTTCATTTTGCAGTCACCTTCTTCACGTTCAGTTAAATTTAACACATTTCTTGATTGGTTTATCTCATCTACACCTACGATGATTATGAACAAGAGTATAATAGCCACAAGCAACAGTGCCCACAAAGCATATTTCTTCATATTCGTTCCCCCTTGTCACTTTGTTTGGAAAATGTTACAAAGTGGCATGTTTTCGTATGGACTCATATAAAATCCATGCATAAATTCTTCAAATGTTTGCTCTCCTGAATACCCCCATGGGTTGTTTGTATATATGATGTCGTTATTAACATCAACTCCCGTAACAACGATTAAATGTGCATCAGGTATACGTGCACCGTTGGTTTCAATTTCTCCATTGTAGTAGCCATATACCGGACCGGACTCCAATAGTTCTCGAATGGAATAGATGCTTCCAATATCCCTTGCTAAGCATTCTGTTCCTATATCTGCCGGCCATCCTCCCTGATTCCACCAACAAGTTCCAATTGTCATCGCGTCAATCTGCAATTTGTCCAATTGATACTCATACGCAAATGAAAACGCCATTAAATCAGCCTCTTCTTGTGTCATATCTGTAACATTATTCTTATAGCAGTATATCATAACAGCGCAATATGCCCAACACAGTTTCCAACCACCTTGGCTAAATAATGGGACCTTGTAGATTAACGGTGCAATAGGAGCAGGTGTTGCCGATGAAATAGGGGGCGGATTAGGAGCAGGCGTCGCACGCTCTGACTCTAATCCCATTAAATCGTTCTGCATAATTGGGTTATTCAAGCAATAATCGTACAGATTCACTTCAATTAATACATCTGCATTAAGAAATCTGCACCATTCCGCCCGATAGTACCGACTCCGCAGATAGTACAGCCCCGTTTCCTCATCAAACACATACCCGCGATACCTAAACGGCTGCACCTTGCCCAGCGTCTCCGCCAGCTCACCGGTACACCACAGCGGCGCGCCCCACGCATCGTAGCCGTAGCTGACGACGGTATTGCCATTCTCATCCAGAATTGCAACAATATCGCCCTGCAAGCTCTTGACGTAGGCATACGCCGTGCCATTGTACACCACCACTGCCGGGCGATTCTGCGCATCATAGAAGAAGTGCAGCTCATCCGTGCCGGAAGTCATATGCACAACATTCTTGCCGTGCAGCGTGTACTTCGTCACCACGCCGTTGACCGTTTTCTGAATCCACAACCCGTTTTCATTATACACAAACTGGGCGTCGGTGTCAATGCTTCGCATCCGCGCAAGTTGCCGCCCTTTTTCCCACGTGTACTGCCACTTGCCATCGTTCAGCGGGTTGCAATGCTACGCAAGGACTCCTTAACAATATTGTGTAGCCCAAGAGCACACCATAACTCTTACCATTCGCCATTCGGATCCCGTAATTGATACTCTTCCAGTGATTCAAAATGAGTATTAGGATTCAATGCAGAGATGTTGCATCCTTCAGGAAATGCATTATACCCAACAAATTGAACTGAAAATGGCAGCTCTACATTGGCTAATGCCCCTCTATTCCAATAGAATGCGTATTCTCCAATATACTGGGTTCCTTCGGAAATGACTACTGAATCAAGATAGCATTCAACAAAACAATAGGCAGGAACTGAAAGTATTGACGCCGGAAGAACTATCTCATTGACGCCGCTGGTGTAAAACGCCAACTTTCCCATATTTTTCATTCCGTTCGGGAGAAGGACAGACTCAAGCCATGGAAAGTCATAGAATACATAACTGCTGATGCCTTCCAGTGTAAGCGGCAATATGATCTCGGTAGTGTTTTCGTCTATCCAGTTGTCAAGACATCGCGAGGCCAATTGCTTAACTGGCGGCAATGGAAAATCCCCACTTGACTTGCTTGTATACAGCAAAGTGTTCGTGCGATTATCAATCAAAAAACCATTTTCAGCTGTGAAATAAGGGTTCCCATTAGGAAATACGATTTTAGCTTTAACATGAATAAAGCTCCCCTCTGGGATCGTCTCCAATGTTGACGGCAGCGAAATGACCGTGGCTTGGTTGCAACACTGAAAAGCTCCTTTTTCCAGAAAAGTAATTCCTTCCGGGAGAATCAACTGAAACTGCGTAGAAGGTCCTTCGTTGCAGGTATCAAAAGCGTCAAATCCTATTCCAACAACCGGAATCCCACCAAGAGTAGGTGGCACATATAGTGTGGCATCAAGGACATCCGGTAATTGATTATTCCAGTCGATAATAACGGCACCTTCACTAGTAATGATATAGGACATATTGCCTTCCGACTGGATAGCAGATTCCCCCATGCACAACACAGGAAAAGATAGAACAATCAGCAATAACAGTAGCATACGTTTCAAAATTACGCCCCCCAATAGTGTTTTACAATATATGATTATATCCATTTTGCAACTGTCTGTCTATAAGTTTCTGCCGCAAACATTCTCATTTTCCAACTTGAAGAGGTGGATTGTAGAAGAAATGCAGCTCGTCCGCACCAGAAGTCATATGCACAACATTCTTGCCGTGCAGCACATAGTCCGTCACAACGCCGTTAACAATTTTCTGCACCCGCAGACCGTTCTCGTTGTAAACGAACTTCGCGTCCACGTTGGCACTTTGCATTCGCGCAAGTTATTATCACTACTCCTGAAAAAGGAAAGGGTATACCTTTTGCATAATGCTATAGCAATCTTGAATGATATACTGCGAAGGATGAAGGTTGATGGATATTACCGGATAAGGACTTTCTGCGTTTCCTTGCTCAGGTAAATAGATGCCGTTGGAGTCAAGGCAAACATTCAGTTCGACAACGATATCAGGAGTTAATTCGTCAATGAGGTCATCAGAAACTTCCATGTAACTGTCATATTCTTGGAGCAGATTGATGATTCCCGTCATATCCGCAACTAACTGAAAGTCTTCTTGGAATTCATAATTCAGGACAGCGGTCAACCGTTTGTTTTCAGGGATTTTCCTTCGCAAGGCTGCCAATTTTTCCACTTCTAATTGAAACTGATTACATAATTCGGTTGCTTTTTGCTCTTGGTGGGTAACATTTCCTAAAGTGAATATAGATTCGATGATTTCTGAAACTGTTTCAGGTTGCTTCATAAACACAACGGGTATTTCGGCCTTAGACAAGTTCGGAAAAATCGCATCATAGTCGCCGGATAATTCATCGGGACAAATAATCAAATCAGGCGAAAGCTTCATTATCTCCGAATCATCGGTCTCTTGCCATATGGATCCGCAAATTTCCTTCGTATCTTTCATGGTCGGCCAGTATGTCTCGGCCTCCTCCAAATAAGGATGCCCTACCCACACGATGCAATCTGTGTCAACTAATTCAAGCAGAATTTCCTCAGCCCAAACAGGAAACACAACAATGTGGTTGGGAGTTTTACCATTTTCTGCATAAGTCACTGTGTTTGAGTACACGATACCGACACCGATAATCGCTATTAATGTGATAATTCGCATGTAAAATCGCATCGTTTTCCACAAAAAGCCATTTTGTAAGAACATTCGTAGCATACCCTCCTATTCTAACTGGTAATTTCCAAATCTACGGATGCCATGGATATGATAGTTTTCTGGCATCCGTAGAATGACTATATGATGATGTTAGTCCAGAATCACTCCTTTCCCATATCTATATCCGCATTAAGAAACCTGCACCGTTCCGCGTTATAATACCGACTCCGCAGATAGTACAGCCCCGTCTCCTCATCAAACACATACCCGCGATACCTAAACGGCTGCACCTTGCCCAGCGTCTCCGCCAGCTCACCAGTGCACCACAGCGGCGCACCCCACGCATCGTAGCCGTAGCTGAATCCAGAAGCGCGACAGACTTACTGGACAAGGTTCGTATTCGTCATATGGAACAGTTTTTCCTGCTTTTGGGGAGATTTTGTTGCCAGCCCGTCGGCGGCTTGTGCGAGGGGCACAGGACGCGACGGGCCGGGAAATTCAGCATTTCAATATTATTGCAGTTCAGAAAATCTCAATGCTTGTTGACTTGCTCGTACATTAATATCAGATATGCTAAACTATTTTTTATTTTCAATACATCCAGCATTGTTTTTAATAATTAAACAGCAAGCAGCAGTCTATACCCAAGCATTATTAATGAAAGCAACACAACAGGAGCATCGAAAATCATAAAACAAAGCACTATTTTCCTCCGCCTTGGGTATAGCGGCGCATTTGGAGCAGTCCTCATATACACATAAATAGTAAAAGCATATATTATCGGGCAACCAAAAGAAAACAAATCTCCAAATATATTACTAATAGGAATAGTGTAGAAGTACTCTTCAGAAAATAAAAATGCAGGCAGAAAACCCAATTGGAAAATTGGAAGTATTGCAAAAATCATTGCAACTGACATCAGCAAGGAACTTTTAGAATATGACAATTGTTTCAAGGACAATACACCTCCAAGCGCATTACTTTTTGTCAATTTTTAAATAAAGAGGCAGCGAAATTCACACGCCACCTTGAGTCTCGAACCGAACCATCGCAATAGATGTCAAGATCAATATCATAACAATTTTTCAAGCCAAACCAAATATATCCATACATATGTAAGGCAATTTCTCCCTTCATTTGCTTAATATCAATTGAATCAAAATTGATACCATAACGTTTATCAATTTCATAGGCCAACATTCGACTCAATGTAAGAAGGTCTTCATCGCTAATAACCGTTACAAGCTCGTCGTTACAGAAATCCAAGTAATTTATTATTACATGTACTTTCCCCTTCTTATTCACAGTTTCAGGAGAAGGCCATTCTCCTATATAATTTCTAAAAATAATTTCCGGAATTGTTTGACATGCGCAATTTCCAGCTACATCTTCAATCGTCGTTTCATAAAAAAGGCTATTTTCACGAGTCTGCCCATGCTTATCAGAAAAACTAACCGGCACATTGTCGCAATAAGCAAAAAGGTTATGCGATAGTAGTTTTCCTGCACCAATTAACACATCCGCATTAACAAACCGCCCCCACCGCGGATTATAATACCGACTCCGCAGATAATACAGCCCCGTCTCTTCGTCGTAGACATACCCCCTATACCTAAACGGCTGCACCTTGCCCAGCGTTTCCGCCAGCTCACCAGTGCACCACAGCGGCGCGCCCCACGCATCGTAGCCGTAGCTGACGACGGTATTGCCATTCTCATCCAGAATTGCAACAATATCGCCCTGCAAGCTCTTGACATACGCATACGCCGTGCCATTGTACACCACCACCGCCGGACGGTGAACGGTTCTGCTGTTCCTTGGTTGGGTATGAAATTGAAAGGTTACTTTTGATGACGGTGCGCTGCTTTTTTAGTCGAACGGCAGTCATCCCTGCTGGGTTATGCAGGGAGTGACCGCCAGTTTTTGTTCAATATTGCTGTAAGTCAAGCCAGAAAATAAAAACAAGTATGTTGTTTATATATGCTGTCTTACTACCGCTAAATAACAAAAAGACTTTTCCACCTCAATTTAGGCAATCCTCAAGGCAAAAGTTTTGTGTTTGTAAAGCAATGCAACATGGTATTTTTTATTTTTTGTATCCAAATCGTATGAAGTTGGCAATAGCTGCAATCGCAAACATTGACATTTGAAATGTACCATAAAAATCATTTCCGATTTTGTCAATCGAAAATTTATTTATACATATTTCCATTCCCAACCCCATACCAGTGCATAGTACAGCTATTAGTTCACAGATTCCCTTCCAATCTATCTTCCTCATTTCCAAGTCCAGTCCTCCGTACTTACTCGGCTAATTCTTCCATAATACTTCGACAATGAATCGGGATACCAAGGGACATACATACCGTATTTATCAAATTGAATATGTATGAGTCCAATACACTCAGGGTCTTCTAACATAACATTCAGAGTATATGTTGTAGTCGCAGACATACCGTCCAGAGCGAGCAACACTAATCCAAATTGCGATATGCATGTTGCAGCTCTGGCGAAAATCCCCAAACTTTTCAACGCTAATGGTAACAGAGTTATTGCTGCATGAAATCCATAACTCGGAATTGCTTCACGTCCTGATTTTATTCTATACCACATATTATACTCTTCTTCCGAGATATATGTGAAACTGCCACCACCTTTTAACCAAACTCTACCATGCCCTAAAGCAATCATTTGTTGCGCCTCTCTATACATCGCAACATCATTCATTGCTTCTGTTACTTTTCGTACTGCATTGGAAATTGCATTTTGGATTTCCAATTTAGTGAATATATCTCTCCAGTTCTCAGGTCTGGACGGTCGTGGTGTCGGAAGAGGTGTTTCCTGGGGCAATGCACTTGGTGTCGGGGCTGGCGTTGTATCTTCACAACCAGAGGCGTCTATTCTAAAAATTGGAGAGTTATGACAATACAAAAACAAATTATGAGAGAGCATTGTCATTTTACCAATGTAGCTATCCGCATTAACAAACCGTCCCCACCCCGGATTATAGTACCGACTCCGCAGATAGTACAGCCCCGTCTCCTCATCAAACACATACCCGCGATACCGGAACGGCTGTACCTTGCCCAGCGTCTCCGCCAGTTCACCAGTGCACCACAGCGGCGCACCCCACGCATCGTAGCCGTAGCTGACGACGGCATTGCCATTCTCATCCAGAATCGCAACAATATCGCCCTGCAAGCTCTTGACATACGCATAGGGAACTCCGTTGTACACCACCACCGCCGGGCGGTTCTGCGCATCGTAGAAGAAGTGCAGTTCATCCGTGCCGGAAGTCATATGCACAACATTCTTGCCGTGCAGCGTGTACTTCGTCACCACGCCATTGACCGTTTTCTGCACGCGCAAGCCGTCCGCGTTGTAGACGAACTCCGCCGTCACGCCCGATTTCTGCATCTTTTGCAGCTGCCGGCCGTTCTGCCAAGTGTACGTCCATGTTCCGTCGTTCAGCGGATTGCCAATCGCATCATAGCGAATTGTGCTGCCATTGACCGCCGTGAGCTTGTCGCGCCAGTTCGCGTCACCGTAGGTATAGGTAACAGTTTCCAGAGGAGTCGTCGTATCGGCATACGCAAAGCGTTCCTTTTTCAGGATGTTGCCGCCGAGGTCGTAGGTGTACTTCCACGTCGTGCCATTTTCACCGGAACGGGTATCGCTGTGGTCGTTGACCTGAATCAGCTGCCCCAGCGCGTCGTAGGTATAGCCCGTCCACTTGCCGTTCAGCGTCGCGCTCGCAATGTTCCCGTTGTCGTCATAGCCGTAGCCGCAGTTGCAGCCCGGCTGGGTAATCGACGCGACGAGGTTCGTCACGCTGCCGGTGCCGTAGCCGCCCGCCGCGAAGTGGTACTCGCTCGTGAACGTCTTGCTGCCCAGCTTGACCGCCGAGAACGTCGTCCGATTCAGCTTGTCAATGGTCGTCGTGCTCTGCCCGATTTCCTTGCCGCTCGCACTGTATGTCAGCGACGTCGGACGATTTTCGTCATCATAACCGAATTTCGTTCCAAATTCCTGTCGATTTTCACCCACTTTCTCCGTGAATTCGCTCAAGTTGCCGTACACATTGTCGTATGCGACCTGTCCCGTGTACACATGCTGACCAGCTTCTGCGGTCTTTACGCGCACCGGACGATTCGCCAAGTCGTACTCGCTCTGCGTCGTCCGATTCAGCAGATTGTCGCGGATTCGTGCTACTTGCCCCTTTGCGTTGTAGTCGTATTCGTATCGCGGCGCGATTTCCTCGCCGTAGACCACCCCCGTCACGCAGATTGTTCTGATAGTGGCTTGTATACATATATTCGCGATACTTGACGGAATTCCTTCTTATGTGTGCAAATCAACCTGTTTGTTTACGGTTATGATATGTCATCTGTTGCCAGCCAAATCTCAGTTAATGGGAACACAGGAAATTTTGTCTTGACTTCATCCCCTCTCCTATGGTAGAATCATCTGGGAGGGGGATGAGAATGGCTAAACATATCGCCATAATGAAATACATCAAGGCAAATTATGAGCCTGTGATGTTAAGAGTAAAAGGAGATAGTAATATTGCGGAATCAATTGACTACGCGGCGCATAAAAGCGGAGAAACAAAGACCGAATACGTCCGCAACGCTCTAACCCGCAAACTCACCAAGGACGGATTTCTGCCGCCCAAAGAATAATAGAATAAGGCATGGAAAGGCTATCTTTTGCAGATAGCCTTTTTCTTATGCGGAAATTTTCAAAAATGCTGTGCTATCGGCAAAACGGGCAGGAAGGTAAAATCCATGTTTGACAATTACTACCAGTACCTGCTGTCCAGAATGGCGGTATGCGAATCCGCCAAGGAGTTGAACAAGCTCACCTGCGTGTGGCCTTGTTCGTTGACGGAGGATGAGATCAGCAGCCTCGAAGAGGCAAAGCGCCTCCTCCTCAATATCATCGTCCGGAGAGAGGAGGAACGAACCCATGAAGGTTGAATTTACGGAGGAAATGAAGCGGCACGTTTGCATTGCGGATCCTGATTGACGCAGTACAGGTTGCGATGAAGCTGCACTCTCTGAAAATCGACGATGGGGAGGAAAAAAACTCTGTCGTGTCGGCATCCGCAGATTTGGCGTTGACGGCACCGCCATGATTCAGTGGCGCGGGTATAATCCTGAAGTATATATCGGCGGAATTTACAAGCTGACAGTAACCAGAGATGGTCATGCGTATGACTTCCAGTGGTATAAGTATGAAAGCGGGGTGAACAAATAATGGAATTCATCATTCCCGGAGTGCTTGCGCTCCTGTGCCTGTTTGCGCTGGCTTCCAATGGGGACTTGTGATTTCGAGTCCTTGACACTCCCCTGCCGATATGGTAAAATATTAGCAGGAATTTGTCAAGGAGGAAGAAATCATGGCTAATAAGTGGGATACAACCGACAGTGGCAAGACTTATCACACAGATTATAACAAAGAGTACGATAAAAAGAACTTGTGTATCAGAGTAAACATTCGCAAGGATTCCGGAATTTTGGAAGCCCTCGATGAGGCTTGCCTTGTGAACAACGTTTCCCGTGTCGAATATCTCCGTCTTGCAGTCGCAGAGCGTCTGGAAGCGGAGGGGTATGAGACGGGATATACGACATCTTCCACTAACAACGCCTGAATGAGTTGTTAAATTCAAAAGAGCCACTTCACCCCGAAGATATGCAGATTCCTATATGACAAAGAACTCATTCTGTCTGTGTTCGTGTACGCATATTCCACAAAAGCGCCGTCCGCGCCATACGCCTTTTTCAGCAAATGATACCCGATTTCTTCATTATATGCATATTCGCTCGCGCAGTTATCTTCATGGAGGATTTTCACCAGCGTACCGTTCTTGTACTCAAAACGGACGCAATTCTCCGCATCCTGCCACGGTGTCTGAATCCGGTCGCAGCGGCCATCCGTGTAATGGAGCGTCGTAACTCGGTTCGCGCCGTCCGTCACAGATGCAATTTTCAGCGGCGAATCCGCCAATGCCGTCACCGTAACTTCGTTGCCAATCGCATCCTGAATCTTCTGAATCAGCACCTTCGCGGTTTCCGGCGCATCCTCCGTCGGCGTATCGCTCACCAGCGGGAACGTCATTCCATTGTCGCCCTTGTCGGTGATTGTGACGTTCTCATCGCCGACTTCCAGCGTCAGAGACAAACCAGATTGGTCTGAATACTTCTTTTGGTCATCCTCATTCTTCTTGAAGAAGTGTTCCGTACCGTCGCCGTCCGTATACACGAACTCCTCTTCGCCATTATACAGCACCTTATGCAGCGTCTGATGCAGCGAAGTCCGCCAGCCGTAGCCCATGCCGAACTCGTCCTTGTCGCTGTCGCAGGAATTGTAGTAGCGGGTCACGGAAACCGGCAGACGATTGCCATTCATCGCGGTGTCCGTGTGGGAGAAGATCAGGTTGCCGTTGACGAGGCTGACGCTGCCAGTCCCTGCCAAACCCGCAGACTGATGGTCGTAAGTCAGATAGCTCTCCAGACCCGCAAGGCTCGCATATTCCAATACGAAGTACGGCTGATTCGCCGTTTCGCTCGAATGCAGCTGCGAAAAGCTGCTTTCGCTTTCGGGCGCGCTCAGCTGAACACCATGATTTTCGCCCAAATACCACTTGCGCGCAAGGCTCGTGACATCGAACTCTTTCCACGAATACTGATTTTTCACTACCCGGCAGTAGTCCTGATACACGCCGCTGACATCCGGCTGGTGGTCATAGGTGATCGTCTCCGGATTCCAGTCCTCCAGCACTTCCGTGCACATGATGGCGGTGTCCGCCGTCGGTGCGTAAACGTTGCGAACGCACAACTTTGCGGACGTAATGAAGTGATTCGCGCCCAGATGCGGCAAATCCACGACTTTCAAGTAGGTCAAACGGTTGCCGTAGTAATTCGTGTTGCTGATCCACAAGCGCTCGTCGTGCGAAAAGTTCTGCTGCGAGCCCTCTTTGACGTAGGTATCGAGGATACCTGCTGCGTTTTCTGCGCTATTCGCGCTGTCCGCGAACGTCGCAATCGGGCTGTGCGCCTGCGCCGCCATCTGCTGGCGCTTTTCGGCGGAAAGTTCCACCCACTGATGCGTCGCCGCATCGTACTCATGAACCGGCGTGGTCTGCACCACCGCGCGGAATCGGTTGTTGCCCAGCGCGTACACCTTGCCGCAGCGCGTGCGGAGGTGTTTCAGTTCCTGCTGAGCCGGGAACTGAATCTGTTTCTGATTGGTTTCTTGGTTACTCATATGTTTCCTTTCTTTTCTGTGCGCTCCTCTGGCACACGTTTTTTCTATCGAATGGTACGAAAAAAGCCCCTCGCGCCATGCGCGCAATGTCATTTAGTTAACCCACCCACCTCCTATGCGGCTAGAAGAATCGCATAGGAGGATTTTTTTTGCAAAGCACTTGACAAAAGGATAAAAATGTGCGGTCTCTTTGCTTACCAAAGTAAGCAAAGAGGCCCTTGTAGTTAGAAAGTGTCCAATGTGACACAAAACTACAAGGAGTGAGATATGTGACTATCAGGCGCGTCAAGCGAACATTGGCGGATTCAATTAAGACACTTGCTGCGGAAAAGCAGCTGTTTTCCCGAAATCCGGGAAAGGACAATACTCGAAACCGCAAACTTCCCTTTGAAAAGGTGGTTGAGGCCATTCTGTCTTTTCAGGGCGGAACGCTCAACCGTGAGTTAATGAACTTTTTTGACTTGGATTCAGCAAGCCCTACAACTTCTGCTTTTATTCAGCAAAGAGCTAAAATTCTCCCTGCGGCTTTTGAATCGCTGTTTCATCATTTTACTGACCGTATTTGCGAACAGAAAACATATAACGGATATCGACTTTTCGCTGTCGATGGTTCCGACTTGCAAATCGCCGCCAATCCGCAGGATACAGACTCTTTCTATCCGGGCACAAACGGGCAGAAGTCTTACAATTTGCTGCACATAAACGCTATGTACGATTTGCGCCAGCATATCTATGTCGATGCAATCATCCAGAAGAGCCGAAAGACCGATGAATCCGCGGCTTTGACTTCCATGGTGGATCGTTCTGAGGCGAAAAACGTCCTGCTGCTGGCGGACAGAGGCTATGAAGCCTACAACAACCTCGCGCATATTCAAGAAAAGGGCTGGTCGTTCCTCTTTCGTATCAAAGATAGCCGCGCTGGTATTGCTTCCGGCTTGAACCTGCCTCGTTCCCAAACGTTTGATATGCCTTTTCACCTGAGAATTACCAATAAACAGACAAACGAAGTAAAATGCTTGCTTGCAGACAAAAATCACTACAAGCGCATCCCTTCTAAGTGCCGCTTTGATTATCTTCCTGCCAAATCCAGAAAGTCTGGCCCCACCCAATTCTTCGATTTGCATTTCCGCATCGTCCGTTTCCCCATTTCTGAAACAACCTGCGAAACCATTATGACCAATCTTGACGAATCCGTTTTTCCGATTCATGAAATTAAGCACTTATACGCTATGCGCTGGGGCATCGAAACGTCCTTCCGCGAACTGAAATATTCCGTTACTTTATTGCATCTTCATTCAAAAAAGGTGGACTTCATTTACCAAGAAGTTTTCGCAAAGCTCACCATGTACAACTTTTGCCAAGCAACAACACAGTCCGTGGTCATTCAGCAAGGGAAAAAGAAACATGATTACAAAGTTTCTTTTTCTGATGCGGTACATGTTTGTTTGCGTTTCTTCCGAGGCAAAATCAGTCCACCCGATGTTGAAGCCTTACTTATGAGGTACATCTCACCTATTCGCCCCGGCAGAATGCTTTCTCGTAAGTTTTCCCCGAAATCTTCGGTCAGCTTCACTTATAGAGTATCATGGATACCCCTTATAATTGCGCCCAAACCATCCATATCATCCCCGCTGACCAAAGTTTCGAGAAAGAGCGCAATTCAAACGCACTGTTTGCACGAGAAATAAGCCTCGTTACGCAACCTTCATTCGATTGCGAGCAAGGTATAAATTCGCAAGTGCAAACAGCGTGCAGCAATGCTGATGCAGTTTTTTCCGTCCTCGGTATCGTGTCTTGCAGAAATGAAAGATTCTCTTTATCACGCAAAACACATGTTCAACTTTGGAACGAACCGAGGATTTCGCATGTTCGATTGCCTTGAGCAGCTCGAACTTTTCGCCGCTTGCTTTCTTCAGCTGCGACGGACGCTTGTTGATTTGATACCGGATAGGATGTTCTTCGTTGTTGACAAGAACTGCATCATCCTTCTTTTCTGCACCCAGATACCCGCTGTCCGCATCCACACCGATCCACTGGTTGCCCTTTTTGACGGAATGAGCCTCCGGATCACGCTGCTTTTCCTTGTTTTTCGTCGATGAAGGCGCGGCTATCAGCATCGAATCCACAATCGTTCCCTTTTTCAGCATCAGATTGCACTTCTGCAAACTTTCGACCACATTCGTGAAAAAAGCTTCGCCAAGCTGATTCCGTTCGAGGATATGCCGAAAACGCCCGATGGTATCGCCATCCGGCACCTGATTGCTGGAGTCCACACCGCAGAACTGCGAGAACGCACGGCTGTCGATGATTTCATTGCGCGCCGCGTCATCCGCGAGGTTGTAGAGGTGCTGCAGCACATAGATTCGGAGCATCAATTCCAAGTCGTAGGGCTTATTGCCGCGCTCTCCTTTGTAATAGTGCGGCTGCACGATCCCGACCCATTCCGACCACGGAATCAGTTTCTCCATGATTCCCAGAAACTCTTTCTTCTTCGTTGATGCCTGCCCCAGCTCGTCGCTGATCAGGCTCATCGTCAATTGCTTCTTCACCTCTTTATTATACATCTTTCCCAACCTTTTTGCTGTTCTTTCTTTGTGCGGGATTGCCTTAAACCTAAACCGCCCGATAAAACCGTGTAGGGAACTGTTGACTCCGTACTTCTACAGTAAAGTTCCCTACACAAGACTTTGACGCCTTCCGGAAGGAAGGCGTTTTTCTTATCTGAAACAGAAGGAGGTATCCTCTTGGAGGTCAAAATCAATAGAGAGATTCGGAACTATACCGAGTCTATGTTTTTCGGACTGTCCCTCAGACAGTTCGTTTTTTTCTTTACTGGCTGTCGGCGTTGCGGTGCTTTTGTACTGCGGATCATATCAAACTGGGCGAGAAATATGCCAGAGTGCTTTTCCTCAAGGACTACGCCAGCTATATCAAGGACAGCATGTTCTCGGAGCTGACCGAGCCAAACCGCAATCTCATGCTGTCCGTCGATGTGATCCCCATTCCTACCGATGAAGCCGTCCGTGAGGTGGAGCGCCTCTTGCTGGGCGTGGAAACGAACATTACCGGCTGGCAGAGAAGGCAGAATCAGAACAACAATTTCTCCGCTGTGGTTCCCTACGACATGGAGCTTCAGCGCAAGGAATCCAAAGAGTTTTTGGACGATCTGACCACCCGTGACCAGCGCATGATGTTTGCGGTGGTCACAATGGTGATCACCGCAGACTCCAAGGAACAGCTGGACCTGGATACGGAAACGGTGCTGTCTACGGCGAGAAAGCACATGTGTCAGATGGCGACGCTGAAGTATCAGCAGACGGACGGATTGAATACGGTGCTGCCCATCGGGACGAGGAAAATCAACGCGTTCCGAACCCTCACCACGGAGAGCCTGGCGGTACTGATGCCTTTCAAGGTGCAGGAGATAATCATCATCCCTGCTATGATAGAAATTGACGATGTTGTGAGCGATAGTTTTCGAATCAATCTTCTGACTTATCGTTTTCGCCCGCAGCTTGCCCACCTTCAGCGGTTTCAGGACAACTGTTTAGCTTTGGCTGGTTTTCAGAACCTTCATCCGCCGTTTCTTCCGGAACACATGAGACGACATTATCTTTCTCCTCGACAGGAGGGGCGGCCAGCTCGGACATGATTTCCTGCTCGTCTGATTCTGAGTCTGCATCTGCTGTAGTCTCTTCATGGATAGGCTGTCCAATCTCAGATGGAACAGCTACCTCTTCTGAAGGCTCTAAGCAATCCTCAGATGATTCTCCTGGCATAATCGGCAGATCATCGTGCTTCTCAACAGCTACAGCCTGCTCAGGCTGTTCCTTCTCTGAAAACAGAGAGAAAGTCATGAACTGGATATGTTATCTTGTTGACCAGATTGCCAGGTTTTGGGAGGAAATGATAGCAGTTTCGTAAATTTTCAGTCAAATCTAAATAATCCGCCTTTGAAAAATGTGGGTGGTATTAAAGTAGCGCTTTTCTCCATTCACAGTGAGTTACTTACCAAGGAAGATGCTGTAAAGGTTCTGCAGGTTGTAGATGATGCCGTAGCATCAGAATTCGTTAAAAAGATTATAGGCGCAATGGCTCGCGCTGTTAGAGTGGGCATGCAGAAGCCCAATGAGCAACATACTACACCTTCAGCTGAACGAACTGATGGAGATAGGTCGGGGTATGAACTGCCTGAAGAATTGAAGGGTTTGTTCGTGGTGTACAACAAGCTCGTCCAATTCATTAGAGATTCTCACATTGATCCGATCCGTAAGCCAAATCCCTCCTCTCTACTTCCTTCAGTTTTTTAGCAGATGATTCTCCATTTCTGCTATGTACAGCTGGTGCTCCAACTGCGCAATTCGGATTTGCATCTGCTCCAGTTCGCTCCGCGGTTCTTGCTCATGCTTGCGCTTGCCGCGGCGATCCTCCAGCCCCGATTCGCCCGTCTCCCTGTATTTCAGCGTCCATGTGCGAGCCTGGCTTCGGCTGACTTCTTGCAGTTCGTTGTTACTGCGGCTTTCGGATTCTCCTACTTCCCGTCTGCAAGACCTCCCCGGCTTATACTATTTCCAGATTCACCTGCGCCATCTGCTTGCGCCTTTTCCGTTCTGGCGTCCGGTCGTTCCATTTAGCGTAGCGCTGCTACGCTGCATTCCACTCCCGTTAGCCAGAGCGAAAAATTCGCGGCGCATCTTGGCGCATTCTCATTTGGAAATAGTATTAGGGCAATCCCGCACAAAGAAAGAACAGCCAAAAGGTCGGGAAAGAGGTA
>ENA-UOJC01003091-UOJC01003091.1-human-gut-metagenome-genome-assembly--contig:-C104-NODE-3091-length-16421-cov-13.535989_pt1 | contig 16421 bp, 13 predicted proteins | sample MGYA00242339_ERZ723886 | MGnify/ENA metagenome assembly ERZ723886 | reverse complement strand
TCGTCCTGCTCGTCCAGGGCGGCGAACAGGCTCCGCAGGCGGATGCGCACCGCGCCCAGGTTGGTGATCTCGTCGATCTTCAGCTGGGTGTACAGCTTGCCGCCGGCCTGCAAAATCTCCCGGGTCTCGTCGGAAGTGATGGCGTCCACGCCGCAGCCGAAGCTGACCAGGTGCACCAGATCCATATCGGGCTGGGAGCAGCAGTATTTCGCCGCCGCGTACAGCCGGGAGTGGTAGGTCCACTGGTTCAGCACCGTGGTGGGGAACTTCTCCACCCGGTTGGAGATGGAGTCCTCCGTCACCACCGCCGCGCCGAAGCGGGTGATCAGGGTGTCGATGCCGTGGTTGACCTCCGGGTCCACGTGATAGGGCCGGCCCGCCAGCACGATGATGCGGCGGCCCTCCGCCCGGGCCTGGTCGATGATGCGCGCCCCCTCCTTGCGGATCAGGGCCATGTGATTGGCATACTCGGCGTAGGCCGCGTCGGCGGCTCCCTGGACCTCCTTTTTGGAGATGTCGGGGAAGTATTTCCGCAGAATGGCGAAGATCTTTTTGGTGAAGTCCTTGGGCCGGTGGATGCCCACGTAGTCGTAGATAAACTTGGTGTCCCTGATCTCCGGGCAGTTGCCGGCGATGACCTCCGGATAATAGGCCACCACGGGGCAGTTGTAGTTGTTCTGCCCCAGGCCCTCGTCGATGTTGTAGGTCATGCAGGGGTAGAAGATGGCGTCCAGCCCCAGCCTGCTGAGGAACTGGATGTGGCCGTGGGCCAGCTTCGCCGGGAAGCAGGCGGTGTCGCTGGGGATGGTCCCCTGCCCCTTCAGGTACAGGTCCCGGCTGCTGAGGGGGCTGTGGTACACCGCGAAGCCCAGCTTCGTGAAGAAGGTGTGCCAGAAGGGCAGCAGCTCCCAGAAGTTCAGGCACAGGGGCAGGCCGATCTTGCCCCGGCGGCCGGGGACGGGCTTATAGCTCAAAATCAGCTTGCGCTTGTACTCGTAAAGGTTCCGCTCGCCGGTGTCCGCCTTGCCGGTGACGGGGCGGTCGCAGCGGTTGCCGCTGATGAAGGTGCCGCCGTCGGCAAAGGTGTTGATGGTCAGCTGGCAGTTGTTGCCGCAGCGGCCGCAGACCTCGCTGCGGGTCTCCTGGGTGAATCCCGCCAGAGCCTCCCGGTCCAGCAGGGTGCTGGCCTGACCGTGGACGGCCTTGCCCCGGCCGTACAGCGCCGCGCCGTAGGCGCCCATCAGCCCCGCGATGTCGGGCCGGATGACCTCCACGCCCATCTCCTTCTCAAAGGCCCGGAGGACCGCCTCGTTGTAAAACGTGCCGCCCTGGACCACGATGTTCCTTCCCAGCTCCTCGGGAGACGCGGCCCGGATGACCTTGTAAATGGCGTTTTTCACCACGGAGATGGAGAGGCCCGCGGAGATGTTCTCAATGGTGGCCCCGTCCTTCTGGGCCTGCTTGACGCTGGAGTTCATAAAGACGGTGCAGCGGCTGCCCAGATCCACGGGCCGGTCGGCGAACAATCCCAGCTTGGCGAACTCCTTCACGTCGTAGCCCAGGGCCTGGGCAAAGGTCTGGAGGAAGCTGCCGCAGCCGGAGGAGCAGGCCTCGTTGAGGAAGATGTTGCTGATGGCGCCATCCTCGATTTTGAAGCACTTCATGTCCTGGCCGCCGATGTCGATGATGAAATCCACGTTGGGCAGGAAGTGCCGGGCGGCGGTGAAGTGGGCCACGGTCTCCACCACGCCGTAGTCGGCGTGGAAGGCGTTTTTCGCCAAGTCCTCGCCGTAGCCGGTGGTGGTGACGGAGGCCACATGCAGGGCCGGGTGCTCGTCGTACAGCTTCTGCAGGACCTCCCGGATCAGGGGCACGGGGTTGCCCAGGTTGGGGCGGTAGTCGGTAAACAGGATGCGGGCGTCCTCGTCGATGACCACCAGCTTGACGGTGGTGGAGCCGGAGTCGATGCCGATATGCACCGGGGCGGCGTAGTCCGCTCCGAAGGGCACCCGGGGCACCGTGGCCTTGGCGTGCCGGGCCCGGAACGCCTCGTATTCCTCCTGATTATTGAACAGGGCGGGCTGGCTGCGGTAGGTCTCGGAGGCCCCGTGCTTTTGGAGCCTGTCCGCCACTTCTGTCAGGTCAAACGCCTGGTCGGAGTAGAACGCCGCGCCCAGGGCCACGAACAGCAGGCTGTTCTCCGGGCAGGTACCCTGGACCCCCAGGGTCTTGTCAAAGCTCTTCCGCAGGACGCTGGAGAAGGTCAGCGGCCCGCCCAGATACAGGACATTGCCGCAGATGGGCCGCCCCTGGGCCAGGCCCGCGATGGTCTGGTTCACCACCGCCTGATAGATGCTGGCGGCGATGTCCTCCGCCCTGGCCCCCTGGTTGATCAGGGGCTGCACGTCGCTCTTGGCGAACACGCCGCAGCGGGAAGCGATGGTGTACGTCTTCTCCGCCTTCTGGGCGGCGGCGTCCATCTCGTCGGCGCTCATTTTCAAGAGGGTGGCCATCTGGTCGATGAACGCGCCGGTGCCGCCGGCGCAGGAGCCGTTCATGCGGACCTCCGTGCCGCCGGTGAGGAACAGGATCTTCGCGTCCTCGCCGCCCAGCTCGATGATGCAGTCCGTCCCCGGGGCCAGCTTGTTGGCGGCCACCCGGGTGGCGAAGACCTCCTGCACGAAGGGCACGTCCACGCTGTCCGCCATGCCCATGCCGGCAGAGCCGGAAATGGCCAGCTCCGCCCGGCCGCCGGGAACATACCGCTCCGCCACCCGGCGCAGCAGCTCCTCGGACTTTTCCAGGATATGGCTGAAATGCCGTTCGTATGTACTGTATAAGATGTTGTCGGCGTCGTCCAGCACCACGCACTTGATGGTGGTGGACCCCACGTCAAGACCCACTTTCAACGTCTTTTCCTCCTTCAGGTAAACGGTTACTCCGTCATTTTCGGCGAATAACCACAAGATGCCACATTAGTTGGTATCATACTCTTTTTCGACGAAATGTGCAATCGGAAAAGTCTGGCCAAGCTGTAAAGAAACTGTTAAGAAAGTGAAAACTTTCTGCCCTTGGCCTTTTGTTATTTTTATGATATACTTGTCCCAATCATACCGAAATGAGGGATTCCCATGGAAACTGTTTTGATGCACACCTGCTGCGCCCCCTGCTCCCTGAGCTGCATCGACCCCCTCCGGGCCGAGGGCATCGAGCCGGTGGCCTTCTGGTACAACCCCAACATCCACCCCTGGAAGGAATACCAGGCCCGGCGGGACTGCCTGCTGGAATACGCCCCCACCATCGGCATGGAGGTCCGGGTGCAAGAGGATTACGGCCTCAAGGACTTCGTCCGCCACGTGGCCGGAGACATCGACCACCGCTGCGCCTATTGTTACGAGCACCGCGTCGAGGGGGCGGCGAAATACGCCGCCGAGCACGGCTTTACGGCCTTCACCACCACATTGCTGGCAAGTCTCTACCAGGATCACGACGGCATCGCCCGGGCGGCGGAGCGGTACGCCAGGCAGTACGGCGTGGAATTTCTCTACCGGGACTTCCGCCCCAATTTCCGCGCCGGCAACCAGCGGGCCCGGGAGCTGGGCTTTTACATGCAGAAATACTGCGGCTGCGTGTTCTCCGAAGCCGACCGCTACCAGAAGCAGATCGACCGGGACAAGGCGAAATTCGCAGAGCGCTGACCCCATTTTAAAAGCAGCCGTCCCCGCTGTCCAGGGATGGCGGACCATCGGCTGATTGGCGGGGACGAACGGTAAAGATATCTGAAGCGGACCGCCTTTCGGCGGTCCGCTTTTTTCACGGTCCCTCCTGTGTCTCCGGTTCCAGCAGCTTTCCCGCCTCCCGTTCCCATTTTGTCTCGCCGTGATACCCCAGGAAACGGCGGAGACAGCGGATATTTTCGCAGGTCTCCCCCAGGCGGGGCAGCGACAGCGCCGCGGCCCGCCGGTCTCCCCGTTTTTGATGCCGCCAGATGTCCTTCACCTGGATTTCCAGATACCAATAGAGGACGGCTGTGATCTCCCGCCAGGGGACTTTTTCCTGCGTGCGGTATGGTTTCATGTCATCACCTCCCTCTACATTATGACATGAATTTTTTAAAACTGATTCATCTACTATCAAACGATGGTAAAAAAGTTGTTTATGTGGGAAAAGGCATTAAAAATTGCGCCCAAATTATATAAAGAAAAGCGCCGAAAGACATATCTTTCGGCGCTCTTCTTTTTCACGGATTCTTAAAAAGGCACAAGTCGTTTTGATCCAAAAATTCAGGAATACCTGTGTCAGTTCTTCAAGCTGTGCATCGGCGCCGGAATCCGTCCGCCCCGGGCGATAAACGCCGCGCTGGACTCCGGATGCACCGGCATCACCGGCGCGCTGCCCAGGAGGCCGCCCATCTCGATGGTGTCCCCCACCGCCTTGCCCGGCGTGGGCAGGATGCGGACGGCGGTGGTCTTGCAGTTCACCATGCCGATGGCCGCCTCGTCGGCGATGATGGCGGAAATGGTCTCCGCCGGGGTGTCGCCGGGGACGGCGATCATATCCAACCCCACGGAGCACACGCAGGTCATGGCCTCCAGCTTGTCCAGGCACAGCGTCCCGGCCTTGGCGGCGGCGATCATGCCCTCGTCCTCGCTGACGGGGATAAACGCGCCGGAGAGGCCCCCCACGCTGGAGGACGCCATTACGCCGCCCTTTTTCACCGCGTCGTTCAGCAGCGCCAGGGCCGCCGTGGTGCCGTGGGTGCCGCAGGTCTCCAGGCCCATCTCCTCCAGGATGCGGGCCACGCTGTCGCCGATGGCGGGGGTGGGGGCCAGGCTCAGATCCACGATGCCGAAGGGCGTGTCCAGGCGGCGGCTGGCCTCCTGGGCCACCAGCTGGCCCATGCGGGTCACCCGGAAGGCGGTCTTCTTGATGGTCTCCGCCACCACGTCAAAGGGCTGGCCCTTCACCGCCTGCAGGGCGTGGTGCACCACGCCGGGACCGGAGACGCCCACGTTGATGACCTTCTCCGCCTCGCCCACGCCGTGGAAGGCGCCGGCCATGAAGGGGTTGTCCTCCACCGCGTTGCAGAACACCACCAGCTTGGCGCAGCCCAGGCCGTCCCGGTCAGCCGTGGCCTTGGCGGTGTCCTTGACGACGCGGCCCATCAGGGCCACGGCGTCCATGTTGATGCCCGCCTTGGTGGAGCCCACGTTGACGGAGGAGCACACCAGCTCCGTCCGGGCCAGGGCCTCCGGGATGGAGCGGATCAGCTTTTCATCCGCCTGGGTCATCCCCTTCTGCACCAGGGCGGAATAGCCGCCGATGAAGTTGACGCCGCAGGTCTGCGCCGCTCGGTCCAGGGCCAGGGCGAAGGGCACGTAGTCCTCCGTTTCGCTGGCGCCGGCCACCAGGGCCATGGGCGTCACGGAGATGCGCTTGTTGACGATGGGGATGCCGAATTCCCGCTCGATATCCTCGCCGGTTTTGACCAGCTTTTCCGCGCAGCGGGTGATCTTTTCGTAAATTTTCCCGCAGGCCCGCTTCGGGTCCGGGTCGCAGCAGCTCAAAAGCGAGATGCCCATGGTGATGGTGCGGATGTCCAGGTGCTGCTGGTCGATCATCTCAATGGTGGAGAGGATGTCTTTTTGATTGAGCATGGTCCTCTCCTCCCTCAAATGCGGTGCATGGCGTCAAAAATTTCCTCCCGCTGGATGCGGATGGAAATGCCCATCTTCTCCCCCAGCGCAGCCAGCCGGTCCCGCAGGTCGCCCACGGGCACCTTGGCCTTCTCCACATCCACGGCCATCACCATGGTGAAGGAGCCCTGCAGGATGGTCTGGGAGATATCCAGGATGTTGACGTTGTTTTCAGCCAGCAGGGCGCACACGGCGGCGATGATGCCCACCTTGTCCTCCCCGATGACGGTGACGATAGCGTTCATAATTTTCCTCCTCTGAAACAAATCGGTTTATTTTAGCACAGCGCCCGGCCAAAGTAAATCCACAATGCGAAAAGAAGCATATGCGTTTCATAATAATTGTGGCGGAATTCACTTCCGACACAATTCCTCTGCCCGCCGCGGCGACACGTCCGCTGTGCGGACGTGAGGGGGGTATCGCTTTTCCGGTCATTGACCGGAAAAGCGTATCTAGGGGGGGGATATGATCCCCCCTAGACTTTTAAATCTCGTCAAAGAACTTGGCGTGGATGGCCTTCACCGCCCGGTTCACGTCCGTCTCGTCCAGCAGAACGGAGACGCGGATCTCGGAGGTGTTGATCATCTGGATGTTGATGCCGGCCTCGTACAGGGCCTCGAACATCTTGGCGGCCACGCCGCAGTTGCTCATCAGGCCCACGCCCACGATGGAGACCTTGCCGATGTGCTCGTCGGCCTCGATGTGGTCGAATTTCAGCGCGTCCTTATGTTCGTTGAGGATATCCTCCACTTCCACCAGGTCCTTTTTGTGGACGGTGAAGGTGATGTCCTTGGTCTCCTCCCGGCCGATGGACTGCAGGATGACATCCACGTTGATGTTGTGCTTGCTCAGCAGGTCGAAGACCTGGAAGGCGACGCCGGGGTTGTGCTGCAGGCCCACCAGGGCCACACGGGCGATGCTGGTGTCCTTGGCGACACCGGCGATGTTGGTTTTTTCCACTTTGGTGACCTCCTTAACTTTCGTGCCGGGCTTGCGCTCCAAGCTGGACACGACTTCCAAATTCACTCTGAACTTCTTGGCAAGCTCCACGCTGCGGTTGTGGAGCACCTGGGCGCCCTGGCTGGCCAGCTCCAGCATCTCGTCGTAGGTGATCTCCTCCAGCTTGCGGGCGTTGGGAACGATGCGGGGGTCGGTGGTATACACGCCGTCCACGTCGGTGTAGATCTGGCACAGCTCCGCCCGGAAGGCCGCCGCCAGGGCAACGGCGCTGGTGTCAGAGCCGCCGCGGCCCAGGGTGGTGACGTCGCCGTTGCGGTCCACGCCCTGGAAGCCGGTGACGATCACGATGCGGTGCTGATCCAGCTCGGACTGGATGCGCTCGGGGTCGATTTTCTTGATCCGGGCGTCGGAATGGACGCTGGTGGACTGGATGCCCACCTGCCACGCCGCCAGGGACACACAGGGCAGCCCCATGCTCTCCAGCGCCATGGCGCACAGCGCCACGGAAATCTGCTCGCCGGTGGACAGCAGCATATCCATCTCCCGCTTGGATGCCCGGGGATTGATCTCCTCCGCCTTGGCGATAAGGTCGTCTGTGGTGTCGCCCTGGGCGGACAGGACGACGATCACGTCGTTGCCCGCCAGATAGGTCTCCGCGATAATGGCGGCAACGTTCCGGATGCGCTCAGCATCCCGCACGGAGGTGCCGCCGAATTTCTGTACGATCAAACTCATAGCGTTTCCTTCTTTGCTTCAGATTGGGTCCTCTCCCCCAGCCCATCCTATGCGGCGGGGGAGCGGTTGGGGATTCATGCCAGAACCCGCATACAGGCCAGCACGTTCAGGCACTCGGACTGCTGCATGGCGTCCTGCCCGCTGATGCGGTCCGTCAAAAAGGCGGTCTCGCCGTCCTCGCTGAGGACCTCCACCTGGCCGAAGGCCATGGCGGCGTCGGTCAGGCTGCCCTCGATGCGGAAGTAGTAGCGGGTGTGCAGCTCCAGCGGGTCTTCAAAGCCGGCGGTGTCCGCCGACCAGCCGATCTCCTCCCGCCGGGGGCTGGCCTGGAGGCATTCCATCACGTCCGCCACGCAGGCGGAGGCGGTGGGCATTTCGCCGGCGCCCTTGCCGTAAAACATGACCTCGCCGGTGGCGTTGCCCCGGACCATGACGGCGTTGAACACGTCCTCCACATTGGCGATGGGGTTCTCTTCCGGGATCAGATGGGGGGCAACATACGCGGTGCGCCCGCCGCCGGGCAGCCGGACCGCCCGGCCCAGCAGCTTGATGCGGTAACCCGCCCTGTGGGCGATCTTCACATCCCGGAGGGACAGCTTGGCAATGCCCTCCATAGGCACAGCCGCCGGGTCCACCTGGTGGCCGAAGGCCAGGTCCGCCAGAATGCAGATCTTGCGCCCGGCGTCGATGCCCTCCACATCGGCGGTGGGGTCCGCCTCGGCGTAGCCCTTGGCCTGGGCCTCCCGCAGGGCGTCGGAGAAGAACGCTCCGGTGCGGACCATGCGGGTGAGGATGTAGTTGGTGGTGCCGTTCAGGATGCCGTACACCTCATCGATGCGGTTGGCCGCCATGCACTGGGTCAGGGGGTGCAGGATGGGGATGCCGCCGCCCACGCTGGCCTCAAACAGATAGCTGACGTTTTTCTTCTTCGCCAGCTCCAGCAGCTCGCAGCCCTTTTCCGCCACCAGCTGCTTGTTGGCGGTGACCACATGCTTGCCCGCCGCCAGCGCCCGTTTCGTATATTCATAGGCCGCCTCCACGCCGCCGATGGTCTCCACCACCACGCGGATGGCGTCGTCCTCCTCGATCTTCCTGAAATCGTCGGTCATCAGCTGGCGGTAGGGGCCGTCCTTGAAGTGCCGTACCAGGATGCGCTTCACCTGCAGGGGCTCCCCCAGCTTCCGTTCGATCTGCTTGGCGTTCTCCGCCACCACCTTGGCCACGCCGGTGCCGACGGTGCCAAGGCCCAGGATCGCAATTTGAATCATGTCCTCTCTCCTTTAGCCTGCCAGGATCTCAAATTTCACCACGCCGTTCAGCGCTGCCGCGTCCGTCAAAAGCTGCTCCAGAGACTCCTCCATTTCGCTGGTCTCGGCGGAGATGGTCACCGCCGCGCAGCCGTTGGTGGGAATGGACTGGTTGATGGTGAGGATGTTGGCCCCGGAGGCGGCAAACACCGACAGCACCCGGGACAGCACGCCGGCGGTGTCCTTCAGCATCGCCTGGAAGGTGATGATGTGCTCCGACTTCATGTCGTTGAAGGGCTGCACGGAGTCTTTGTACTTGTAAAACGCGCTGCGGCTGATGCCCGCCAGCCTGGTGGCGGCGCCCACGGTGTCCGCCTCGCCGGTCTGCATCATCCGCTTGGCCTCCGCCACCTTGACGAAGATCTCCGGCAGCGCGTCCGCCGCCACGATGTAATACTTAATGGTTTTCGCCATTTCGTCCACCCCCTGTGGTCATTTGTCTTTCGACTTGCTTATCCTACTACATTTTTGTCCCCGGCGCAACCAAAAACCCCAAATTTCTTTTGGGGAAAACGGGGAAACTTTCGCCCGGATGTCCGCCCTTCGTGGGCAAATCGCCGATAGACAAAGACAGAGGGCCGCCCTTGGCGGCCCTCTCAGGCTGTCGAAAAAGTCCGCTGGACTTTTTCGACAGCCTGAAAAATGCCTCGCTTTTTTGTCTGCTTCGCAGCCCAAAAAGCAGCCGCGATGCGGCGCAACGGGCTGCTGCCGCAGGCTTTTTGCAGGCATTCGATTCAACACGAGTGGGCTCCCGCCCCCTCGTACTCCCCCTGCGAAACGGAACACTTTTTCTCCAAACAGAGGTTTTCGACAAGCTGAGAGGGCCGCCAAGGGCGGCCCTCACTGATTATTTTTCCGCCCTGTAGACGGCCTTCATACCCTTGTAGGTCTCCCAGCAGTCCAGCTTCGCCACGGTCTCGAAGGGGGAGTGCATGCTGAGAACCGGCACGCCGGCGTCCAGGGTGGTGATGTTCCGGTTCGCCATATACATGGCCACGGTGCCGCCGCCGCCGGCGTCCACCTTGCCCAGCTCCGCGATCTGCCAGACAACGCCCGCGTCGTCGAACAGCCGCCGGACGTAGGCCACCGTCTCCGCGTCGGCGTCGGAGGCCCCGGACTTGCCCCGGGCGCCGGTGTACTTGCAAAGGCCGATGCCGTAGTTGAGATAGGCGGCGTTCCGCTTCTCATACACGTCCGCGTAGTCGGGGTCGTAGGCCGCCGTCACGTCGGCGCTGAGGCAGAAGGACTTCTCAAAGCATGCCCGGACGGGGACATCCTGGGCGGCGCACAGGTCCTCCATAAAGGTGTCGAAGGCGGCGGACTGCATGCCCGTCACGCCGTCGGAGCCGATCTCCTCCTTGTCCGCCAGGACGCAGACGGCGGTCTTGGCGGGGGTCTCCTCCAGGTCCAGCAGGGCCTTCAGGGCGGCATAGGCGCACACCCGGTCGTCGTGGCCGTAGGCGCCGATCATGCTGCGGTCCAGGCCGATGTCCGTGGCGTTCACCGCCGGGACAGCCTCCAGCTCGGCAGATGTGAAATCGTCCTCGGTGATGCCGTACTTCTCGTTCAGCAGCTTCATCACCGCCAGCTTCACCCGGCCGGTGTCCTCCTCGTCCCCGATGGGGCGGCTGCCCAGCAGCAGGTTCAGCGTCTCGCCGGGGATGGCACTGGCCAGGGGCTTCTTGCTCTGCTCCGCCCCCAGATGGGGCAGCAGGTCGGTGATGACCAGCCTGGGATCTCCGGGGTCGGCACCGATGTTCACCGTGACGCTGGTCCCGTCCTTCAAAGCCGCCACGCCGTGGAGCTCCAGGGGGATGGTCACCCACTGGTACTTGCGGATGCCTCCGTAATAGTGGGTCTTGAAAAAGGCCAGCTCACTGTCCTCGTACAGGGGGTTGGGCTTCAGGTCCAGCCGGGGGGAGTCGATGTGGGCGGCGGTGATCTGCGCGCCCTCGCCCAGGCTCTTCTGCCCGATGTGGGCCAGCATGACCGCCTTGCCCCGGTTGCAGACGTACAGCTTGTCCCCCGGCTTCACCTCCATGCCCCGGACATAGGGCCGGTAGCCCTTCTCCTCCGCCAGGCGGACGGCTTCAGCGGCGCACAGGCGCTCGGTCTTGCCAGCGTCCAGAAAGGCCATATAGCCGGCGCAGTAACCCTCCATGTCCGCCAGTTCCTCTTTGCCGATCTTGTCATAGCCGTTCTTTTGGGTGGAGAACAGCTTTTCCTTCAGTTCCTTGATCTCAGACTTCTCCATGTGTGTTTCCTCCTTTTCTCGGCCGTCCCGGGGCCCTCACCGGGCTCCGTGCCGCTTCTCCTCCTTGATGGTCTCCAGCAGACGGACGAAAAACTTCCTGGCCTCCTCCCGGAACTCCTCGGGGCTCTCCAGGCTGTTGCCCAGCTCGCAGTCGCACTTGCTCCGGTAATACTCATCCGGTCTCTGGGCGGAGATGCGGAGGCGGGCGTACTGCTCCGTGATGTTGTCCCGGGCCATGATGCGCCGGACCCGCAGCTCCACCGGGGCCGTCACCGCGATGGTGCGGTCGCACAGCCGGTCCAGCCCGCTCTCCAGCAGGTTGATGGCGTCGATGGCGTAAAGGCCGTCCCCGGTATTCTCCACACGGCGCTCGATCTCCGGGATCAAAAAGCGGAACACGATGCCGTTCAGCCTTGCCAGCCGGTCCTTTTTGGCAAAGACCTCCTGCCCCAGCTTTTTCCGGTCCAGCCTGCCGTCGGCGCCGAACACGCCGGGAAAACTGGCGTTGATGGCGTTCCGCAGCTCCTGGTTCTCATCCAGCATCTCATGGTACACCGCGTCGCAGTCGATGATGGTGCCCCCCAGATCCTGGATGGCTTCCAGCGCGCTGGTCTTGCCCGCGCCGGTGCAGCCGGTGATGCCCAGGATGATCCGCAGGCTGTCCGCCTCAATGATGTGGAAGCCGGCGGCCTTTTTCAGGCGGTTGCCCACCGCCAGCCCCAGCCCCCGGCTGTCCGGGCACTGGGCATAGATCTCCGTCACGGGGCTGCCGTCAAAGGTCCGCAGGGCATCGAACACCCGCTGGGCCTGGATCTGCTTGTCGGCGCTGGGCCCCAGGCTGTGAACCACCTGCTCCGAAAACAGCCCGGCGTACTCGTCAAAGCAGATGACGCCGGAACCGGGCCCCACCCGCCGCTGGATCTCCCGTGCGGAGGCCTCCGGCGCGCCGGTGACCACGGTAACGGGGGCCTTGGGGGCGTAGTGGCGGTATTTCATGCCGGGGGCCCGGGGCTTTTCCCCCTCCGGAAGGACGCCGGTGACCGCCTTGTCCACCGCGATGGGGCCGATCAGCTGCTCCAGCGCCTCCACCGGCAGCCCGCCGGGGCGCAGCAGCCGGGGCGGGTCGCAGGTCAGGTCCAGGATGGTGGACTCCACGCCCACCGCGCAGGGGCCGCCGTCCACCACGCCCTCGATCTTGTCGCTCATGTCCTCCATGACCGACTGGGCCGTGGTGCAGCTGGGCCGGCCGGAGGTGTTGGCGCTGGGCGCCGCGATGGGCACCCCCGCCTCCCGGATGATGGCCAGGGTCACGGGGTGATTGGGGCAGCGGACGCCCACGGTGTCCAGCCCCGCCGTGGTCTCGTCAGGCACCACGTCACGGCGCTTTAAGATCATGGTCAGCGGGCCGGGCCAGAACTTCCGGGCCAGCACATAGGCCATGGGCGGGATGTCCCGGCAGTACCGGGGCAGCCACTGGGGCCCCGTGACGTGGAGGATCAGGGGGTTGTCCTGGGGCCGCCCCTTGGCCTCAAAGATGCGGCGCACCGCTTTGGCGTCCAGGCCGTTGGCCCCCAGGCCGTACACCGTCTCCGTGGGGATGGCCACAAGGCCCCCCTCCCGCAGGATCTTGGCGGCGGCGGAGATCTTCTCCTCGATCTCCTTCTGCTGCCCCTTGGTGTCCCGCAGGTCATAATAAATCGTCTGCATATCGTTCGCCTCTATCTCTTTTCACCGGGCGTCCGCCCGCCGCGTTTTTGATACGAAATCGTTCCACAGGCCGCGCACCACAGCGCCAGCAGGAACAGGGGCAGCAGCATCATTGCCAAAAAGCCCGCCGTCCCCACGTCCTCCGCCGCGCGCAGATTCCCCGCCGCACAGCTCCCATCATACACCCAGCGGCAGATGAAAAACAACTCCGCCGCGCCGAAAAGGGCCGTCAGCCCCCAGGCCAGCGCGCAGCCTGCCAGTAAAAGCCGCCGTCTCACGCCTGCTCTCCCCCGCCCTTCAGCTTTTCCGCCCGGTCCGCCGTCACCAGGGCGTCGATCAGCTCGTCCAAATTGCCGTCCATGATGGCGTCGATCTTATAGAGCGTCAATCCGATGCGGTGGTCCGTCACCCGGCCCTGGGGGAAGTTGTAGGTGCGGATGCGCTCGCTGCGGTCGCCGCTGCCCACCTGGCTTTTCCGCTCCGCGGCGGCGGCGGCCTCCGTCCTCTCCCGCTCCGCCTCATACAGCCGGGACGCCAGGATGCGCATGGCCTTGTCCCGGTTCTGGAACTGGCTGCGCTCCTGCTGGCACTCCACCACTGTGCCGGTGGGCTTGTGGATCAGCCGCACGGCGGAGGAGGTCTTGTTGACGTGCTGGCCTCCCGCGCCGCTGGAGCGGTAGACCTGCATCTCGATGTCCGCCGGATTCAGCTCCACCTCCACGCTCTCCGCCGACCGCATCACCGCCACCGTGGCGGCGCTGGTCTGGATGCGCCCGCTGGCCTCCGTCACCGGCACCCGCTGGACCCGGTGGACGCCGCTCTCGAATTTCAGCCGGCCGTAGGAGCCCTCTCCCTCGATCAGCACACTGCACTCCTTCACGCCGCCAAGCTCCGTTTCGTTCATGCTCACGATATCCGTCTTCCAGCCCCGGCCCTGGGCGTACATGGTATACATCCGCAGGAGGGACGCGGCAAACAGGGCGGCCTCCTCGCCGCCGGTGCCCGCCCGGATCTCCAGGATCACGTCCCGGCTGTCGTCCGGGTCCCTGGGCAGCAGCAGAACCGTCAACTCCTCCCGGAGCCGCTGGATCTCCGCCTTGGCGGCGGACAGCTCCTCCTGGGCCAGCTCCCGGAAGCCCGGCTCGTGAAGCAGCGCCTCCGCCTCGGCCCGGCTCCGCTCCGCCTGTTCCAGGGCGTGCCAGGCCTCCGCAACGGGCGCCAGCTCCTTCAGCTCCCGATTGATGGCCCGCAGCCGGTCCGGGTCGCCGTAAACGGCGGGGTCCGTCAACTGGGCCTCCAGATCCTCGCGCCGCAGGGCCAGTTCTCTTAGTTTATCCAACAAAGGCGTCGTCCCTTCCTTCCATAAGATCGAATGAAAAGGGAACCCGCTATTGCTGCCCCAAAAAGTCCCGCACCTGCCGCAGAAATTCCTCCCGCCAGAAGGCATAGCCCACAGAGCCGCTCCGCAGGGAACCGGCGGCCCGGTGGCCGCAGGGCGTATACAGATCCATCTGCGCGAAGACCTCCTCGCTCTTTTCCTCACTGCCCCGGGTGACCAGATACGCGGCGTTCTGCAGTTCCCTGCCGCTGCGCTTCAAAAAATCCCGGACCGGGGAGCTGCACCGCCCCGCCCAGACGGGGGAGCCGACGATGACCAGCCGGTACTCCTTCAGCGGCCGCTTTGTCTCAAAGGGCCGGATGGGCGGCGTGGTGCGGCGCATGGCGTCCAGGCCGCAGCGGAGCCACCCGCCAAAGCCGCCCCGGGACACGCCGTCCTGCAATTCCACCAGTTCGGCGTCCAGGGCCTGGGCGATCTCCTCCATGGCCTTTTTGGTATGGCCCGTCCGGGAGTAATACATACATAATACATCGTTCATATCCTGATACCTCAATCAAATACCAAAGTCTTGCCCAGGGCGAAAAATTCCCGGATGTAATAGTTGACCTCCAGCAGCCGCCAGGGGACCTCCGCCGGGATGTCAACTTCCGTCAGCCCCTCCCGCTGGGCGATCAGATGCGCCCGGAAGCAGTGAAAATCACTGGTGACCACGGCGATGACCGCCGTATCCGTGTCCACGCCGTTTTCCTGCAGAAGGGCCTTGGAAAAAGCGAAATTTTCCGCCGTGCTGGTGGACTTGTCCTCCAGCAGATACCGGCTGTCCTCCTCCCCGCCGGACCGCAGCGCCCGGTACATAGCCTCCGCCTCGGAGATGTCCTCCCCGGGGCCCTGGCCGCCGGAGAGCACCACCGGGATATCCGGGTGCTTTTCCAGATAGCCCGCCGCCGCGTCGATGCGGCTTTGCAGGATCAGCGACGGCGTCTCCCCGTTGACCCCGGCCCCCAGGACGATGACCGCGTCCACCGGGAGGGCGGTGTTGTCCCGCTCACCGCAGGAGAGCAGCAGGCCTTCCACTGACAGAAACAGCCACAGGCCCACGGCCAGGACCCCGTAAAATATCCGCAGGCACAGCTTCCCCGCATCGGAATGCTCCGCCCAGCGGCCCAGCAGAAACACCAGCGCGCACACGCCTATCAGAGCAATGGCCAGCCAGCCGGAAAAGCGAGCGCCCGGCAGCACGGTGAGGCACAGTACCGCCACCGCCAGAAGGGCCACTGCCGCGATTGTCAAACACGGCTCCCGATACCGATACCGTTTCCGTCCCCGGTAGCTGGAGACTTTTATCCCTTTCCGCGCTTTAGCCTTCTGCCGCTTCACTCAAACTCTCCCACTTTTCATACAGCGCGTCCAGCTCCGCCTGGACGGTCTCTTTCTCTTTCATCAGCTCATTGAGCTTCTCATAGTCGCAGGCGGCGGCCTCCATATCGGCGTCCAGCGCCGCCAAACGCTCCTCGGTCTTGGCGATATCCCGCTCGCAGATGGTCAGCTGCCGCCGGGCGGCCTGCTGGGCCTTATTTCCCCGCTGGGGGCGTTCTGTCACGGTCTTTTCCTTTACGGGCTTTGGCGTCTCTGCCTTTTCCGCCTCCTCCTGGGCCTTGACCTGGCGGTACTGGGCAAAGCCCATGGGATAGTCGGTGATGGTCTCCCCCGCCAGCTCCCAGACGCGGGTGGCGAAGCGGTTGATGAAATAGCGGTCATGGCTGACGAACAGCAGCGTGCCGTCATAGGCCTCCACCGCCTCCTCGATCCACTCTCTCGACGCGATGTCCAGGTGGTTGGTGGGCTCGTCCAGGATCAAAAAGTTGATCTCGTCGTCCATCAGCATGCACAGCCGCAGCCGGCTCTGCTCGCCGCCGGAGAGGACGGACACGGGCTTCATCACGTCCTCACCCCGGAATTCATAGGCCGCCAGCCGGTTGCGGGCAGACTGGGCGGAAAGGCCCTTTTTTGCCGCCATCATGTTCTCCACCAGATTCCAGTCCGGATGGTCAAAGTGGATGATCTGGGGCAGATAGGCCAGCCGCACCTGGGGGCCGGTCTTGATCCGGCCGTCGTCGGGGTACAGCTCCCCCACGATCATCTTGATGAGGGTGGACTTCCCCGTGCCGTTGTCGCCGATGAGGGCGATGCGCTCGCCCCCCTCCACCTTCAGGGTGATGCCGTCGAACAGGTGCTTTTCCCCGTAGGACTTGGCCAGATTGCGGATGCCCAGCACCTCGTCGCCGTGGAACTCGGCGGTGGAGAAGCGGGCGTCCATCTTCCGGGCCTTGGTGGGCTTGGAAGTGGTCCGCATCCGCTCGATGCGCCGTTCCATGGAGATGGCCCGGCGGTAGGTCTTGTCCATGCCCTGGAAGGCCCACAGC
>ENA-UOJC01003061-UOJC01003061.1-human-gut-metagenome-genome-assembly--contig:-C104-NODE-3061-length-16567-cov-23.679385_pt1 | contig 16567 bp, 8 predicted proteins | sample MGYA00242339_ERZ723886 | MGnify/ENA metagenome assembly ERZ723886 | reverse complement strand
GAGGGGTTATTACTCCGGCAACGGTAAGGCAGAAAGAGGACGGCAGATACGAACTCATTTCAGGACACAGACGAAAGCGAGCTTGTGAGCTTGCCGGGTTTGATACGCTCCGTTGTGAAGTCGTTGACCTGAACCGAGACGAAGCCACGATTTTAATGGTTGAGAGCAACTATCAAAGGTCGCAGATACTTCCCTCTGAAAAAGCCTATGCCTACAAAATGCGTTTGGAAGCGATGAAAAGGCAAGGTTTTCGTTCCGATTTAACTTCTACCCCAGTGGGTCAGAAGTTCTCAGTTGAACAAATTGCAGATAAATCGGACGACAGTAAAACGCAAATTCAGCGATATATTCGCCTTACAAACCTTGTTCCCGAACTTTTGGATTATGTTGATGAGGGGCGAATTAAAATGCGACCGGCGGTTGAATTGTCTTTTCTCGATGAGGACAGTCAGCGTGATGTGGTTGATGAAATCGACCTGAACGACGCAACCCCGTCCCACGACCAAACAATCCGTATGCGAAAGTTCTTTGAGGAGGGCAAGCTCACAACCGAAGCAATCCAAGCGATTATGTCGGAGGAAAAACCAAACCAAAGGGAGAAAATTGTTTTGAGGGGCGACAGGGTTCGACAGCTTATCCCGAAGAACATTCCCATAAGCCAAACGGAGGATTTTGTGTGCAAGGCATTGGAGCATTACAACAAGTTTCTGCGAAGCAGAGCCGACCGTGACAGCCGATAGCCTTCCCCCTTTCTCACACTCTAACCCCTATATATACCGGCTATTAACCTGCTGAAAAATATACTCTATCTCCCTTGAGTATATCTATCTCAATAACATATAGCTGTCTATATAAGGGTTCGCACATTTGGAGCAAAAGCAAAATGTCTGCTACGATAAAAAGTTCACCAATCGCACCTTTGATGTTTTGACCGGTTTTGATTACGATTAAGGCAGAAAGGAGCGATGGATATGAAAAAAAGGCTGATACCTTGTGTTCTTGCCTGCCTGATGATTTTCCTCGTAGGTTGTAGCGGTAACACAGCCAAGGAAGCTGCACAGGAGATAACGAAAACGGAGACTTCTTTTCCGGCTGGTAATACCGAAACAAATTCTCAGGAAGATACGGCAGAAGAACCGGAAAGCACGGCAGTTCAGGAAGATACACCGATTACGGCAGAAGAAAGCCAATCAACCGCTGAAAGTCAGACGGTTGCAACTGTTCAGACAAAACCGGCGGAAGATAAAACGGCTGAAACTCCTGTAACTGAAAAACCAAAGGCAGAGCCACCAAAGCAGACAACCACTCAGGCTGAGCCCGAAAAACAAACGGAACAGCCAAAAGAACAGACAACTGCCGAACAAAAGCCGGTTGAAAAACCGACTGAAAAGCCGGCAGAACCGAAACCGACAGAGCCGCCCAAGCAGACATTTGATGTCAGCCCTTATGTAAGTTACGCAAAAGAGTATGCGGTGAGCATAGGGCTTTCTCTTGACAGCACGGCGACAGAATGTTGGGACAACCCCATATCCGCAAATCCTAACCGAAGCGGTATCAAGTCTGATATTGAAAGCAGACTGAACCGATACAAGAACAGCGAGGGTTTTACCGCTGTGTGGATATGGACAGAAAAGCTATCCGATACGGAGTACAACATCTATATCGGCTACTGCTAAAACAAAATAATTTTAAGCGGACGCACTGAGTAAAATCGGTGCGTTTTTGCATTTCAAGGAGGAAAACGCAATGGTTAAAACAAAATTCAAGAAAGCCGTCTCGCTTATGTTGGCGGCGGTTATGAGCCTTACAGCTTTTATGAGCATTGGGGCAACGACAGCCTTTGCAGCCGTAGGCGAAAAAGCCGATGTGTACCTCGTCGATTATCCCCGAAGCGGAGATACCAATAACAACGGCGAATGGGGACACGGCAATCTCAACTATATGAACGGTTGGAAAGGCTTGTCCACGAAATATACGGGACTTCGTGCAATGGGTTCGTATTCGGGCAATATCGCCTACTGTATCGAGCCGGGTACAGGTCAGCGGACTGGAGATACTCTCACCGAAAAGGACGAGAACTTCTTCAACAACATCAGTCCGAACGGTACGATTTCCGGCGATGATATTCGCCTGCTTATCGGTCGTATCTTGCAGTACGGCTACCGTGGAGGAATTTCGACAAGCTGGAAGTCGCAGAATGAAAGCGACGCAAACTGTATCGCCCACGCTTATGCCACTCAGATTTTGATTTGGGAAACGATTGTCGGCGAAAGAGACGCAGGCTTCAATCACGTTTCTACGGGCGGGTACAATGCCGTGCTTGAATGTGTAAGCTCTGCACACCCTCTCCGCAGTAAAATCCTGTCTTACTACAACAGTATGGTAACAAGCGTTCAGTACCATACGAAAGTTCCGAGCTTCTGCACAAGGTCAAGCGGTTCTGCCAAGGTAAACGAGCTTGAATGGAACGGAAGCAAGTATGTTGCAACTCTCACCGATACAAACGGTGTGCTTGGCAACTACAACTTCTCGGCAAACATTGACGGCGTTTCGTTCTCTGTCAGCGGAAACAAATTGACTGTTTCGATGGAGAAAGCTCCGAGCAAGGAATTTACCATCACAGCCGCAAAAAAGAACGGTGTCCGCAGAGGTGTAGTTGTATGGACTGACGGTATCCATCAGAATGGCAACGGCATTCAGGATGTGGTCACTTATGCTCAGGAGGTCAGCGACCCTGTCAGCGGATTTGTCAAAATGAAGGTAAGCTACGGCTCTTGTCAGATTGTAAAGACAAGTGAGGACGGAAAGGTTGACGGTATTCAGTTTACCATCAGCGGTAACGGTGTCAATCAGACTGTAACAACCGCAAACGGCGGCAAATTCCAACTGGATAACCTTATGCCCGGTGTTTACACGGTAACAGAACAGTCTATCGACAAATATGTACCGCAGGAGGTTCACAGAGTTACTGTTGTTGCCGGTCAGGTGGCAAAGGTCAACTTCAATAATGTTCTCAAGAGAGGTAATCTTCAGGTTATCAAATCTTCGGAGGATAATCTGGTCGAGGGTGTAACTTTCCACCTTTACGGAACTTCGCTTGCGGGTATTACCGTAGATGAATATGCAGCGACAGATAAGAACGGTGTTGCTTCTTTCGATGATGTGCTTATAAGCGGCACTACCCCATACACCATTGAGGAAGTGGATACCGCAATCCGTTATGTTGTGCCTGCAAATCAGACCGCACCGATTAACTGGAAAGAAGTAACCACAAGAAACTTCACGAACATTCTCAAAAAGTTCAGCGTAACCGTAACAAAGAGCGACCGAGAGGAAGGCACACCGCAGGGCGACGCTACCCTTGCCGGAGCAGTTTACGGCATTTATAAGGGCGAAACCCTTGTGGACAAATATGTTACGGATAAGAACGGGCAGTTTACCACAAAGGAATATATCTGTGATGATGACTGGACAATCCGTGAAATCACGCCGTCCGAGGGTTATCTGCTCGACGGTACAATCCATAAGGTCGGTGCTGAACCGCAGCTTTATACGGTGGAACACAATCAGACCGCAAATGATGTTACCGAACAGGTTATGAAAGGCAATATCGCTATCATCAAGCATACCGATGACGGCGAAACAAAGATTGAAACACCGGAAAACGGTGCAACTTTTGAAATCTATCTGAAATCTTCCGGCAGCTTTGATTCAGCAGAGGAAGATGAAAGAGATGTAATTGTTTGTGATGAAAACGGCTTCGGTCAGACAAAGGATATGCCTTACGGCGTATATACCGTTCATCAGACCTCCGGTTGGGAGGGGCGTGAGTTAATGGACGACTTCGATGTGTTCATTTCTCAGAACGGACAGACCTACCGCTATCTTATTAACAACGCAAACTTTGAAAGCTATATCAAGGTTGTTAAGGTGGACGCAGAAAGCGGTAAAAACATTCCTTATGCCGGTGCTGGGTTCAAAATCTTTGACCCGGACGGCAATCAGGTAACAATGACTTTCACTTATCCTACTCCGACAACGATAGATATTTTCTACACTGATGCAAACGGACAGCTTGTTACACCGGAGAAACTGGAATACGGCAAGGGATATTCTCTTGTTGAGGTTCAGGCTCCTTACGGATATGTGCTTGACAGCACACCGGTGTACTTTGATGTGGCAGAGGAACATTCTTCCGATGAGGGTGGTATTACCGTGATTAAGGTCGATAAGCCTAATATGGCACAGAAAGGTACTGTCAGCATTGAAAAGACCGGCGAGGTATTCTCAGGGGTAAATATCTCCGGAGAGGAAAATGCCGATGTGATTTATCAGCCTGTCTATGAAGTGAAAGGTCTTGCAGGTGCGGTTTATGAGATTACCGCAGCAGAAGATATTATCACTCCTGACGGAACACTCCGTTATGCAAAGGGCGAGGTCGTAGATACTGTTACCACAGATGAAAACGGACTTGCAAAGAGTAAGGAGCTTTACCTCGGCAGATATACGGTAGTTGAAATTACCGCACCGGAGGGTATGGTTATCAACAAGGAAGCACACGAGGTCGAGCTTACCTACGCAGGTCAGGAAGTCGCCGTGACCGAAACGGCAACCAGCTTCGTAAACGAGAGACAAAAGGTTACGGTAAGTCTTGAAAAAGCTATCGAGAAGAACGACATCTTCAATATCGGCAACGGCGATGAAGTGAAGAACATCAGCTTCGGACTTTTCGCTGCTGAGGAACTTGTTTCAACAAGCGGTACTTCTATCCCGGCAGACGGTCTGATTGAGATTATCTCACTTTCCGAAAATGGTAAGGCTGTTATCAAAACCGACCTTCCTTTTGGAAGCTACTATGTAAAGGAACTTGCAACTGATGAGCATTATATCCTTACCGACGCCAAGTATCCGTTCACTTTCAGCTATGCCGGTCAGGATACCGCAAATGTTGAGATTTCGGTCAATGACGGCAAGCCGATTGAAAACAAGCTCATTTACGGTTCTGTTTCCGGTAAGAAGATTACCGAAAACGGCGAAGCACTGGGAGGTGCTGTAATCGGTCTGTTTAAGGCTGATGAAACCGTATTTACAAAAGAAAATGCTTTGATGACTGCTACCTCTGAAAATGACGGTAGCTTTTCTTTTGACAAAGTACCGTATGGAAACTGGATTGTAAGAGAAATCGAACAGCCGAAGGGCTTTGTGCTTGATGAAACTTCTTATGAAGTTAGAATCTCCGAGGTCGGTCAGGTCATTGAGGTTGAAATCGTCAATGAGTATGTTCACGGCAATATCAAGTTGACTAAGGTCGATGAAGATTACCCGGACAACAAGCTGACAGGAGCGACCTTTGAGGTTTACAAAGATGTAAACGGAGACGGCAAATTGGACGACGGCGACGAGCTTATCGGAACGCTCTCCGAAACCTCTACCGGTATTTACGAGATGAAGGAGCTTCTCTACGGAAAATACCTTGTAAGAGAAACCAAAGCACCGGAAGGCTTTGAACTTGATAAGGGTGTGTACTCTGTTTTCATTGAAAAAGATGAAACCACCTACGAGGTAGAAAACAAAGCCGGTGTCGGCTTCATTAACACGGCTATGAAAGGAAACCTGAAAATCGTTAAAACTTCCTCTGACGGTAAGGTTGAAGGCTTCACTTTCAGAGTTACAGGAGTAAACGGTTACGACCGAAGCTTCACGACCGATAAGAACGGCGAAATCATTATCGAAGGTCTGCGTATCGGCGATTACACCATTTCCGAGGTTCAGGATAGTGTTTCTGCTTCCTATGTGCTTCCTGCGGATAAGATTGCAACCGTAAAGGTCGGTTCTACTACCGTTGTGGAAATGCACAATGAGCTGAGAGATACACCAAAGACCGGAGACAACAGCAATGTCGGCTTGTGGACTGCACTTGCGGGACTTTCTGCCCTCGGCATTGTAGGCACAGCCATTATTGCGTACAGAAAAAAGAAGAAGGAGGACAATGAGTAATGGACGCTAAAACAATCGTAGCAGTTGTATTGGTCGCCTTTATTATCGGCGGCTTTATCTTCTTGCAGATTAAGAACAGAAAGAAATAAGGAACACCAAAGTGGGCGGAGTGAAAACTTCGCCCACGGTTCTTTTACGGAGGTGCATTATGAACAAGCTAAAGACGGTTGACAGCAAGGTGCTTGCAATACTCAGAGAATGCCCCGAAACGAGGTATGACGATATGCAGCTTATCCTTTGCTATTACAACCGATACAGCTATATGAGAGTCGGAGATTTACCGCTTGAGGATATAGTCAACAACTATAAAGGGTACGGCTTGCCGTGCTTTGAGACTATCCGCAGAGCAAGACAGAGAGTGCAATCCCTGTTTCCCGAACTGTCAAGGCAGTGCAGTGGCTGCGACTGCGGAAACATCAGAATTGTGATTGAAGTAAGCTGAGGTGTGGATATGAACGAGGAAAAAAGAAAAATCGGTGAATACACCGTTCTCTGCTCGGTCAATGTGGGCGAAAAGGAGGTTATCTTGGCTTCCAATGAGCAAAGCACAAACGGCGATAAGTTTTTGTGCGGCTTTGCAGAGCGAAACGACCTGTTTGAACTGTGTTCGGAATGTATGGTAAGCGATGACTATATCGAAATCGTACACCTTTTCGGTAGCCGTGTGGCGAATGAAGCGGAGCTTTTCAAGGAACAGGTCGAAAAGCTGGATATTCCAATCACACTCATAACGGAAGCCGATTGTATCCCCGACCACTATTCCAAAGACATCAACGGCAAAATCATAGCTATTGACCCCAAGGTATTAAAGCCCGAATTTCAGAGAGCCGACAGACAGCTCTACTATGTTACGGGAGGTTTCGGTGCGTCGGCAAACAGCCGTGGAAGTGCTGTGTTCTGCACAAATCTTCACACCGGCAAATCCACCCGATACGAAAGAATGGACGTTATGGGCGAGGTAAAGCCTGAGTGTCTGCCTGAATGGGCAAAGGAAAAGGCACAAGAGCTTTTACACAAGAAGCGAAACAAAGACAAAGAACGATAAGGAGGACAAAGCAATGAAGGAAAAATTCACTTTTCAACAGAAAACAAAGCTTCTGACGAAACTGTTTGACGCAGGCTGCAATACCGAAAAGAAATTGCAGCAGCTTGATATGGAGAGCATTTTGAAAATTCCCGGTATCACTATTCCGGATATGAGCCTGATTATCGAGCTTCAGAAGCAGACCAAAGCCAATAAGCTGTTCTCTTATTTGGGAGGTGGCACTGATGAGCAGTCAGGAACAGAATGACCGCCATATCATTTGGAGCGACATTAGCCTTGACCTTGATGATTGGCGAGAGTCTTTGGAGGAACTGTATCCCGGATATTCCGATGATGAGCTTTACGACATTATGGTAAAATCCAATGCCGAAAATCTTTATGATGAACGAGTAAATCTCAACATTCAGCTTTCACAGCCGATTATCGTAATCGGCGACCTCGGCAGATGGAACGGCAGAGTGTCGGGCTACAAGATGATTGATTCCGGCAACATCAAGGATTGCCTTTATTCCGATACCGATTACACCGAATGGTATGTGGATAAGTACGGTGATCTTCGAGCCGACGCCGTTCATCACGACGGCACAAACCATTATCTTTACCGTGTATTCAAAGACGGTGTTACCGATACGCAGATTGAAAATCTGCAAGATAAAATCTATAACGGAAAAGCCACAAGAGCCGACATCACACGAGTTACCAAAAGGCTCGGCGATGACATTGCCGGAGTTTATGGTTTTCCTATTCCAAAGCAAAGACAACCAAACGAACAAGCGAGGTGATGAAAATGGATTACAGAGTATTGACCGAAGCGGAGCGAAAGTACACCTTCAGCCAAAGTCAGCAGCTCTCTATGCAGACCGGTCTTATCGGATATTTGCGAGCCGACTTCGGTTCTACCGGGAACGAGTTTTGGACGACTTGGAACGATTTCAGAAAAGACTTGAAAACCGATGAATTTAAGGCTGAATTTGATGATGTGATAAACGGATTGCGTGACGGCGATGTTTTGTCCGGCAGAAAGTCTATGTCCTCTTACTGCTATTCCACTCCCGACAGCTCCTTTAATGATGACCGCAACCACTACGGTATTCGTCTTGATACGGAAAAGTACAGCTATCTTATGAGGTTTAACCCCAACAGGGGCGAATACAATCTGTACTGCTATTGCTATCAGAAAGAGTGGCTGAACAGCCACTTGAAAAATACCGAGCGTGGTATCCGATTTATTGACCCGCACTATCAGGAGCAGTTTCGCATTGCGGACGGAGAGAAAATCTCAATTAAGCTCGGCGACGGCAAAACAATGGAGAGGACTTGCAGATATATTGACGACTACCATTTGGAGGTCGGCACAAATCTCTACCATATCTGCGAATTTGCCGAGCTTTGCGAGAGAAACGGTCATACCGTAGAACCAGCCGCAAAAGAAAACACAAAAACTGCAAAGGACAAAGGAATATCACGATAAGGAGGTGCAGACGAGGTGGCAAGAAAATTTGACCTGATTTCGGAGCTGTATGAAAGAACCTGTTTTGCAGTTACAGACAATCCGGTAAACTGGCAATCGTTTCTGAAAACCGCAGGCAGAAATTTCAGGCTCCGATTTGATGAACAGCTTCTCATTTATGCCCAAAGACCCGATGCAACAGCCGTGCTTGAAATCGAACGATGGAACGGTACTTTCGGTCGCTGGGTAAACCGAGGAGCAAAGGGTATTGCCGTATTTGAGGACGCAGACAGAAGCCGTCAAAGGCTGATTCATTACTTTGATATATCGGACACCCACGAAAGCCGATATTCCCGCCCTGTTCCGATTTGGGAGATGAGACCCGATTATGAAGCAGAGGTTATCGAAACGCTTGAAAACACTTTCGGGGCGGTAAACGATACAACGAGTATTGAAAATGTCGTCAAAGAGAGCATTGCCAATGCCGTTGAGGACAACATCGCAGACTATATCTCCGACTTTATGAGTTTGGGTGCAGGAAGCGATATTGAGTATTTGTCTGCCGACGAAGCAAATGCCTTGTATTTGGAGCTTGTCAGAAACAGCGTATCATATATGGTTATGGCACGATTGGGACTGGACGCAGACAAGGTTTATTCTCCCGATGACTTTGTCGGGATTTCAAGCTTCAATTCACAGGAAGTTCTCAATGCGGTGGGTATTGCTACAAGCGACATTGCTGAAATGGCGTTGCTTCCTGTCAGCAGAACAATCAGCACGCTCAGTAAGGAAAATCGCATAATTGATGAACAGGGGCAATCCGAATACAATAAAGACATCAAAGACGAAAGGAGTCAAAGCGATGAGCGAAATCACATACACGATGGTGGGAGATTACAATCTTCCGAACCTGAGGCTGCCGGAGCAGACGGAAGTAACTCTCGGCAGATGGTCGCAGATGAGGAGAACTTATCTGAAGGAACATCACAAAATCCTGTACTACAATCTTCTGACGAAAGGGATTCTGAACAGTCACTTGGCGGAGGTTCAGCAGAGAGCCAGCGAACTGGAGGAAACTCTCGTAAAGCAGATGGCAGAGAAAGCGGGACTGACCGAGCAGATGAAAGCGGAAGATATGATGAAATGGGTTCGCCTGATGAACAACATCAGGAACTCGGCACAGGAAATCGTGAAGAATCAGGTAATATTCGCTTAGAGTATTACGACAGAAACCACGAGGACAAGAGCCTGCCGTTTTTCGGTGGCGATGATACTATCCGAGAGATACTCGGCACTACCCCGCATTTGTCCGCTTCAAAGGAAGAAATCAAAGACTTCTATGAGAGAAATACGGACAATGCGACCCGTACCGAATATATCAAGGGTATTTTCAACAACGATTACACACAGCTACCTTTAAGCAACGGCAGGCTTGTCGGCTACAAAACATTTCAGAATGTCCTCCACTTGTGGGAGGGCGAATACGAAAACAGAACCGCTCAGAGCTTCTACGACTGGGGCGTTATCGCACAGCATTTTGAAGCAATGAGACTTTTGGGAGAATTGACCGATACAATGAAGCCGCTTCCGTCTATGGACGGTCAGTTGACTCTCATTATGGGAAATCAGGCAGAGGAACAAAAAACCTCTGCCTTTACTTTTTCTCAGGAAATCATAGACGCTGTACTGACCCGTGGAAGCGGAGTTTCCGAGGGCAAAATGCGTATCTATGAACAGTTTGAAAAGAGCCTTTCCGCAAAAGAGAACGCCGACTTCTTGAAAAACGAATACGGTTGGGGCGGCTCTTATCCGGTCATCATCGGTGCAGGCATTGACGAACAGCACGACGGAAAAGGTATCACAATTTCAAAAGGTATCGGAAGCGACAAGCCGCACATTACACTTTCTTGGTCTCAGGTGGAAAAGCGTATCGGAGACCTTATCCGAATGGACAGATACTTAAATCCAAAGGAAAAAGAAAAGTACCCGGAATGGCTTGAAAAGCAGGAAGAACGGCGAGCCGAGCTTGCAGAGCAGAGAAAAAACCGAGAGATACTCTCTACCGCACCGCCTGAGCCTGAAAACAAAGTGGACGAAACGGAAGCACAGTATGAATATCATCTCGGCGACAGCGTGTATATCGGGGCTTCTCAGTATGAGATTTTATCCTTTGACGAAAACCGTGTAATGCTCTATGACTTTGATATGCCCCTTTTCAACAAGGAGCTTCCAAGGGAAGAATTTGACCGAAAAGTGCGTGAAAATCCAATGAACGACCACTTGAAGGTCAGTGTATTACCGGCGGAAGAAAAAGCCGTTACAGGCGAAAATGAAGTTCAAAACGATACCAAAACCGTACAGAATTTCAGTCCGAAAACCGGTTATGACGACGCCTTCTTTATCGACCGGGACAATGAAAGTGTAATTTGGATGTACTATAACCCCGACAGCAATGCCGGAGGTCAGTATGTTACAAATACGCTTTCTTTTGACGATATACAGCAAGCTGTACGGAAATATGACTCGGCTGAGGATTTCTTTGATTACCTCGGCAGTATTGCAAATCAGGAGCTTGCCGATGTAGGCACGGAATGGTTTGAGGACGCAGACCGAGAATTTCACAGGACACCGGATTTGACCGACTGTACCTCCGCCACAATGGAAGCACTCATTGAAAACGCTGAAAGAACTGATATGGTGGCAACGAACATCGGAAATGTACCGATTGAGGATTACAGAGAAATCGTTGCTACTCAAAACGGTTTTGACAGTTATGAGGAAATGTATAACGAGGGTGTTCGTATCGGCAACGGTTACGACAAAGAGCCTGAACCGATTGTACCCGCTTGGGAGCAAAAGAAAAAGTCAAAGGTAAAGAGCTTTGACCTCCACCCGGATATTCCGATGTCGGAGCGACACAACTTTGACCTTGCCAATAATCAGGTTGAAGAAGTGAACAAAAAAGAGCGTTTTCACAGAAACTATGCAGCGATTAAGGTCTTGAAGGATTGTCAAAACGAAAACCGTTTTGCAACACCTGACGAGCAGAAAATCTTGTCGAGATATGTCGGTTGGGGCGGTATTCCCGAAGCCTTTGACGAACGAGCCGGAGCTTGGCATACAGAGTATGCAATGCTGAAAAATATCCTAACGCCGGAGGAATATGCGTCGGCAAGAGAAAGCACCTTGACCGCCTTTTACACTCCGCCCGAAGTATCTACCGCCATTTACAAGGTGTTGGAACAGATGGGATTTCAGGAGGGCAACCTGCTTGAGCCGTCCTGCGGTATCGGTAACTTCATCGGTATGCTGCCTAAGTCAATGGAAAACGCAAAGGTTTACGGTGTTGAGCTTGATACCATTTCAGCCGGTATCGCTCAGCAGCTTTATCAGAAATCTTCCATTGCGGCACAGGGCTTTGAGGAAGTAAATGTCCCCGACAGCTTCTTTGACGGTGTTATCGGCAACGTGCCTTTCGGAGATTTCAAAGTCTCCGATAAACGATATGACAAGTACAACTTCTTAATCCACGATTATTTCTTTGCGAAATCGCTTGATAAATTACGCCCCGGCGGTGTGATGGCTCTTGTGACAAGCAAAGGAACTATGGACAAGGAAAACTCCAATGTGCGTAAATATATCGCACAGAGGGCGGAGCTTCTCGGAGCAATCAGACTTCCGAATGACACCTTCAAAGGCAATGCCGGAACAGAGGTTGTATCCGATATTCTGTTTTTGCAAAAGCGAGACAGGCTTATAGATATTGAGCCGGATTGGGTTCATCTTGACACCGACGAAAACGGTATAAGGATGAACTCATATTTTGTGCAGCACCCGGAAATGATACTCGGCGAAATGAAAATGGTAAGCGGTCGTTTCGGACCGGAAGCAACCTGTGAACCGTTTGAAAATGCCGACCTTTCGGAGCTTTTGAACGAAGCAGTCTCAAACATTCACGGAGAAATCTCCGAATACGAGGTTGCCGACGAGCTGGAGGAAGAAGATAATTCTATCCCGGCAGACCCTACGGTAAGGAACTTCTCTTACACAATTTTGGACGATAAAATCTATTTCCGTGAGAACTCCCGTATGTCCCCGGTGGAGGTATCGGCAACCGCCGAGAACCGTATCAAGGGTATGATTGGGATAAGAGATTGCGTTCGCAACCTGATTGAACTGCAAACCGAGGATTACCCCGACAGCGAAATCAAACAGGCACAGAAAAAGCTGAACACTCTGTATGACAGCTTTACAAAGAAGTACGGACTGATTAACAGCCGTGCCAATACTTCCGCCTTTTCCGATGACAGCTCCTATGCTCTGCTCTCTGCTCTTGAGGTCTTGGACGAAGATGGCGAACTGGAACGCAAGGCGGATATGTTCTTCAAGAGAACGATTAAACCGCACAAGCCGGTAACGGAGGTTGACACCGCAGACGAAGCGCTTGCCGTGTCTATGGGTGAAAAAGCCACCATTGATATGGAGTATATGCAAGAGCTTTCCGGCAAGAGCGAGGAGGAATTGTTTGCCGACTTAAAGGGCGTTATATTCCTTAATCCTCTCTATGAGTACGGTAATTCCTATGAACCTAAGTATCTGATGGCAGACGAATATCTGTCGGGCAATGTCCGTGAGAAGCTGGCGACAGCCAAAAGGTCTGCGGCATTGTATCCCGAAGATTACACCGTCAATGTGCAGGCACTTGAAAAGGTGCAGCCAAAGGATTTGACGGCAAGCGAGATTTCCTTAAGGCTCGGTGCGACTTGGATACCGCCCGAAATATTCCAACAGTTTATGTTTGAGTTTCTCGACACCCCACGCTATGCACAATGGAATATCAAGGTTCACTACTCTCAGTTTACCGGAGAATGGAACATTGAGGGAAAGAGCTATGACCGTTCCAATGTTAAAGCGTACAGCACATACGGCACTTCCCGTATTAACGCATATAAGATAATCGAGGAAACGCTCAATCTGAAAGATGTCCGAATCTTTGACTATATCGAAGATGACGAAGGCAAAAAGAAAGCCGTTCTCAATAAAAAAGAGACGGCAATCGCACAGGCAAAGCAGGAGCTTATAAAGCAAGGCTTTCAAGATTGGATATGGGCTGACCCTGCCCGCCGAGAAAAACTGACGAAGATGTATAACGAAAAGTTCAACAGTATAAGACCCCGTGAGTATGACGGCAGTCACATTGTCTTTAATGGTATGAACCCTGAAATTGAACTGAGAGAACATCAGAAAAACGCTGTGGCTCATATTCTTTATGGTGGTAACACTTTACTTGCTCACGCAGTCGGCGCTGGTAAAACCTTTGAAATGGTGGCGGCTGCTATGGAGTCCAAACGACTGGGACTTTGCAATAAGTCTCTGTTCGTAGTCCCGAATCACTTAACTGAGCAATGGGCGGCGGAGTTCTTGCAGCTCTATCCAGCGGCGAATATTCTTGTTGCGACTAAGAAAGATTTTGAAACAAAAAACCGCAAGAAGTTCTGCGGTCGAATTGCTACGGGAGATTACGACGCCGTCATTATCGGTCATTCTCAGTTTGAAAAAATACCGATGTCCATTGAAAGACAGAGGGCAATTCTTGAGCAGCAGCTTGAAGAACTGACAGACGGTATTATGAATTTGAAGCGAAATCGTGGAGAAAACTTCTCCATTAAACAGCTTGAAAAGTCTAAAAAATCCGTGAAGCAAAAGCTGGAAAAGCTCAACGACCAAAGCCGAAAGGACGATGTTGTTACCTTTGAAGAACTCGGTGTTGACAGGCTCTTTATTGACGAGAGTCATTATTACAAGAACCTCTACCTTTACACCAAAATGCGTAATGTGGGCGGTATCGCTCAAACGGAAGCACAGAAATCCTCCGACCTGTTTATGAAGTGCCGATACCTTGATGAGCTTACAGGCGGTCGAGGAACGGTATTTGCAACCGGCACTCCTATCTCAAACAGTATGGTGGAACTCTATACCATTCAGCGATACTTGCAGTACAACACGCTTGTAAAAAACAACTTGCAGCACTTCGACTCGTGGGCAAGTACCTTTGGAGAGACTGTAACAGCCGTTGAGCTTACCCCGGAGGGAACGGGTTACAGAGCGAAAACCCGCTTTGCAAAATTCTACAACCTTCCGGAGCTTATGGCTATGTTTAAGGAGGTTGCCGACATCAAGACGGCGGATATGCTGGAGCTGCCTGTGCCGGAAGCACACTTCCACAATGTTGCAGTCAAGCCGTCGGAAATGCAGAAAGAAATGGTTGCTTCCCTTGCAGAACGAGCCGAGAAAGTCCGTGGCGGCGGTGTGGATTCGAGTGTGGATAATATGCTCAAAATCACAAACGACGGCAGAAAGTTGGCTCTTGACCAGCGTATGCTAAACGATATGCTGCCTGATTTTGAGGGCAGTAAAATCAATGCCTGCGTCGATAATATCTATCGCATTTGGGAGGAAACAGCCGACAAAAAATCTGCACAGCTTGTGTTCTGCGACCTCTCAACGCCAAAGAATGACGGCACATTTTCGGTGTATAACGACATCAGAAAGAAGCTCATAGAGCGTGGTGTCCCCGAAAGCGAAGTCCGCTTTATCCACGAAGCAGATACCGATGTGAAGAAAAAAGAACTGTTCCAAAAGACCCGTAAGGGCGAGGTCAGAGTGCTTCTCGGCTCTACGCAAAAGATGGGAGCCGGCACGAATGTTCAGGACAGACTTATCGCACTTCACGATGTGGATTGCCCGTGGAGACCGTCAGATTTGGAGCAGCGTTCCGGTCGAATTATCCGCCAGGGAAACTCAAACCCCGATGTAGATGTTTACCGCTATGTAACAGAGCAGACCTTTGACGCATACCTCTATCAGCTTGTAGAGGGAAAGCAAAAATTCGCCAGTCAGATTATGACGAGCAAATCCCCGGTGCGTTCTGCCGAGGATATTGATGAAACCGCCCTGTCCTATGCAGAGATTAAAATGCTTGCAACCGGCAATCCGTATATTAAGGAGAAGATGGATTTGGATATTCAAGTCCAAAAGCTGAAGCTCTTAAAATCTAACTTTCTCTCTGAAAGATACGCTTTGGAAGATAAGATAATCAAATATTATCCGCAGAGAATTACAGCCTTGGAAAACCGTATTGAAGGCTTGAAGCAAGATGTAGAAACTGCGAAACAACACCCGAAACCAACGGACGACCGCTTTGTCGGTATGGAGGTTAAGGGTGTTTTTTATTCCGAAAAAGCCGATGCCGGTAAAGCAATCATTGAAGCCTGCAAGCAGATGAATAGCCCCGACCCTATTCCTCTCGGCAAGTACCGAGGGTTTGAAACGGAGCTGCTTTTTAATACCGCAGAGCGAAATTATGAGGTTCGACTGAAAGGTGCAACAAGCAGAAATGTTCCTCTCGGCGATGACGCACACGGCAATATTATCCGTCTCGATAACGGTATTGACAGATTTGCCGAGAGCTTTTCACTTGCGGAGAACGACCTTGAGAACACCAAAAATCAGTTGGAAACCGCAAAGAAAGAAGTCCAAAAACCGTTTATCCAAGAGGAAGAACTCAAGACAAAGCTTGCCCGATTGGACGAGCTGAATATCTTGCTCAATATGGATAAGCGAGAAAACGAAATTGTCGGCGGCGAACCCGATGAGGGCGAAGTGCCGAACACACGAAAGGAGAAAACCTATGAACGATAAAATGACACCCGACAAAGAAAGAGAAAACTGCACTTGCAGAAAAGCAATCATCAACCCTTTTGACGCAATGATGATGGTTGTGGTCAGGAGACTTGATGGAGCATATCACGAGTTAAAAAGAAACAAACCGCCCGCAAAAGAAGCAGAATTTGCACTTAGAAATGCAAAGCTTTCTTTCTATGGAGAGTTGGTTCGACAGAGCATTGAGACGGTATTTTCGCCGGAAGAAATCATTGCTTTGTATGAAAACGATGACCTTGCGGAAAGTGCTTGGACTATTTGGAATGACATCGGCTGCCCTGTTGATAAGATACTTATCATCATTGCAAAGCTCAGTATCAACGAACCGATACAGAAAGCGGTTGCCGATTTGC
>ENA-UOJC01003053-UOJC01003053.1-human-gut-metagenome-genome-assembly--contig:-C104-NODE-3053-length-16587-cov-4.468243_pt1 | contig 16587 bp, 14 predicted proteins | sample MGYA00242339_ERZ723886 | MGnify/ENA metagenome assembly ERZ723886 | reverse complement strand
ACGTCGACTTCAATGTTGAGGTCGAGCGTTCCCTGCGTGTTCTTGACGGTTCGGTAACGGTTTTCTGCGCAAAGGGCGGTGTCGAGCCGCAGTCTGAAACCGTATGGCGTCAGGCTGACCAATACGGCGTACCCCGTATGGCGTACGTCAATAAGATGGATATCATGGGCGCAAACTTCTACCGTGTCATCGACATGATGAAGTCGCGTCTCAAAACCCATCCCGTGCCGATCCAGCTTCCGATCGGCGCCGAGGATACCTTCAGAGGTATCATCGACCTTATGAATATGGAAGCCGACGTATATTACGACGATATGGGCAAGGACATGAGAGTCGAGCCCATTCCGGAGGATATGCGCGAAAAGGCTGAAGAGTACCACGCCCAGATGGTCGAGGCTATCGCCGAGACCGACGAGGCACTTTTCGAAAAGTACTGCGAGGGAGAGGAGCTGTCGGTTGCCGAGCTTAAGGCCGCCCTCAGAAAAGCCACCATAAACAACCTGCTTGTTCCGGTTGTCTGCGGTACTTCTTATAAGAACAAGGGAGTTCAGAAGCTCCTCGACGCGATCATCGATTATATGCCCGCGCCGATCGACATCCCCGCTATCAAGGGCATAAACCCCGATACCGAGGAGGAGGACGTCCGTCATGCAAGCGACGAAGAGCCTTTCGCGGCTCTCGCGTTCAAGATCATGACCGACCCGTTCGTCGGAAAGCTCTGCTTCTTCCGCGTTTACTCGGGCACGATCGAAGCCGGTTCCACGGCTTACAACCCCGAAAAGCGCTCAAGAGAGCGTTTCGGACGCATCCTTCAGATGCACGCCAATGAGAGAAAGGATATCGACAAGGTCTATGCCGGCGATATCGCTGCCATCATAGGCACAAAGACCACAACGACCGGCGACACGCTCTGCGACGAAAGCCATCCCATCATCCTTGAGCAGATGGTATTCCCGGACCCTGTCATAAACGTTGCAATAGAGCCGAAGACCAAGGCAGGTCAGGAAAAGATGGGTATCGCCCTCGCGAAGCTCGCAGAGGAAGACCCGACATTCCGTACCTACACCAACGAAGAAACCGGACAGACCATCATCGCAGGTATGGGTGAGCTTCACCTTGAAATCATCGTTGACCGTCTGCTCCGCGAATTCAAGGTCGAGGCAAACGTCGGTGCACCGCAGGTGTCCTACAAGGAGACCATCCGCAAGGAGGCTACCACCGATATGAAATATGCCCGTCAGTCCGGAGGTAAGGGTCAGTACGGTCACGTCAAGATCACCATCTCTCCGAACGAGCCGGGCAAGGGCTACGAATTCATCAACAGCGTCGTCGGCGGCGCGATCCCGAAGGAATATATCCCCGCGGTCGATGCCGGTATCCAGGGCGCAATGCAGACCGGTGTCGTCGCCGGCTACAATGTCGTTGACGTAAAGGTCAACCTGTTCGACGGTTCGTACCATGAAGTCGACTCTTCCGAAATGGCATTCAAGATCGCCGGTTCAATGGCGTTCAAGGATGCAATGAAGAAGGCAGATCCGGTTCTTACCGAGCCGATCATGAAGGTCGTTGTCGTCACCCCCGACGATTATATGGGTGATGTCATCGGCGATATCAGCTCCCGCCGCGGTTCGATCCAGTCCATGGAGCCTGTCGCAGGTGCTCAGCAGATAACAGCTTTCGTCCCGCTTGCCGAAATGTTCGGCTATGCTACCGAGCTCCGTTCGAGAACTCAGGGACGCGGACAGTATTCGATGGAGCCCAGCCACTTCGCTGAGGTCCCGAAGTCCATTCAGGAAAAAATCATCGCCGGCAGAAAATAATGCCGCCGGTCATGATATAAAAACAAGTAATTATTTTTACGGAGGATAAAAACTATGGCAAAGGCTAAATTTGAAAGAACAAAACCCCACGTTAACATCGGTACCATCGGTCACGTCGACCACGGCAAGACCACCCTTACCGCCGCGATCACGAAGTATCTTTCTCTCGGAAACGGAAACATCGAGTTCATGGCATACGACCAGATCGATAACGCTCCCGAAGAGAGAGCACGTGGAATCACAATCAATACCCGTCACGTTGAGTACGAGACCGCAAAACGTCACTACGCTCATGTCGACTGCCCCGGACACGCCGACTATATCAAGAACATGATCACCGGTGCGGCTCAGATGGACGGCGCTATCCTTGTCGTCGCCGCTTCCGACGGTCCTCTTCAGCAGACCCGCGAGCACGTCCTGCTCGCCCGTCAGGTTGAGGTTCCCGCAATGGTCGTCTTCATGAACAAGACCGACCTCGTTGACGACGAAGAGCTCCTCGACCTCGTCGAGATGGAGATCCGTGATCTTCTCAGCTCCTACGACTTCGACGGTGACAATGTGCCGATCATCCGCGGTTCCGCAAGAGCTGCTCTTGAGTCCGCCAGCACCGACCCGAACGATCCCGTCTATACTCCTATCAAGGAACTTATGGACGCCGTTGACGAGTATATTCCTACTCCCGCAAGAAACGACGATATGCCCTTCCTTATGCCTGTCGAGGACGTCTTCTCCATCTCCGGCCGCGGTACTGTTGCTACCGGCCGTGTTGAGAGAGGCACCGTCAAGGTCGGCGACGTAGTTGAGATCGTCGGTCTCTCCACCGAAAAGAAGTCCACCACCATCACCGGTGTCGAGATGTTCCATAAGCTCCTCGACTTCGCTGAGGCAGGCGACAATATCGGCGCTCTGCTCCGCGGCATTGCAAAGAACGAGGTCGAAAGAGGTCAGGTCCTCTGCAAGCCCGGAAGCATTCATCCGCACACCAAGTTCAAGGGCAACGTTTACGTCCTTACCGAGAAGGAAGGCGGACGTTCCAAGCCCTTCTTCCCCGGCTACCGTCCTCAGTTCTACTTCAGAACCACCGACGTTACCGGTACCATCTCCCTCCCCGCTGATGTCGAAATGTGCCGCCCGGGTGACAACGTCGTTATGGATGTTGAGCTTATCACCCCCGTCGCTATCGAAAAGGGTCTCCGCTTCGCTATCCGCGAGGGCGGCAGAACCGTCGGCTCCGGCGTCGTTACCGAGATCGAGGCTTAATTATTAATTAATCCTTAACCCGCTCATCCCATCCCGTTAAGGCGATGGGATGAGCTTTTTAAAGGAGAGACGTCTTCCTTCTTTGAAAGAAGGAAGCGAAGAAGCAACTATAAAAGGATTTTTTCGATGCGTACAGTGGGGCAGTCAGCATAAAAGCCGCAAACCTCACAATTTTCTCGAAACAATATCTCTGTCGCTTCAATTCCCCTTTCCTTTCAGTACGCTTCTTTGCTTCTTTCTTTCAAAGAAAGAAGAAAAAAACAAAAAAACTAAAAATCTTTGGGGCGCGGTGGAAGTCCGCACCGGCGGTGACAGTCCGCGAACACTTGAGAGAGTGCCGAATGAGTGGAAATCTCATACCGACGGTAATTGCAGAAAAATCTGCATAAGTCCGGATGGAAAAAGAAAGCGATGCTTTGCGCCCTTTTTGGGAGCAGAGCTTTTTTCTTCCCCTCGGGAAAAGAGGAAAAAATGACAAACCGGAAATATAATGAGAGAATGAGGCTTCTGACGCTTACCGCAATGTTCTGCGCCATTGCATATGTCGTGATGTTCGTGCTGAAGATATCGGGGATCGGCGGATTTCTGACCTTCGACGTCAAGGACGCAATAATCGCGGCGGCGGCAATGCTGCTGGGACCTGCGGTGGGAGCGGTGATATCGTTCATTGTCGCCCTGCTTGAGATGGTAACGGTCAGCACAACGGGGATCTGGGGCGCGATCATGAATTTCGTGTCAAGCGCCGCCTTTGCCGTCACCGCATCGGCAGTCTATAATTACGCGCCGAAAATAAAAAAGACCGTAACCGGCGCATGGTGCGGGCTCGGAGTCTCGATAATCGGAACGACGGTTGTAATGCTCGGCATGAATCTTATCATAACGCCGATATATACTCATATGCCGACCGAGGCGGTTGCCGGGATGATAGCGCCGCTGCTACTGCCGTTCAACCTGATAAAATGCGTCCTGAACGCCGCGCTGGTCATGATCATATATAAGCCGATCTCGCTCACCCTCAGAAAAAGCGGATTTTTCGCCGCTTCCGGCGGGGCGGAGAAAAAGGAAACGTATTTCAGCAAGCTCACCCTTTTGGTGTTCCTGATAAGCGCCGCTGTTGCCGCTGTCTGCGTCGTTCTGCTTATCAGGGTCTTCGGCGGACATTTCAATGTTTTCGGCTGACCGGACGGGCAATTTTTTCGAAAAAGCCCTTGACTTGATGCGGTCAGATGATTATAATTGATAGTATAGTGACCGCAGGAAATGCGGCCACAAGAAAGGAATGTGTATCATGGGAAAATTCGTCATCAAGAAAACAAACACCGGCTACACCTTCAGCCTCAAGGCTGGCAACGGTGAGGTCATCTGCACCGGCGGAGAGGTGTTCAACACCCTTGCGAGCTGCCAGAACAGCATCGAGAGCGTGAGAAAGAGTGCTGCTGCCGCAAACATCGAGGATCAGACCGTCGAGGGCTACGAAAAGCAGGTTCACCCGAAGTTCGAGATCTACCTCGACAAAAAGGGCGAGTTCCGCTTCCGCCTCAAGGCAAGAAACGGCGAGCCGATCGCGGCAAGCGAAGGCTACACCGCAAAGGCGGGCTGCAAAAACGGCATCGAAAGCGTTATCAGAAACGCCGCAGACTCCGATGTCGTGCTTCCCGAGGAATGATTCCGACAGCTTACGAAAAACAACGGAGCATATCAAACGACCGCAGCCCGGTTATGGGTGCGGTCGTTTTTTGTGCAGCCGTAAGACCCTCTTTGCTCTGCGGGGAACCGGCTGTCGGTTCAGTATTTACGGGGTACGGTCAGTTTTTGTTCTTCCCGATCTTCCTCTGCACCGCCTTTATGATCTCGACAAGCGGAATTATCGAGAAGGCAAGGGCAAGGGCAACAAGATACTCCTTCAGGTCGATGGATTCAAAGCCGAACAGTCCGCTGAGCGCGGGGATGAAGATAACGGCGGAGGTGAGAAGGAGGGAGAGTATCATCGTTCCGAACAGAAGCATATTGTGTGTCCTGAGACGGAAGATGGAGTCATGCGAACGCATATTGTACGCATGGAATATCTCTGCCATCGACATTGCAAGGAACGCCATTGTGATGCCGTCGGCGCTCTCGGCTATCTCCCACACGCCTGCCTCCATGCGGTGACCGATGAAGTACGCGGCGAGGGTGATTATCGATATCAGGACGCCCTGATAAAAGACGTTGAAGCCCATGCCGCCGGCAAAGATTCCCTCGTTGCTCTTTCTCGGCTTGCGGGTCATGATATCCGGCTCTGCCTTCTCGGCTCCGAGCGCAAGCGCGGGAAGCGAGTCGGTCACAAGGTTGATGAACAGGATGTGCGGTGGCTTGAGGATCGTGAATCCGAAGAGCGTCGCAACAAATATGCTTATGACCTCGCTGAGGTTGGACGAGAGCAGGAACTGAATGCACTTGCAGATGTTGTCGTAGATCCTTCTGCCCTCCGCGACCGCGCTGACGATCGTTGCAAAGTTGTCGTCGGCAAGGATCATGTCGGCAACGTTCTTTGTGACGTCGGTTCCGGTGATGCCCATGCCGACACCGATGTCGGCGTTCTTTATCGAGGGTGCGTCGTTGACTCCGTCGCCGGTCATTGCGGTGACGCAGCCGCGGGCGCGCCATGCGTTGACGATTTTCACCTTATGCTCCGGCTGAACGCGGGCATATACGGAATATTTCGTGACAAGGTCTTTGAACTCCTCGTCGCTGTACTTATCTATTTCGGCGCCGGTTATCGCCTCGGATTCATCCTTTATGATGCCGAGGGTCTTTGCGATGGCAACGGCGGTGTCCTTATGGTCGCCGGTTATCATGACCGGGCGGACGCCTGCCTTCACGCACTCGGCAACGGCGGCGGTGACCTCCGGACGGACAGGGTCTATCATTCCGACAAGCCCGATAAGGGTCATGTCATGCTCAAGCGCCTCCGGACTGTAATCGGACGGGGCTGAGCCGTATTTTCTGTACGCGCAGGCAAGGACGCGGAGAGCCTTTGTGGCAAACGCGGTGTTCTGCGCAAGGATTTCCTTCTTATATGCCTCGGTGAGCGGCACCTCACTGCCGTTTACCAGCACCTTTGAGCAGCGGGCAACTATCTCGTCGGGCGCGCCCTTTGTATACTGGATTATTCCGCTCCTGCCGCTGTGGACGGTGGACATCATTTTTCTCATCGAATCAAACGGAGCCTCGCCGATTCTCGGAAATTCGTCGGTGATCTCCGGCTTTTTCAGTCCGAGCGAGGATGCGTAATTGACAAGCGCGCATTCCGTAGGCTCGCCGATGGCATTTCCGCTGTCATCAGGCTCTGCGTCGGAGCAGAGCGACATTCCGAGGGCAAGGAGCTTTTCGTCGCCGCCCCAGTGGTCAACGACGGTCATTTTGTTCTGCGTCAGGGTTCCGGTCTTGTCGGAGCAGATTATCTGGGTACATCCGAGAGTCTCGACCGCGGTCAGGCGGCGGATTATCGCGTTCTGCTTCGACATTTTCGTCACGCCCATCGAAAGGACTATCGTGACGACGGCAACAAGTCCCTCCGGTATCGCCGCAACCGCAAGGCTGACGGCAAGCATGAAGGTATTGAGCACGCTTTCGGTGTCGAATCTGCCGTTTCTTATCAGGCTGAACACGAACATGAACACGCAGATGCCGAGCACCAGCTTTGTGAGTATCCCGCTGAGCTGGGACAGCTTTTTCTGGAGCGGGGTCTGTCCTTCCTCCGCCTCGGTTATGGCGGTGGCGATCTTGCCCATCTCGGTATTCATTCCGGTGCCGGTCACGACCATTCTGCCGCGTCCGTAGACGGCAACGCTGCCCATGTAGCACATATTTTTTCTGTCGCCGAGAGGAATGTCGCCGTTGTCGGCGGCTTTAAGGACGCGGTCGGTCTTTTCCGCAGGAACGGATTCTCCGGTAAGCGCGGCCTCCTCTATCTTGAGGCTTGCAGCCTCTATTATTCTTCCGTCTGCGGGGACAGCGTCTCCGGCTTCGAGAATGACGATATCTCCGGGGACAAGCTCCTCGCTCTTCACCGTCATGTGTTTTCCGTCGCGGATGACCTTTGAGGTGGCAGCCGCCATTTCCCTGAGCGCGTCGATGGCTTTTTCCGCCTTGCTCTCCTGAACAACGCCGAGAACGGTGTTTATGACAACGACCGTCAGGATGACGAACACGTCGGTCGGCATTTCGTGCTGTATTGCCGAGGTTACGGCAGACACGACCGCCGCGCCGATAAGGATAAGCACCATCGGATCGGCTATCTGGGCGATGAGCCGTTTGAACAGCGATGTCTTTTTGCCTTCAGCCAGCTTGTTCTATCCGTTCAGCTCCAGCCGCTTCTCCGCCTCGGAGGAACCGAGACCGTGGTCCGGCGCGGTACCGAGCTCTTCAAGAACCGCTTCCTTTTCCGTTAGGTATTGCTTCATTTGGGTTAAACCCTTCCTTTCTTGTTTCCGTACTCCGCGCAAAAAAATAAACGAGCAGCGCACGGCAAAATAACCCGTACACAGTCTCGTTCTTTAATTCAAGCCAAACGGGCACTTCCCCGTGAGATGTTGACTTGACACGCATTTCATACGCAAACTACTCCCTATGTCTCTTTTATATTAACATATTTACGCGCGGTTGTCAAGGGTTATGACGGATTTTTTTCGCCGCCGGAACATACCCGTCCGCAATCGGGGGATATGTTCCGTATTGACATTGCACGGCTCGCTGTGATATAATATCCGAAGGGCTTTATCCCCTGACATAGTCGCCGACGGCGGCGGAGACCGCGTTTTTCAAATCCTCCGGAGAGATTATCAGCTGAACGCCTCTCTGACCGGCGCTGACGTATATCCTCTCATGCGAAAAAGCCGAGGAATCGATGAACGTCGGGTATTTTTTCTTCATCCCGACGGGAGAACAGCCGCCCCTTATATACCCGGTCAGCGGAAGAAGCTCGTTTACGTGTATCATTTCGACCCTCTTGTCACCTGCGGCGGCGGCACACCTTTTAAGGTCAAGCTCCTTCGCGGCGGGGATAACAAAGACGTTTATCCCGGTCTTTTCCCCTCTGACAACAAGCGTCTTGTACACCACCGAGACGTCAACTCCCGCCGTCTCTGCAAGATGAACTCCGCTGAGGTCGTTTTCATCCACCTCATATTCCGCGGTTTCGTATTTTATCTTCTGCGTGTCAAGCAGGCGCATTGCGTTGGTTCTTATCGCTTTGGATTTCATCTTCTGTTTTCCTTTCTGATATACGGATATACGGGGCGCTGCCCCGGACCCCGCTCAGGGGACTTTTTGAAAAAAGTCCCCTGAGAACCCTCAAAAACTTTTATAAAAAAGGGTATTATCGGGTGCTGTGTGTGCAGAGCCCGGATATAGCTTCCGCAACTATTTTACTGCCGTCTGCGGTATTTGTCAAGCACGGACGGCAGACGAACCGAAAAAAACGACAAAAACGAAAGGACGCCCCTTGGGGCTGCAAGCATATGAGAATATCGGCATCAGGACTTTTCCGCGGGAAGCGTTCCCGTTTTTTGACTGTTCTTATCTCTGCGGCGGCGGTAACGGCGGCAGCTGTCATAGTCTGCGGGGTACTGCTGTCCCTCCGCGAACGGGACTTTGCCGCCTCATCCGAGCGGGACTTTGTCAGATCGGTGATATCGTCTCACAGAGAAGAGCTCGACGGAATGCTGACCGGGTACATAAACGAAAACATCACGGGGTACGAGGACAGGGATGCGGTTCTGAAGGAGCTTCTCGGCTTCACTCCGGAGACGCTTTCATACATCCGCACGGAAAACAGCACCGACTCTGCGCCGGAGTATGATATCTGCCATGAGGACAGGCACATCCTGACGGTGACACTGAGCCGCGGAAAGAGCTTTTCCGGCTTTGACAGCTGGAGCGTCTCGGATATATCGCTCCCCGCCGACGGAGGACCGGCATATCCCGTGACCGTCAGCGTACCGCACGGTGCGGTTCTGACGGTGAACGGCAAAACAGCGGCTTCCGCCCCGGAGAAAACGGCATACTCTGCCCTTACCGTATTCGAGGAGGGGCTTTCAGACGAATACTACTGCGACAGCTATGCTCTCGGACGGTTTTTCGGGGCTCCCGACGTTGCGGCAGAGCTTGACGGCACATGGCTCGGCCCTCCGCAGGGCAGCGGCGGCACACTTTCGTTCCGGTATCCGCAGAGCATGACGGAGGTCTGCGGCTTCACCGTGCCGTACGGCGCCGACGTCACGGTAAACGGCATCGCCCCCGGCGGGGATTTCATCTCGGAAACAGGGATAAAGTACCGCTACCTCACAAGATTTGAAGAAAACCTGACCGGAATCCCGACGTCGGTGACATATCAGATAAGCGGGCTGTTCCGCACGCCGGAAATATCGGTCGCATATAACGGCACTCCGCTTGAGCAGGAAAACGGCATCTACCGTCTTCCGGATTCCGAAACGAAAACAGTCACGGTCCTCGCCCCCGCCGACGCGACAGTCAAGATAAACGGAGTTGCGGCAGGCAAGGGAGAGATCACCTCCGCCCGCGCCGAGCTCCCGATCCTGGAGGGAGTTTCCGGCTACGCGAAGGACAGACAGTATCTTGTGGAATACACAGTCTCCGGACTGCTGTCCGACCCTGCCGTTGCGGCGGTTCTTAAGGGCGGAAAGCCGCTTGAAGCCGATCCGCGTGAATCTTCGGAAGGAAAAATCGTGTTCCTTCCGCAGAAAACCGCCTCCGCGCCGCCCGACAGGGACAAGGTCACGGTAAAAGCCTTTGCGGTCTATTACCTGAAATACATCCTCGGCGGCTCAGCCAACGCAAACGTGAATTTCAGAAACGTCAGCGACATGACCCCGGCAAAGACCCCGGCATACAACAGGCTGAGAGCACTTCTTCCCGGCGTGCGCGATTCTGCGGCGGCAAAAAACCTGAAAACCGGCACTCCGGTGTACTCCGAATATACAAAATACACCTCGTCGGCATTTTCCGCAACGGTCACCCTTCCCTATACCGCCACCGTCAACGGAAGCACCGTGGAGGGGAGCATAACAATGAAGATCCTGTACGTCTTTTCGGGCAATATCAGGCGGGTCGTGAACTTTATAGTGTACTGAAAAACGGCTGTTAAAAGGCTCAGCGCTTTTTAACAGCCGTTTTAATATTGCAGGTTCGGAATCCGGAGATTTTTCGGCCGGAGCTTAATCCTTCATCAGCTCTTCAAACTCATCAAGGAGCTTTCCGAAGGTGTCAAGAGCGGTCTTTATCGGCTCGGGGCTTGTCATGTCAACGCCTGCGCCGCGAAGAAGCTCTATCGGCTTCTTTGAGCAGCCGCCGGAGAGGAATCCGAGGTAATCCTTCACCGCCTGCTCGCCGCCGTTCAGGATCCTCTGGGAGAGTGCCATTGCGGCAGAAAATCCGGTCGCATACTGGAACACATAGAAGTTCATGAAGAAGTGCGGAATGCGCGCCCACTCCATGTCGATGCCCCCGTCAATGACCGTGCTGTCGCCGTAGTATTCGGCGTTCAGCTGATGATAGATGCGGCAGAGCTCGTCGGCGGTAAGGGGTCTGCCGGACTCGACGATTTCGCTCATCTTAAGCTCGAACTCGGCAAACATCGTCTGACGGTAAAGCGTCGTGCGGAACTGCTCGAGGAAGTGGTTGATGAGGTATGCCCTCTCCTTCCTGTCGGTCGTCCTGCCGAGCAGGTAGTACATGAGAAGCGCCTCGTTGCAGGTCGATGCGACCTCGGCGACGAAAATAACGTAATCGGCATAGACCGACGGCTGGTTCTCCTTGGACAGATAGGAGTGCATTGCGTGACCCATCTCGTGGATCAGCGTGAACATACTGTCAAGGTTGTCTGCGTGGTTGAGAAGCACATACGGATGCGGACGTGCGCCGGCGGAATATGCTCCTCCGCACTTGCCCTCGTTCTCGTAAACGTCAATCCAGCGGCTCTCAAAAGCATGACGGACGGTATCGACATAATCCTTTCCGAGGGGAGCAATTGCCTCAAGAACCGTCTTTTTAGCCTCGTCGAACGATATCCCGCTCTCGGCTTCGGAAACGATCGTCGGATAGATATCGTACATATGAAGCTCGTCAAGTCCCATCAGCTTCTTGCGGAGCTTCATGTATCTGTGCATATGACCCATGTTCTCGTGAACGGTCTTTATGAGGTTGAAATAGACCTCCTTCGGCACCTCGGTGCGGAAGAGAGCCGCCTCAAGCGAGGAGTCGAACTTCTTTGCGCGAGAGAAGAACTTCAGCTGGCGCATCTGACCGTCAAGGAGAGAGGCTGCGGTGTTGCGGAAGCTGCCGTAGGTTCCGTAAAGCGCGTCAAAGGCATTCCTGCGGAGGACTCTGTCGCTGCTCTGCATATACGGAATGTAGGTCCCGTCCGTCAGCTGGAGCGTGTTGCCCTCTCCGTCCTTCACATCGGGGAAGCGGAGGTCGGCATTGCGGAAGTACGACCCGGTGTTCGACGATGCGCCGGCAAAATCCGCGGCGGAGGCAAGCAGCTTTTCCTCGGCATCCGACAGGGTGTGCGCCTTTCCGGCTCTTATCCTGTCAAGCATACGGCGGTAAAGCTCAAGACCCGGCTGCTCCTTATAGAACCGCTCCATGTCCCCGTCGGGAATTGAGATTATCTCGGGAGTCGAAAAAGCGTCTGCGGCGGCAATCTGAGTGTAGCGGCTCATGATCCGGCCGTCCATCTCCTGATACAAGGAGTTTCCGGTGTCCTCGTCGCTCTTCAGGCCGGCATAGTGGAACAGCCTTTCTATGACAAGCGACGATTCGTCGTTGAACTTCAGGTAGTCAAGAAGAGCGGCGGAGGATTTACCGATCCTTCCGGCATATCCGGCGAGCTTTTCCGGGTAAGCGGCGGTTTCCTCAAACTCCTTTTCCCACGCGGCATCGGTGGGATAGATATCCTCGGTCGCCCAGGTGTTTTCCTTTGCGACCTCGGAACGCTTCGGTATTTTCTTTTCTTTCATATCGTTCTGATCCCTTTCGGTGATTTATTGTCAATATTATAATTATATCCCCGACGGCAGCGGCAGTCAAGCGGGGAAGTGTGAATATTTCCCGATTTTTCCGGAAAAGCCGGTATAACTCCCAGAGCAAACGTTCATGCTGCCGTGGACCCCGGCGGACGGGAGCTGCGGCGCGCCGTCGCTCAGATTCCTGTGTCCAAAATGTAAATTTTGCAATATTCCACTTGTACCCGGGGACAATAAAGATTATAATTATAACTAATAACAGTCCTCACCGGAGAAAGGAGCCGCTTATGATATTCGAGCTTGCCGAGCTTCTGCCGCTGACCGGGCAGATGAAAAAACTATACGTGAAGGCGTGCCGCGCCGTATGCAAGAAATACGAGCTTACTCAGACAGAGTTCGACATTCTCGACTTTCTCGGAGAGCGCACCGGCATCGATGCCGCAAACGAAATTGCAAGACGCCGGCTGATAAAAAAGGCAAACATCTCGACCTCGGTCGACCGGCTGATAAAAAAGGGCTATATAAGGCGCCGCGTCGATCCCGACGACAGGAGATTCATACACCTTGAACTGACCGGAAACGCAGAGCCGACCGTCAGCGAAATAAAAAAGACCCAGAGCGATTTCTTCTCCCGCTTCACCGCAGGACTCAGCAAGGAAGAGCTTGAGACCTACAGACTGCTGACCGAAAAGCTGCTGTTTTCGATAAAGCGCTGCACAAGGCGCGCCGACGGAGGAAGCATCTGCTGATGAAGAACGACAGGAAAAGACGGTTCCGCGACGGGCTGATTTTTGCCGCGGCGGTCATACTGATATATGCTCTGATAATGAATTTCCGCTCGCTCGGTTCGGGGATAATGCGGGTATTCTGGCTCTTTTCCCCGCTTATCATCGGTATTTTTTTTGCGCTTATCCTGTACAAGCCGATGATGACGATAAACGGGTTTTTCCTGTTTCTGAAGAAAAAATCAAAGCTGAAAAAACACCTCCCGGACAAGGTCATAAAGACTGTAAGCATCACTCTGACGGTCATTTTTGCCCTGCTCGTCCTGTTTTTCGTAGGAAACAGCGTTATCCCGCAGATAATCGTGTCGTTCCGGAGTATTTTCACGTCGCTTGATACATACTATCCGCAGATTATCGGTTATCTCGAAAAGCTGGGCTTTGACGGAAATAAAATAGAGGAGCTTTTCTCGAAGATCGACCTTTCGCAGGTATGGAAGACGCTTACCGACAATGCCACTCATATATGGCAGACGGCGCTCGGTGCGGTCAACGGCATTGCAAACGTGCTGACCGGCTTCACAAGCGCGCTTATCTTCTCGATATATCTGCTTTCCAACCTTGAAACCCTGAAACGGCAGACGAAAAAGCTGCTTGCCGCCTATTTCAGACCGGAAACGGCAAAAAAGATCCTCGGCGTGGGCAGGCTGACCGTTGTCACGTTTCTCAACTTCTTTTCGGGTCAGTGTCTTGAGGCGGTTATTCTCGGAACGATATTCTTCATTGTTCTCAGCCTTTTCGGATTCCCGTATGCGACTGTTATAAGCGTGATAATCGGCTTTACGGCGATAATTCCGTATGTCGGGACGTTTATCGGCGGGGCGGTCGGAGTTCTTCTGATATTAATGCGCGACCCGATGCAGGCGGTGCTGTATATCATCGTCTACCTCGCGGTTCAGCAGATAGAGAACAATTTCATCTACCCGAAGGTTGTCGGCACGGCGGTCAATCTTCCGGCTATCTGGGCTTTTGTTGCGATCGTTATCGGCGGCGTGCTTTTCGGCGTCGTCGGAATGCTGTTCTTCATACCGATGGCATCGGTGCTGTACACATTGCTTAAGAACGATGTCAACGCACGCCTGAAAAAGAAAGCGGAGAGCGTTCCCGTGCTTCCTCCCGTTCCCCCCGCAGACGGCGCGGAATGAGAGTTATATTTAAGACAGGAGTAAAAGTCAATGAACCATCGATTCTGGCTCGGTGTCGTTTATGTGGCGATAATCGGAGCACTGTCGAACATCGCTGCGATTTTTATCGACCGCAGCAGGATAAAAGAGGAGAAATTCCCGTTCAGACCGTTCCGGTGGGAAAAGAACGGCAGGATATATGACAGAATCAACATAAGAAAATGGAAGAACAGGGTTCCGGACATGAGCAGGATTCTGAAATTCATGCTCCCGAAAAGAGTCAATGCCGGAGCCGGGGTTCAGGAGATAAAGGCGCTTATCAAGGAGACGTGCGTTGCGGAGATCGTTCACTGCGTGCTTATCGTTCTTTCGCTCGCCGTGATATTCATCTGTCCGGGCACCGACGGCTTTGTCCTGTTCGTTATCTGCCTGTTCCTGAACCTTCCGTTCATTTTTATACAGAGATACAACCGACCTCAGTATATGACCGCGGTCAGGAGACTTGAAGAGAGAGAGGCAAGGAAAAAGCAATGCGGTTACTGATCCTTTCCTGCAACACCGGCGAAGGACACAATTCAACGGCAAAAGCAATAATTCAGGCGGCGGAGAGCGACGGCGCGGTCTGCGAAATGAAGGACGCGCTTTCCTACTGGCCTGCCGGCACGAACAGCTTCATCTGCGGCGGTCACGTTTTCCTGTACAGGAACGCGCCGGAGCTTTTCGGTGCGGGATACCGCTTTTTCGAGGTCATGTCGGAAAAGACGAACGAAAAGAACCAGCTGAGAGAGCAGAAGGGCAAGGAGCCGGCGAGAAATGCCCTCCTCGGTCTGGCAAAGCTCCCTGCCGAAAAGCTGTATGCCGATATTTCGGCGGGCGATTACGACGCTGTCATTTGCGTTCACGTCTTTGCGTCGCTTATGATGACGGAGATACGCAGGAAATACGGCGACAGCCTTCCCACATATTTTGTGGCGACAGACTACACCTGCTCGCCGGGTGTCAATATATCGGATTTCAACGCCTGCTTTATCCCGGCAGAGGGACTGATACCGGAGTTTTCCGGTCTCGGAGTCAAGCCGGAGAAGCTGATACCCACCGGAATACCGATAAGAGCCGATTTTTACACAAAGCTCCCGGCTGACGAGGCCAAAGAAAAGCTCGGACTGCCGAAGGACAGGCGGATAGTTCTTTTCATGTGCGGAAGCATGGGCGTGGGACCCATGAAGGAGACGGTCGGGCTGCTGCTTGAGTCAATGCCCTCCGATGCCGCGATCGCGGTGATCTGCGGGCGCAACGAAAAGCTGAAGTCCCAGATGGAGAAGGTCGGAAACAACGGCAATCTCTTTGTTATCGGCTACACGAAAGAGGTCTGCACCTACATGGACGCCGCAAGCCTTATAATCACGAAGGCAGGCGGGTTAAGCTCCACGGAGGCGGCAACCAAGCACCTTCCGATGGTGTTCATCGATGCCATTCCGGGGCTTGAGGTACATAACCGCGACTTTTTCTGCGATAACGGCTGTGCCGTGTCCGGAGAGACGGCAGAGGAGATAAGCTCCGTTGTCTGCGCTCTGCTGAACAACGACAGCAAACTGAACGAAATGAGGAACAGGCTCGCCGGGTATTTCACTCACCGCGCCGCCGATGAAATATATGGATATATCAAAGCTGAATGTCGAGGTTGATTACCGGAAGCTCCGGCTGAACAACCTGTGTACTCCGCAGTTTTCGCATCTGCTGATGCTTCTGTTCTGGCCTGTGTTCGGGGTGATCTTTGCCGCGCTTGAGCGGTTCCGGACTACCGGTTATCACATAGTTTACTCTCCCGTGGACGACCTGATCCCGTTCTGTGAATTCTTTGTGATACCGTATTTCTTCTGGTTCGTTTATCTGGTCGGAATGTATGTATACAGTATTTTCTGGGACATCGAGACCTTCAAAAAATACACGTGGTATATAATCCTGACCTACACGGCTACGGTCATAATCTACATCTTCTGGCCGACGGCTCAGGAGCTGCGCCCCGTTGTTTTTGAGAGGACCAATGTCTTTACCGGGATAATGAAGCGGTTCTATAATTTCGACACGAACACGAATGTATGTCCTTCGCTTCACGTGATAGGCGCGGTTGCCGTTTCCGCCGCCGCGTGGAACAGCAAGCTGTTCTCAAAGACCGGCTGGAGAATCGCCTTCACCGTCACAACTCTGCTGATAATCATTTCAACAGTCTTCCTTAAACAGCATTCGGTAGTCGATATTCCGCCGGCGCTTGCGATATGCGTCCTTGCTTATCCTCCAGTTTTCGGGAAAAAGTGCAATGCGTTCATCAGAAACACGTGGGAAAAACTGAAAGCCCGCCTTTCAAAAAATCAATAACCCTCTGTCAGGGAGCGGCAATTTTCCGCTCCCTTTTTGGGGGAGGAGGTACGCTGGGCTCTGCCCAGACCCGCTCAGGGGACTTTTTGAAAAAAGTCCCCTGAGAACCCTCAAAAACTTTTGTAAAAGGGGAAATATGATATTTGATTAATTCCCCATCTGCTTATTCTTGCTGTATATCTATATTGTAATCAATTAT
>ENA-UOJC01003051-UOJC01003051.1-human-gut-metagenome-genome-assembly--contig:-C104-NODE-3051-length-16590-cov-7.559782_pt1 | contig 16590 bp, 12 predicted proteins | sample MGYA00242339_ERZ723886 | MGnify/ENA metagenome assembly ERZ723886 | reverse complement strand
ACTCAATCAAAATGGAGCAGCGTATTTGCAGATGCCACCGACAGGGGCAGAATTCGGATGTGCTTGTAATAAATCTGCTCAGCCGTGAGAACTTTTCAGATGTCAGAATGCTTGAATTGATTAATAAACGGACTTTGCAGTTTAACGGGATTTTCGGGATGTCCGACGATATTGTGGGGAATTTCGACACTAAAATAAAAGAAGTCTTGAAAGATTTTCGCCACAGGGACGAAGTTGCTCAGGCTTTCAAAGAAAACCTCACAACTCACCGCCAAACAAACGAAAAACTCGTGAAAAACTCCGAAGATATACTGTTCACAACTTTTACAAAATCCATTGCGGATAAAGTTACGGTTACTCCTGCATATATTGAGGAAAAAGCCGAAGAACTTAATGCCGAACTGTGGCAACTTGTAAAATATTACTTCGAAAATCTAAAGCCCGACTGGTATGAAATAGATGATGAAAATAAGACTTTGACTTTGATAGAAGGTTACAAACGCCCGTATTTATTCACTTTCAACGATAACGGAAGAAACAGAAATTATGAAGGGTATAAAAGATACGGATTAAGCAAGGACTTCAAACCGTTAACCGGCCGGATATCTTTCACTTCTACTTTTGCAAAAGGAATTTTGCGGGAAATTGATAAAAACATTGCACCTGAAGCAAAGATTTATGTAAATGCAGAGATTGAGCCTTGCGAAATAGGTTTTTATTACGCAACAATAACATCGAAAGATGTTTCTTTTACACGCCATATTTTGATAGGTCAAACACAATCGGGCGAAATATTATCTGATGAGAAGTGCCGTGAGCTTTTAAGTTTACCTGTAATTGAATTAGAAGAACGTGGTAGGCTTGAGCAAATTAGAGACGGCAAGTTATTACAGGATTTTGCAGGGGCTGGAAGTTTAGACGATAAAATCTCAAAAGAGGACATAATCAAGGAATACATAAAAAACAAAGAGGGTTCGTTCGCGTTTGAAGTAGAAAAATTAAAACTTCTTGCAGGCAGAAAGAAAACGCAGCTTGAAACGGATTTGAACGACATTAAAACAGAGATTAAAAACTTAAATAATCAGCTTGCAAGCGGTGTTTCAAGCCAGCTTGAAAAGCTGCAGGCAACTAAAAATTTAAGATTACTGGAACGAGAATTATTAAGAAAAGATGAGGCATTGTTTTTTGATAAAGCTCAAATAGATGTTGAAACAGAAAAACAAATCGCTGATTTGACAAATGAGTATAATTTTAAGGTTCTTGTAAGTCCGAATTTCAAGGTTCAGATTTTCAATACACAAAAGACAAAACAGGAAGAAACGGTAATCGAGAATCCGGTACTTGAAGAGCTTGTTTTAGAAGATCCAAACACCAGATATTGCATAAAACCTCAATGGTAGTTTTTGTGGTAAGATAAACTTAACGGGGTAAAGGAATATGATAGAAGATATAACAAAAATTTCACCTTACAGTATGGACATTGAGAATGAAGAATTGACAAAATTAAAAAAAGTATTTCCTCAATGTTTTAGTGAGGGCAGTTTGGATATAGATAAATTATTGTCATTATGCGGTAAGTATATAGACAAAGATTTTGAGAAATACAAATTCGAATGGTCTGGCAAATCTGAGTGCTACCGCATAGCGGGTAAACGCTCAACAGGAACGTTAAGACCTTGCCCTGAAGAAAGTGTAAATTTTGATACTACCAATAATTTATATATTGAGGGTGATAACTTAGAGGTTTTAAAACTTTTGCAGTCATCTTATTACAACAAAATTAAGATGATTTATATAGATCCACCGTATAATACAGGTAATGACTTTGTTTATGAGGATGATTTCAAAGATCCGATGGCCAAATACAAAGAGATTACACAGCAGACAACCAAGTCAAATCCTGAAACAATGGGAAGATTTCATACAAACTGGCTGAATATGATGTACCCGCGTTTGCGTTTGGCGGCAAATCTTTTGCGTGATGACGGGGTGATATTTATATCGATTGATGATAACGAAGTACATAACTTGAGAAAGCTTTGTGATGAAGTCTTCGGGGAAGAAAATTTTTTAGCTCAGATAGTGTGGCAAAAGAAATATGCTGCTACAAATGACTCTAAAGGTTTTTCAACAACACATGATTATATTGTAGTTTATCAGAAAAGTAGTTCTTTTAATCGGAATTTATTGCCAAGAACAGCAGAACAAAATAAACCATATAAAAATGATGATGGAGATGGAAAAGGTTTATGGCGTTCTGATAATCTATTAGTTAAATCTTTTTCTCAAAGTGGTGTTTATCCTATTGTTAATCCGAATACTGGTGAAGAATTTTGGCCGTCAGAAGGAAATTGTTGGCGAGCTAGTCAAGATACAATGAAGGTATGGCTTGCGGAAAATCGTATCTATTTTGGTAAGGATGGTAAGGGGGCACCTCAACTAAAACGATACTTAAATGAAGTTCAACAGGGTAGAGTTCCAATAACTTGGTGGACTTTTGATGAGGTTGGACATAATGATGCTGCAAATAAAGAAGTTCAGTCATTATTTGGTTCAAAGGCTCCATTTGATACTCCTAAACCAACAACTTTAATTGCTCAAATGTTGAGAATTGGAAGTAACAAAGAGGACATCATCCTCGACTTTTTCTCAGGTTCTGCGACAACGGCCCATGCTGTTATGCAATTAAACGCTGAAGACGGAGGAAATCGCCAATTCATCTGTGTTCAGTTGCCTGAACTTTGTGACGAAAAATCAGAAGCGTACAAAGCCGGCTACAAAAACATTTGCGAAATAGGCAAAGAACGCATTCGCCGTGCCGGCAAAAAACTTACAGAAAGCAACGGCCAGCTTTCCTTGCAGGATAAACCGCCGTTAGATGTCGGTTTTAAAGTATTCAAACTCGACACCTCAAACCTTGCTAAGTGGGACAGTTCTATCCCGGCAAATACAGAGGGATTATTCCAGCAACGGCTTTCAGAAATTGAAAATTCTGTAAAATCCGGTCGTACAGATTTAGACCTTGTCTATGAAGTTATGCTCAAACTCGGTATTCCGCTTGATTATAAAGTAATCCCGATAGAGATTAACGACAAAAAAGCGTATTCAATCGGAGAAGATTGTCTTGTATTAATTTGTGTTGACTACGGTAAAGACGGTATTACTCCGGATGACGTAAAGGCTATGTGTGAATATGTGCCGGCTCAAATCGTCTCAACCGAAAAAGCATTCAAAGACGATTCAGCACTCAAAAATGTTTACTACATTTTGAAAAACAATAATATTGAAATAAAACTTTTGTAAGGGGCATAAATTGAAATTAAAGTTTAAAAATCAGGAATTTCAAACAGATGCGGTGAATGCTGTAGCAGACTTATTTGCAGGGCAGGAAAAATCAACCACAACATTTTCAGTTGATGACAATTCAGCTCAAATGCGTTTATTACATAACGATTTCGGCATTGGCAACAAACTTGAAATCGACAATGATACACTGCTTTCAAATATGCACTCAATACAAAGACGGAATAAACTCCCGCTATCCCGGGATTACGACAGCCGCCAGTTTTCTATTGAAATGGAAACCGGTACCGGTAAAACCTACGTCTACACTAAAACAATTCTTGAATTAAACAAGCGTTATGGTTTTTCAAAATTCATCATAGTTGTGCCGTCCGTTGCTATCCGTGAGGGTGTTTTCAAATCTTTGCAGGTTACGGAAGAACACTTCAAAAATCTTTATGACGGAATTCCTTACAGATATTTTATTTACAACTCGTCTAAACTTTCAGATGTCCGCCAGTTCGCAACATCAAGCAACATTGAAATAATGATTATTAACATTGACGCCTTCAAAAAAGCTGAAAACATAATTAATCAGGAGCAGGACAAACTCAACGGCGAAACCGCTATGAGATATATTCAAGACACAAATCCGGTCGTAATTATCGACGAACCGCAATCAGTTGATAATACTCCGAAAGCAAAAGAGGCAATTCAATCATTAAATCCGCTTTGTGTTTTGCGCTACTCAGCAACACACCGTGAAAAAATCAATCAATTATACCGCCTTACTCCTGTTGATGCTTATCAAATGGGACTTGTAAAACAGATTTGTGTTTCTTCAAGTTCTGTTGCAAACGATTTTAATAAACCTTACATTCACTTAAAATCTGTTTCCAATAACAATGGATTCAGTGCAAAAATTGAGATGGATGTATTGACAGCCGGCAGTAAGGTTGAACGCAAAACATTAACCGTAAAACAAAATGACGATTTATTCGTACTCTCCGGCGGGCGTGAGTTATATCGTAATTATGTTGTAGAAAATATAGATTGTTTAAAAGATTATGAATGCGTTGAATTTTCTAACTCCGAAGTCGTAAAATTAGGTAAAGCAATAGGCGGAGTTGATGAGAATATTATTAAACGTGCTCAAATATATAAAACTATTGAATTTCACCTTGAAAAAGAACTCCGTTATTTTGAAAAAGGCATCAAGGTTTTATCACTTTTCTTTATAGATAAAGTTGAAAAATACCGGACAGAAACGGGCGACAAGGGCATATACGCTCAAATGTTTGAAGAATGCTACAACGAGCTTATGAGCAAAGAAAAATATGCTCCTTTGAAAACTTACTTTAATACAGATGTTGAAAAAGCTCACAACGGCTATTTTTCACAGGATAAAAAGGGGGTATATAAAAATACCAAAGGCGACACACTTGCAGATGACGACACTTATAACATAATTATGAAAGATAAGGAATGGCTTTTGTCTTTTGATTGTCCGTTGAGATTTATTTTCTCACACTCTGCCCTAAAAGAAGGCTGGGACAACCCGAATGTGTTTCAGGTTTGCACACTAATTGAACAAAAGTCAACTTTCACTTGCAGGCAAAAAGTCGGCAGAGGTTTAAGACTTTGTGTAAATCAAGACGGGGAGCGGATTGAAGATAGAGAAACAAATATTTTACACGTTATTGCAAATGAAAGTTTTGCAGAATTTGCCGACAAGTTACAAAAAGAAATTGAAGAAGAAACCGGCATGAAGTTCGGTGTTCTTCAGCTTAGTGCATTGATTGATTTGACCTACGAAGAAAAAATCGAAATAGAACACCAGATGGATGAAGCAGATGCAATAGATTTATACGGTGCATTAATGGTTGAGGGCATTATAGACAATGACGGCAAAGTAAAAGAAAATGTAGATATTGAAAAACTTGAAATGCCGCAGATTGCCGAGCCGCTTAGAAAAGAAGTTAAAAAGATTATGAAACAGGCGGAACCTGTAACTTTTGAAAATGTAAGTTAATAGTGACAATGATAATTTGTAGGTGGTTACTTCTAAGGCAAAAAGTTCTATTGTTTGGGCGATTGAGGCACTTCCCTCAAAAGGAGAATGAGGTAATCGAAAAGTCCAGAATGTCCGGTTATTAGGATATAAAAGTCCGGTGATTTTCCTAAAATTTTCTTGATACTGCTGAATTTGCCCTGTGTGTTTGGATTTTAGCACCGGGCAAAATGGGGAATTTTGACAGACAGTTTGATTATTTTGGGACACTTTGTTTTATATTTTGTTCAATACCGTTCAAAAGTTCGTATAATTGGCTTTTTAGCGTTAAGATAAATCGCAGATTTTTCGTATAAGATTTTTGAATTTTTGCAAAAAGAGGTAATTGAAAAATAATTATTGTTTGAAAGTCGGAAGTAATTTTTTAAGAGGGAAATCGCTTCCCTGACTTTATTTTTCAAATATTTTATCGAAACAAATTCCAAAACTTAAGAATGAGTTTTCCAAGACTAAATGTAAAAAATATCGGAATAATTTTACCCCTCAAAGCAGGAAGAATAATTGAGAGAAAATGCTAGATTTTTGCAAAATCCAAAATTCAAGCTATATTCAACTTGGGTTTTAAAATAGTTTTTTGAGTGTTTTGTAAAATTTTCTGCTTAAAATTCGGATATAATCGAATACAAAACAACACATTTCCCTCTGAAAGCAAGGCAAAATGAGAATATAACTTATATGTAATAGTCTAATTAGAAACTTATTACCTATACATTATAAATTTTTTAATGCAGATATTATTTTTTCAAATTCAATCTGGTTGTAATACAAGGCTTTATCATTTTTATAACCAAGTTTTAATTTATTAAATAATGCTTCATCAGGTTTTAGAGCGATATGATTAATCAAATCATCCCAAACTACAGGTTCTAAACCATAATACTTATAACTTATCTCATTAATATCAGCAACGATGCTTTCTAAATTAGTTTTATTGTTTAATAAAGCTTGAACTTCATTAGTTTGCAAAAGTTTATAAATATCATAATAATGACGCGTTTTCTTTTGTAGAGTTTCGCCGTTATCTTTGTCATATATTTCTTTTAATGCAAAGACTTTTTCGACAAATATGCGTTCTGCCGATAAAACATTTATTTCAAAAGGCTTAGTATCATAATCCTCTAATAAACCATAGACTAGTTTTTCTACATAAGATGTAATAGTTTTCTTTTGAATTTCAGGAACTGTACCACCTCTATACCCAGGTTCAAGCAAGATCTCTTTTCCGACAGAATCAGTAATACTGGTACTTATTGTAGGAAAAGAAAATCTAAATGCTGCGTATAAAGCGGAACGATTTCCTGTTGTATAAAATAAATCATTAAGGCTGTTAATATATTCTCTTAGAACAATTAACCTTTTTTCTTTTTGAGTTTTGGATTGCGTTTTATCGGTTTCAAGCATTAATAAATCAATATCTTCAGAAAATCTTTCAATTAAATTATAAGCTTTAGATAAACAAGTTCCTCCTTTAAATACAAATTCATTTGCAAATTCTGATTTAACAAGATTTTTAAGAAGATATGTTACCCAATAATCTTTTTCAACAATAAATTCGCTTAAATTTACCTGTTTAGCTGCTTCCATTATAAAATATTTAAAATCTTCATGCTCGTGTAGGTATTTCATTTCCTATCAGCCCTTATCTGCCAATTATTGGCATACATTAACGCATTCCCTACGTTTAAGTATACCATAGACAAAGGGTTCAGAGAATTTTTTAATTTGTTTAATAAATCATTTTCAAAATCAAATTCTTCTGCAATTGCTCCTATAACAGATTTAACTCTTGTTGTTTCAAAGAATGCTGATTTAACAAGTGACTTTAAATTTACTTTATTATTTTTAATTAATATTTTTATTTGATTAATTGTTTTTTCGATTGTTGTATCCGGAATAGTTTTAATATCAATAATTGCATCAAGTACAATTCGCTCAGTTTTGCCGCCATTAACAGGTTTTTTCCTGTAGATATATTTTATTTTATCTTCTGATCTTAAATTATAATCACAAGCAATTACAATATTATTCGGTACTTGTGTTGTTAAACCAAGTTCATTATAACCGGCGAGTCCGGATATACAATAAAAATCACATTTGCTTTTTACTTTTGACAAAGCTAATTGTATATCTGTATATGATGTTTCACCAAGAACTGTTTTTTTACTTCTAAAATAAAAACCGCGTTTCGCCCTTTTTAATATACCCTCTTTAACTAAATCGCTAAATGCTTTTAAAACATCCATTCTTGGGAATTTTTTAAAATCGTCAATAGACCAAATTTTGTCAAAATTTGAATCAGATAATATTTTCTTTTTCATTTTTGATTTAGTCGTATCCATATTTACAGTATAAATCATGTCTAATATTATTTCAAGTATTTACATGTAAATACTTGAAATATTTCTTTATTAAATAGCAACATTTTTACAAAGTACACTTTGCCATTTTGTTGCTTTTAACAATTTTATAAAGTAGAAATTTGGCGACACACTCTGACACATTTCCCCATCAAACACTTCCATTTTGAGAGAAAGCAGTCTAACATACGGTAGCTTCAATAATAAATAAGGATACGGTATGGCCGACATTAATAATAACAATATTTGGATTGATGTTGAAACACTCGCAAAATTGAAAAACATTACTCGCAGAGCAGTTCGGCTTGCACTAAATCAGAATAAATATGAATACAAAGTAGAAAATATCAGAGGCGGAAAAACATATAAAATTAAATTATCAACACTCGAAGAAGAGCTTCAGCTTAAGTATTTTCAAGAATATTATGATGATTATAAAACGTGTGATAACGAAGTTATTGAACTATCTAATCTTAATATTAAACAAGAAAAGTTGATATCTGAAAATCAAAGAAAAATTGCTCTTGCAAAATATGATTTAATTTATGCATGGCTTGATTTTAGGAAAGAATATAAAAGGGACAAGTTGAAAACTGGCGGCAACGTACCTGATAAGGAATTTTTGCAATTATATAACACAGGGATGTTCCAAGAAGAGATATTCAAAATCTTGGGCAAAGTCTCAATCGGCTCGCTTTATCGCTGGCGGGCACTTTTGAATTACAACAAAGATTGGACTGCACTTGTAGGGCAATATAAATATTCGACCCGTAAGGAATATAGAACAACATTAAATGAAGAACAAATAAAAATATTTATACAGATTTTGCTCTCCCCAAGTGCATTTTCAATAGGTAAAGCGATTTCATTAACCAAGCATATTTTAAAAGAACGCGGTCAGGAGATTTTACCTAAAGATATTACATTCAGGCGGTATGCGGAGTGGTTCAGGGATAATAATTTTGATAAATGGACACTCGCAAGAGATGGCGAAAAAGCATTAAAGGATAAAGTAAGTCCGTTTATAGTAAGAAATGCAACACTACTTAAACCCGCACAAGTTTTAGTTGCCGACGGGCATACGCTCAACTTCCAAGTAATAAATCCGTTCACAGGAAAACCCTGCCGAGCAACTCTGCTCGGGTTCTTGGATTGGAAATCGGGAGGACTTGTCGGATACGACATCATGCTTGAAGAATGTACGCAAAATATTGCATCTGCTTTAAGAAATGCCATCTTAAAAATGGATCATATCCCTGAATACGTTTACCAAGATAACGGCAGAGCATTCAAGAGTAAATTTTTTAACGGGGATAAAAAGTTTGAGGAATTAGGTTTTACAGGAGTCTACAACAAACTCGGAATAAAGCCTGTCTATGCCACTCCATATAACGCTCGGGCAAAAGTCATTGAGCGTTTCTTTTTAGATTTTCAGGAAAGTTTTGAGAAACTGATTCCGAGTTATATCGGCACAAGCATTGAAAATAAGCCAGCATATTTGATGCGAAACGAAAAGTTGCACAAAAATATCCACGAAAAATATAGTTTCACTCCAACTATTGAACAAGCTCTTAAAATGATAGATAAATGGCTTGAATTTAAGCATTCTCAGCCCTGCCCAAATGCAAAAGATAAAACAATTCAAGAAGTTTTAAACGAAATTGAAAAACAAAATATCAATGAAAACTCGCTTGACGATTTGATGATGGCACAAGAGATAAAATCAATCGGCAGAAACGGAATCCGATTTTTGAAAGCGGATTATTTTGATGAGGCACTTTATGGAATCAAAGAAAAAACGGTTATAAAATACAGTTTGTTTGACCTTTCATATATCAAAGTTTATTCGATGAAGGGAGAATTTATCTGCAAAGCAAATCGCATAACAGAAACCCACCCGCTTGCTTATCAAATGGGCAATATTAAAGATATTGAGGACTATAAACAAAAGATTGAAAAACAGCAAAAGCTTCGCAGGAAAACATTTAAGGCAGTTCGTGAGCATTTCAATTTAGAAGATATGGATTATCTTGAAAAAGAATTAATGCAAAATATCAGCTTGCCTAAATCCAAGCCGATTAAAGAAATAACGGTTCAACCTGAACAAAAAACAGAACCAAAGCCAAAGCAAGATTTTGAGCCAAAGGTTAAGACTTCAATAGTTGCAAGGCCGATATTTAAATCTTCTTATGAACGCTACGAATGGCATATGCAGAATGGCTGTATCTGTCCTGAAGATAGAACTTGGCTTGCAGAATACATAAAATCGGATGAATACAAAGAAATATATTCCTAATTAAATTACATATTTATAGCGTTTTTATTATATTTTTACCAATTGGTGTAATACTAAAACTATTCCAATCTTTTGGAAATCCCATTTTGGTTTTATAAATTGATTTATATTTACTAAATAATCTTTGTAAATCTATTTCAAAAGATTTATCCTTTAATATAGTTACTAAATAGTAATTAATTATCATTGAAACATAATAAAATCTATTATTATCGATCCCTTGGAATTCTTGTATTTTATCATGCTTAGATGGAGATATTCTAAATATTCTGTTAAATAATCTTGAATGGTGAGCACATATATTTCTTATTACACTCAATGCGTATAGCCAATTTGAAAATCTTATAAATTTTGCATCCGCATTAAATCCTAAATACTCGATAATTTCTTTTTTATCTTTCGGGTTGATATTCTGATAAAGTTTATTTAAAGAACCAATTGTAAATGTTTCAACAACCATCCAAAATGGAGGGAGTTCTGGCTCATTATACTTATTGTAGTAATTGGCGATAAATGTTTCAGCATATTCATCATCTTTTTTCTTAATTTCTTTATTAATGATTTCTTTGCAAATTCCGACATAGTCAATTTCTTGGCTTGTGTTAGGATCTATTTTAGTTTTAAAAGTTTCCTTATTGGTAAACCAATGAGAACCATACTTCTTACACATTACATTTGAAATAGCTACTCTATATGCAACTTCTATTTTTTCTATTGCCTTGAAAGTAATATGTCTAAGTTCACTATCAAAATTAAACAAATTTATTAAATCTGCAAACTCAATATTATCCTTAAATATATGATTTTCTCCTTCTTGAAATAATCGCATATAGGAAGATAAATGATAATATCCTATTCTTTTTAAGATATCGACAGCAGATTTAAAATTGTCTACTTTTAAATTTCTTTTAATAAGTAAATTAAGTTGCTCCTCTGCGGTTAAAGATTCTTTTTCAAATTTTTCCAAACTTGTTCCCCTATCTAACAAAAAAGGCAGACCCATTTTAGCATTGTAAAGAGGCTTGGTCTGCACTAATACTTACATTATAACATGTTAGCATGCTTATTTCAAGATTGTAATGATGATAAATAATGAATATCATTCAAAAGCATGATTACCATTATATTTTCATTCTTTACATTTATTAACTGAACTATAAAAATAGCCTTCCAAACTAATAATTTTAGACACAAAAAGATAAAAACAGTTCCAATTTCTGCTAAGACAAGTGATTAATGTTAATGATGACAGAAATAGGAATTTTGATATGAAAAAAATTTTCGTAAAAACAAACAATGTTAAGCGGTTTATCACGATGATGAACAACTTGCAAAACCGAGCGGAAGGAGTTCCTGGGATGGGACTTGTATATGGCGACCCTGGGCTTGGTAAAACTCAAACAATCAATTGGTGGGCTTTTAAGAATAATGCAATACTTGTCCGATGTACCCAGCTTATGACCGCTCGGTGGCTATTAAATGAAATTATGGATGAAATGGGTGAAGTTAACTGCGGGCGATTGGCGGATTGTTTCAAAATTATTATAAGGAACCTGTTAACTGAGCCACAAGTAATAATCGTTGATGAGGTCGATTATCTGGCGATTGATTCAAGAGCAATAGAAACGTTAAGGGACATTCACGATAAAACGAATGTCCCTATTGTTTTAGTCGGTATGTCAAACGCTAAATCAAGAATAAAAAGGTTTAAGCACTTATACGATAGGCTTTCTGAAATTGTGCAATTTAAACCGTTTTCTAAAAGCGATATAGCAGGAATTGTTAAAGAATTATCAGAAATTGAAATGACAGAATGTGCGATAAAATGCATTTGCACTAATGTCAACCGATTCCGGCAGATAGTAAAAATTATAAATAAAGCTGAATGTTATGCAAAAGCAAACGGCTTAAATTCTATTGATGAAATTATAATTAAGGAGATTTTAAACGATGAAGCAGCAGATAAAGAAACTGTGCAAACAGCTGAGCAGGTTTAATTTTGATGAAATCGCAAGTATATTGGAATTACCAGATAATGAAATCCAAAACATCTTACAGGAATTGATAGCGGAAAAAGTTATAAGCAAAATATCTGAAACAGAATTTGCTTACGTTCCTGATATTATTTCATATCCACAAATTGAAGCATTGCCGCAAAGGACCTCACCAAAACTAACCAAACCCGAATTGTGTTTTGATATAACAACATTATTATCTGATAACAAGGAAGCCCAAGAATTATTCAATAATGCCGCGGAATACAATAAACGTCACATTATAAAATGTTTGAATTTATTCAGATTAACAAGCGGTTTGTCGTTTAAAGAAACCTCAAAAATGCTAAATGAAATAGCCAAAAAAAATCCGGATTATAAAATGGGGTATAGCACTTTTATAAGATGGAAATCATCTTATGCAAGAAATGGTTTATTGGGTTTGATGAAAGCTTACAACCCACCGCAACATAAGAGCTTAGTAACAAAAGAGCAATTAAAAGAATTTGAAGAAATCTATTTAACCCCAAAAAATTATTCGGTAAGAATCGCTTGGGAGATATTAAGAAGCAGACACCCAAATGAACAAATTTCAAGCGTTCAATCTTTTAGAAGAGCCTTGACTAAAAACTTTTCTGCGGAATATATTAAGAAAAGACGAAGCGAAAGTTTAAAACTTCCCGAGCTTCGCAAAATATCTTCAGTTGAAACAGATAAAATAACATACGAAAATGTCAGCACAGCATTTGATGATTACTTGAAAACACTTGAAAATAAGAAAGATGAAAATGCGATTTGTGCAAGAGGTTATATCCAAAACCACTTATATCCGTATTTTGGCAAATACAAATTTAAAGATATTACGCAAGAAACTTTGATTAACTATCAAAGCAAAATGTTATCCGAAGGTTATTCCGTTGCAAGTATAAAGCGATTTATAAGTACATTTCAGAAAATCATGAAAAAGTATTCAAATGCCGGCCACCTTCTGTTTTCGACACAAGAAACCATTTTACCTTCACTTGAAAACAGAGTCTTAACAGATGATGAAATTCAACAAATAATTAAAGACGACAGTAAAATTCAGGAATTATGGATTTTAGCAACCGGAATAAATATAGCAGAACTTGGTGCTTTGTATTATACAGATATTAATTTTATCGATAAAACCGTAAATATAAGCAAATTCAAAAACAAAGGAAATGTCGAAAATATCAGAGCAAAATATAAGATAAGAACATTACAAATACCGGATATTTTATTTAATAAAATACCTAAAAAGCAAAATGGATTGCTTTTCAAAGAAGTCGAAATCGACAATTTTGATTTATTATTAAACACTCACATAAAACTGTTGCTTGATAAAAACGTGCAAATAAACATAATCAGCAGGAATTTAGGATTTTATAAACTGACGGATTTTGAAAGTAGATATAATTTCTTATTACCTCAAAAATTGGATAGTAATTTCCAAATTTTATAACTTTCCTGTAAAAAAAATGTAATTTTACCCCAGATTTTCCTGTAAAAAAGTGTAAGATTTGCTTAATTTTTCGTGTAAAAAAATGTAAGTCAAATCTCAAAATCAGTGCTATAATTGGTGTTAGGAGATTGTGAGTTTATGACCCAAATCGAAGTTTTAAAAGGCGATATAACAAAGTTAAATGTTAATGCAATAGTAAATGCCGCAAATACAAGTTTATTAGGTGGCGGCGGAGTGGATGGTGCAATTCATCGTGCCGCAGGGCCTGAACTTTTGGAAGAATGCAGAACTTTAAACGGCTGTGAAACAGGACAGTCAAAAATTACAAAAGGTTATAATTTGCCGGCGAAATATGTAATTCACACAGTTGGCCCAGTCTGGCATGGGGGTAAATATAACGAAAGAGAAAAATTAAAATCCTGTTATGAAACGACTTTAACTCTTGCAAAAGAAAACGAAATTAAAACGATAGCTTTTCCTGCTATCTCCTGCGGAGTTTATCATTTCCCATTAGAAGAAGCCTGCAATATAGCAACTGATACAGTTAGAGAATTTATTATCAAAAACGATTGCCTTGAAAAAGTTATTTTTATCGATATAAATGATGTAATTATTGAAATTTACAAAAGGATTTTGAATTAACAAATATGGATATTTTAGATAGACTTGCGAAATCAAAATTCAGGAGCAGATTTAAGCTTCGAACCAAAGAGCTTGAATATATCAAGGACAAAGGACTTGATAAAATACGTTCTCATGCCTGCGATTTTATTCGGGATAGAGTTGCTCCGGCAGAACCTGTAAATGATGGCAAGCAAACACCAATGCGAGGGCATCCCGTGTTTATTGCTCAACATGCAACGGCCACCTGCTGCCGCGGCTGTATCGAAAAATGGCACAAATTTCCAAAAGGCAGAGAACTAACCCAATCCGAACAAGAATATCTTGTTTCAGTAATTATGGAATGGATAAAGAGACAAATATAATAAAAACAATTATTATATCTAAGGTATTTTATGCAAATTTTAATTATCAAAATTTTCTAAAAGACAATTATTTAATTCAATTATGTTTAAATTATCAATATCATAATTGTATATAGATGCAATAAACAACTGGTGATTAGAAAAGTCCCTCTTTAAAATTTCAATCATTTTGTGAATATTTAAATCATCGACTTCTTTTCCCCTCGGAGAATCTAATATTATTGGTATATTAATTTGTTTATAATTTTCCAATATTTTAATATAGGCTAGTCTGAAAGCAAATACTATACGATGAAAAATAGCTCCGCTTAAGGATTTTAAATCTGATGTGAATATATAATCATTCGATGGACTAACATATTTTTCATCTACACCCATCTCTTTTGCATAATTTGATATGTATGTATGTAAATCACCTATTAATTGATTATGACTTTTTGTATTATTATTAATTTCAGCTTTTAACTTGGTTCTTTGTTTTTCTAAATTACTAATCATTCTTTCAACACTTATATAGTCAATATTGATTTTAGAAATATCAGCATCAAATTTATCTATTATAGATTCTGTTTCGGTCTGAAATAGCAAGTTGTCTTTTGTTTGTTTCTGCTTGTAAGATTTAATTTTTTTATCGATATTTGAAATTTTTGCGTTAACAATATTGATTTTTGCTGTAATATAATTTATATTATCTTTGAAACCTTCTATTGTTTTTTCATTAACAGGAATTCTATTTCCATTATCATCAATGACGTGCAATTTCATATCAGTAATATATTTCCTAAATCCTAAATTTTTTTTCAAAACATTATTTAAACGTTCTTGCTCAATAATAAGTGGTCTTTTTTCAAATTCAAGAATTGCTATTTCTTTCTCCAATTTATCATTATATGAATCGTATTCAACAACTTGATTTAATTTATTGATTTGATTTTGATACCTTGCAATAGAAAGCATACTCCTATATTTCTTAATTTGGTTTTCTATATATGATAATTCATCATACAAATTGCTACAATCAATCTCTGCTATACCTTGTATAAATTTATCAATGTTAAAGTGAACAGAGCCTATAACTACCCCCCTATTTAATAAAGTCCATCCTTTTTCTTGGTCAACATACATTGGAGCCAAAATGTTTTCAATAATATTTTTATTATTAGTTTCGAAAATTACTTCATGTAGTTCTTGAAGATTAGCTGGTAAAGAAAAATATTTTTCATTATTGTCTTTTATATTTTGTAAATAGCAATAGGAATCTCGTCTTTTTATAATAAATTCTTGATTTGAACCAGTAATGATGGACAATTCAAATTTACATTCCTCAAATTTGAAATTTTTTGTATTTGGGATGTTAAATCCAAGTGCATATAGTATAGCTCTTAATAAAGTTGTTTTTCCGACACTGTTTTGTGTGCTATGAATTAAATTATAGTTATTATCAAACTCAAAAGTTCTGCTTAATAAGCCATATATAATTTTAAATCTCTTTAATCGCATATATTAGCTCCTGTTTTGATTTTATCAATAATATATCTATTTGAAATTATTTTATTTAAAATTATTTTAACCAAACAATTTTTTGAATATTCATCTATTGTGCCAACATCAAATTCATCTATATATTGAGAATATTCTTCATTTATAAATTTTTCAATTCTTTCTCTCCAATTAAGATTTATTTGATAGTCTGCAAAAGCACTTAAAACTTTATTAATAAATACAAATTCTTCTGTTTTATTATTTATAATTGCTCGGTATTTGTATTCTATTTCATTTATTATTGCGTCATCACAATCCTGTAAATACCTATCGTTCTTATCGAAATTGCATGCTTCTGCTATTAATGTCCATATCATTTCTCTTTTTTTTATTTGAATTGCGGAATCAGGTATTGTAGCATTGTGAAAGAAATCCCTTTGCCATATTTCTAACATTCGCTGTGGAGTATAAGGAGAATGAATATCAAGCTGTTCTAAAAACTCACTTACAGCTTCTTTTATAGCTTTATCTCTATTATCTTTATTTTCCCCATAAAATGGTAACACATATACTTTTAATTTACTTGTATCAATAGAATAATTATTTTTATTTATTATATTAGAAATTTTATCTTTACAT
>ENA-UOJC01003044-UOJC01003044.1-human-gut-metagenome-genome-assembly--contig:-C104-NODE-3044-length-16630-cov-7.064314_pt1 | contig 16630 bp, 19 predicted proteins | sample MGYA00242339_ERZ723886 | MGnify/ENA metagenome assembly ERZ723886 | reverse complement strand
GCTTTTTGGTCGGGATCTTGTGCAGCAGCTCCTGAAACCAGCCGAACGGGCAGAGGAAGCCGCAGATGAAGCGGCCCAGCAGCACGCCAAGCAGGATGAGGATGCCGGTGATGTAATAGGAAAACTGGAATTTGGACGAGCCGACGACAGCCTGAAACGCGCCGATGGGGCACGCGCCCGCCGCTCCCGGACAGGAGTAGCAGTTCAGCCCAGGCACGCAGACGGTCTTGCCCGCGCCGCGGTAGAGCTCGCCTTTGAAAAAGTTCGGCAGGTGGAGATTGGTCAAAAGTGCCGCACAGGCCTGCACCAGACCGCGCCAGCGGGCGAGCAGAAAGGAAAATGGTTTTTTCTTATCCAATGCCCACACACTCCAGACACAGCTTGACGGCCTTGTTCAGCACGACGCCCGCCTCGCCGCGAGATGCGCCGTAGACGAGGAATGCCGCGCTGAGCAGCAGGAGCAGTACCTGCGCCGCGGCCTTTTTGCTCAGTTGCTTACGCAAAAAATCACCCTTTCTGTTTGCACTGTGGCATAGCCTACACGAGGGAAGTGAATGTATTATGAACGTGGTGCTAAGAAAATCTTAAGATTTTTCCGAGAGGAATTCCACAAGGTGAGGTTCCAAAAAATCGAGGAACGTCCGCGCGGCGGGGGAGAGGTCCGGCAGCGTCGCCGCGCCGATCTCGACGATCTGCGGCGGGTCGAGCGGCAGGATGCGCACGCCGCCCGGCCAAGCGCGGCCATTGAGCGCGTTGTTCATGGCGAGGCCGAGACCGGCCTCGACCATCGAGTAGGTCGCAAGGGAATCCATCGTGGAAAATTTGAGATTCGGCGTGATGCCGCAGCGCGCGAAAACGCGCGCGTTGAGGACTTTGCCAACTCGTTTGGCGACAGCGGCAGCGCCGCGATCTCCGCGCTCGTGGCACAGAATCGGGGAGCAGGGAAGAAAGAGCGTGTGAAGGAATCGTTTCGTAGCAGCCTTTTTCTGATGCTTGCGATGGGGCTTGCGATGTCGCTCATCATGTACTCAAACGCGAGCACGGCGGTCGGCCTTATGCTCGGGACGCGCAGCGGCGCGGCTTTTGATAAGTTTTGTGAGGTATCGCCGCTGATCGAAATGCGCGGCAAAGGGATGACATTTTTGAGAAAGCACGAGGTTTTTGCCCATATGGGAAGACCATGTCGAAAGAGAAAAACTTTTGTAAGAGACGCGCTCTGCTTGCTGAACTTCTGTAAAGTGAAACCATTTTACAATTCTTCAAAATGGTAGCGCGGCTTGCCGGCGCTTTTCTTGCCATATTCGATGGCTCTTGTCGGGCAATAGCAGATGCAGGCCATGCACTGTGTGCAGTTGGTTCCCCAGACGGGACGGGCGTTTTGCAGTGTGATGTTATTCAGCGGGCAGAGCTTTTCGCATTTGCCGCAGCCGATGCAGACATCGCTTGCAGTAAAGGAATTTGCCTTCACAAACAGCGGATAGAAAACCGGGTTCACCGCGCTGCTCGCGATGCGGTCGTAGAGTTTTTTGCGCGGCGGCGAGAACATGTGTCCTGCGCGGATCGCGGCGATCGCGCGGTCGATGAACGGCTCGGCTTTGGCGACGATCCGGCGCGCCTCCTCGACGGTTGGTGCGTTGAACATGGCGATGAAATTCTCCGGCATGACGATCTGCGCCGTGCCCATGTAGACGAGGCCCTTTTCGCGGCAGAGCGCGCGGTTGTACTTCGCGGCGTTGCCGATCTCGCTGCCGCAGTCCATGACGAACCACGTTTCCCTCGCGCCGCGCAGCTCTGTTCGCAGCAGATGGTCGCGCACGATGCGCGGGATGCGCCAGGCGTAGGTCGGCATGACGAGGACGAGCCGTCCATTGACGGCGAGCGGTGTTATGTCGCCTGATTTGATGCGGTCATTCAGGCTGATGAGCGTATCGTTCAGCGCGTGTGCGATGCGCTCGGCGATGTGGCGGCTGTTGCCGGTGCCGGTGAAATAGAGTACCATGGCGACCTCCTGTGTCTTTGCTCGAGCACTGCCCGAATATTGTATTGCCTCTATTGTACCAGCCGTGGCGCGCGCAGACAAGCGCTTTGTGTAGGAAAACCGGCGGAGTAAAGGGACTTGAACATGAGAGAAAAAACGCCGCGGCTTTTCTTTTTTAACCGAAATGGGCGAAAGAGGCGTATTGCCTATCGTATACTTGTGTTTCCTGCATTTTCTGCTTGCGGAATGGGGGCGGATATGGTATCTTGAACCATGTGTCCGTCGGCCGTTTTCGACTGGCGGTTCACATTCTCTAACTGAACGACCACCGAAAGGCAGGGCTTTTTCTTATGATGATCAACAAACGGCTCATCGACGCGGTGCCGGAGAGCAAAAAATATATCGCGGGCAACGTCGCGCTGCAATGGTGCTCGCTGTGCGCGAACATCGCGATGATGAGCGCTGTGACGGCGCTGCTCGCCGCGCTGTACGCGGGCAGCATGACGCAGAGTAAGATCGTCACGACCGCCGTGATCGCGCTTGCAGCTGTCGCCGTGCGATACGGCTGTACCGTCGGCGCGTCGCGCATGGGGTATCTATCGTCCAAGGCGGTCAAGAAGACGCTGCGCGGCGCGATCTATGACAAGCTCCTGTGCCTCGGCGCGTCGTATTCCGAGCAGGTCAAAACGTCGGAGGTCGTGCAGGTCGCGGTCGAGGGCGTCGACCAGCTCGAAACGTACTTCGGCGCGTATCTGCCGCAGTTTTTCTACGCGATGCTCGCGCCGCTGACGCTTTTTGTCGTGCTGTGCTTCGTGAGCGTGCCGGCGGCGGTCGTGCTGCTCGTCTGCGTGCCGCTCATCCCCGTCGCCATCGCGGCGGTACAGACATGGGCGAAGAAGCTGCTCTCGAAATACTGGGGGCAGTACACGGCGCTCGGCGACACGTTTCTTGAAAATTTGCAGGGCTTGACGACCTTGAAAATCTATCAGGCCGACGCCTTCAAAAATGATGAGATGAACGTCGAGGCCGAAAAGTTCCGCAAGATCACGATGAAGGTCCTTACGATGCAGCTCAACTCCATCACGATCATGGACCTCATCGCCTACGGCGGCGCAGCGCTCGGCGTCATCATGGCCGCAACGCAGCTGCGCGCGGGGAAGATCGACCTTGCGGGCGCGCTGCTCATCATCCTGCTGGCAGCGGACTTTTTCATCCCCATGCGCCAGCTCGGCTCGTTTTTCCATATTGCCATGAACGGCATGGCCGCGAGTGACAAAATTTTCCGCCTTTTGGACCTGCCCGAGCCTGCGCACGGCGGCGTCGACTGCCCTGCGGGCGACATCGTCTGCCGTGATCTGCACTTTTCCTACGAACCGGAGCGCGAAATTCTGCACGGCGTCGATCTGACGATCCCGCAGGGCAAATTCGCCTCGCTCGTCGGCGAGTCGGGCTGCGGCAAGTCGACGATCTCCGCACTTTTGATGGGCCGGAACAAGGGCTACACCGGCTCGATGACCGTCGGCGGCGCAGAGCTGCGCGACATTGAGGAGGCGAGCCTGATGCGGCGCATCACCTACGTCAGCCACCAGAGCTACCTCTTCAAGGGTACGATACGCGACAATTTGCTGATGGGCAAGCCTGGTGCGAGCGATGATGAGCTCTGGAGCGCGCTCACGCAGGTCAATCTCGCGGACTTTCTCAGAGGGGAAGCGGGGCTCGACACCTTACTTTCCGAGCGCGGCGAGAACCTTTCGGGCGGTCAGCGCCAGCGCCTTGCGCTCGCCCGCGCGCTGCTGCACGACAGTCCGGTGTACATCTTCGACGAGGCTACGTCGAACATCGACGTTGAGAGCGAGAGCGACATCATGGCGCAAATTCACGCATTGGCGGGCCGGAAGACGGTGCTGCTGATCTCGCACCGTTTGGCGAACGTCACAGCGTCGGATGAAATTTACGTGCTGGAGCGCGGCAATATCGTTCAGCACGGCACGCACGAGGCGCTGCTGAAGCAGGGCGGCGCTTACGCCGCGCTGTGGTCAGCCCAGCAGGTGTTGGAGCACTACGGAGAGGAGGCGGCAAAATGAAAAAGAGAAGCGGTTTTACCGTCATGGCGCGGCTCATCAGACTCGTGAAGCCCCTGAGCGGCTACATGGTGCTCGCCATTTTGATGGGCCTTGTCGGCCACTTCTGTGCCGCGTTCATCACGATTTTCGGCGGCTTTGCCGTGCTTGACCTGCTCGGCTTCGCAACGCCCGTCGCGCTCAAGACGACGTTCGTCTGTGTGCTGCTCTTCGCGCTCGTGCGCGGCATCTTCCGCTACGCCGAGCAGTCCTGCAACCACTTCATCGCCTTCAAGCTGCTTGCGCTGATCCGCGACAAGGCCTTCCGCGCACTGCGCCGTCTCTGCCCCGCGAAGCTCGAGGGCCGCGACCGCGGCGACCTCATCTCCGTCATCACGTCGGACATTGAGCTGCTCGAGGTCTTCTACGCGCACACGATCTCGCCCGCGGCCATCGCGGCGCTGTTCACGCTCATCATGTGTCTGTTCATCGGGCATTATCACGCGTTGCTCAGCCTTTTGGCACTCGCGGCTTACATCTGCGTCGGCGTGGTCATCCCGCTCATCACGTCCCGCCGCTCGGGCGATACGGGGATGCGATTCCGCACGGAGTCGGGCGCGCTGTCGGCTTTCGTGCTCGACAGCCTGCGCGGCCTGAACGAGACCATTCAGTACGATCGGGGCGCAGAGCGCCGCGCCGAGATGGATGCGCGCACCGATGCGCTATCCAAAGAGGAAGCCAAGCTCAAGCGTCTCACGGGACAAAACATGGGCATCACGAACACGGCCATTCTGATCTTCGACCTTGCGATGCTGGTTTCTTCCGCGGCGCTGGTGCAGCGCGGAGAGCTGACGTTCGACGGGGCGCTCATTGCGGTCCTTGCGCTGTTCTCGTCGTTCGGTCCCACGGTCGCGCTGGCAAATCTCGGTGCGACGTTGCAAAACACCTTCGCCGCGGGCAACCGCGTGCTCGATATTCTGGACGAAGCGCCCGTCGTCGACGAGGTCACCGGCCAGCCGGAAGTTGAGTTCACCGGCGCGGAGGCCGAGCACGTCACGTTTTCCTACGGCGGGGAGGACATTCTCTCCGACGTTTCCGTCCGCTTCCCGGAGGGGAGCGTCGTCGGCATTGTGGGCCGCAGTGGCAGCGGAAAATCGACGCTTTTAAAGCTCCTGATGCGCTTCTGGGATGTGCAGAAGGGCCGCGTCCGCCTGTCAGGCACGGACGTTTCCAGAATCAACACGGGGAATCTGCGCGAGATGGAGAGCTTCGTCACGCAGGAGACGCATCTCTTCCACGACAGCATCAAAAATAACCTCCGCATCGCAAAGCTCGATGCGACGGACGACGAGATCGTCGCGGCCTGCAAAAAGGCCGCCGTGCACGAATTCATCATGACGCTGCCGCAGGGCTACGACACGCCGGTCGGCGAGCTGGGCGACACGCTTTCGGGCGGCGAGCGCCAGCGCCTCGGACTCGCCCGCGCGTTTCTGCACGACGCGCCGCTGATGCTCCTTGACGAGCCGACGAGCAATCTCGACAGCCTGAACGAGGCGGTCATCCTGAAATCGCTGTATGAGCAGTGCGCGGGCAAGAGCGTCGTGCTCGTGTCGCACCGCGCGTCGACCATGCGCATCGCCGACACGGTCTACTCCGTCGAGCACGGGAGAATGAGCTGATGAAGGATATCGAAACCAAGCGCGAGCGCGAAAAGAGAATGGTCTCGCAGATGATCGCCCTCTACTGCCACCGCAATCATCACACAAGCGGCGCGCTCTGCCCTGAGTGCGCGGTGCTGAACGACTACGCCCGCGCCCGCTCCGAGCACTGTCCGTTCATGGAGACGAAGACCTTCTGCGTCAACTGCCGCGTGCACTGCTACAAACCTGACATGCGTGAAAAGATCCGCGCCGTGATGCGCTTTTCCGGCCCGCGGATGATCTTCTATCACCCCGGCGCTGCAATCCGCCACGTGGTGGAGACAAAGCGCGAAAAAAAGAGACTGAAGAGAGAAAACCGATGAAGCTGAAACGCCTTTTCTTCCTGATCCTCGGCTGCGTGTGCCTTGCGCTCGGCTGCGTCGGCATCGTGCTGCCGGTGCTGCCCACGGTGCCGTTCTTCCTTGCGACGGTGTTCTGCTTTGCAAACTCGTCGGAAAAGCTGCACACATGGTTTCTCGGCACAGAGCTCTATCAAAAACACCTCGACTCATTCGTGAAGAAAAAGGGCATGACCGCGCAGACCAAGGCCGGCATCCTGATGTCCGTGACGCTGCTGATGGCCGTCGGCTTTTTCCTGATGCTGCGAAAAGCGCTCTACATTCCCTGCACTATTCTCGCTATTGTGTGGCTTTGCCACCTCGTCTACTTCCTCTTCGGTGTGAAGACGATCAAGACAGAATGCGAGAAGCAGATTTGAGTAAAAAAAGCGGCAGAGCCACCGGAATGCTCCGGCGACTCTGCCGCTTTTTTGAGAGAGAGGGGGGGAAAAATCATGCTTTTTCGAGGCGCAGCGGGCCGTAGAAGTAGCTCGCGGTCGCGCCGCCGTCGATGAGGAAGGTCGAGCCCGTGATGAACGCGCCCTTGTCGCTCATCAAAAGCTCGGCGACGTTTGCGACTTCGTCCGCCGTGCCGGGGCGTCCCGCGGGGCACTTAGCGAACATGTTCTTGTAGAAGCCGCTGCGCGGGCCGTTGAACTCGTCGAGTGCCAGCGACGTGACGATGATGCCGGGGCGATGTCGTTCAGGCGCGCGCCGCGCTCGCCCCATTCGACTGCCTGCGCCGTGATGCGCTTCTCGTTGCAGCGCTTCGCCATCTGATAGGCATGGAGCGTGTCACGGATGGTCTCGGGCTGCAAAAGTCGAGGGACAGCAGCTCCTCCGTCGGCGTGGTGGCGAGCTTTTCGCCCTGCTCCGCCGTCAGCGCAGGCATGCGCCAGCAGGACTGGCTCGAGATCGTCACGCCCACGCCGCCCGGTGCGATGGCCCTGCCGACCTTTTCTAAAAGTACCGCCGTACCGTAGAGGTAGACCTTCAGGATCGCCTCAATGGGCGCCTGACTGGGCGACACGCCCGCAGCGTTGACGAGCATCTTGATCTCGCCGTACCTCTGCCCCCGGCAATGAGGGCCTTGATGGACGAGCGGCTCGAGAGGTCCATCTCGACGGGTGTGACATCGAAGCCTGCCTCGTTCATCGTTTTGGCGATAGCCTGCGCATTCTCTAATTACTTGTCGCCTACAACGATTTTCATACCCGCGCCCATGCGGCGGGCGATGGCTATGCCGATCTGTCCGGCACCGGCCCATAACATGACGTCTTTCATCGTTTTCCTCCTTACAGCAGCGCCTTGACGCTCTGCGCCCAGGCGTTGATCTTGCTTTCCGGCGTTTCCAGATGGTCGCCGCCGTTCGAGTCGAACTTCACCTGCATATCACAGGCAAAATCCGCGCCGGGGCAGGCGGCCTTCATATCCTTGATGACGCGGCCCGGCCAGCCGCCGTTTGTCATAAACGGCACAACGGTCTTGCCTGCAAAATTCTGTCCATGCAGGAATGCCTTGACGGCGGGAGCCATCGTGTACCACCACGTCGGCGTGCCGACGGCGATGACGTCGTAGTCGGCGACGTTGACAGAGAGTGGCTTGAGCTCCGGCTCAAAGCCCGCGTTCACCTCGCGCTGGCCCTGATCGACCACATCGTTGTAGCTGCCGGTATACGGCACGGCGGTGTCGAGCCTCACAAGATCGCCGCCGGCAACGCTCTGCAACGCTTTTGCGGTGCGCTCGGTGTTGCCGCACGATCAGGAGTAGTAAACGATCAGGAGCTTTTTCATTTTGCGAACTCCTCAACCCACTGGGCAAGCGCGCGCTTCGCCTCGTCCACGTGGCTGCCGTGGATGGCGAGGCCCTTCGTGACCGCCGCGCCATGGGCAGCCTTGCGGATGTCGTTTTCGGTATCGGAAAGGCCGCTGCCCTCGTGCGTGCAGAACGGGTGGATGGTCTTGCCCGTGAAGTCGTAGTGCTCGAGGAAGGTGTAGACCGCCATCGGCATCGTACTGCAATAGTTGGGGTAGCCGAGGTAAATTTCATCATAGGCGTCGAGGTCATCGGGCAGATCCAACACCGCGGGACGGGCGTTTTTCTGCCAGTCCTCACGCGCCTGCGCCACACAGGTCTTGTAGTCATCTGAATAGGGCTCGGCCTGCTCAATTTTGTACAGCTCGCCGCCGGTCAGATCCGCGAGCATCTCAGCAACCTTTTCGGTGTTGCCGACGGAAATGCGGCGGTACGCGCCGCCGAAGTAGTTCTCTCCCGCGCGGGAGTAAAATGCGATCAATGCTGCCATTGTTTCGCTCCTTTCTTATCGCTTTGCGCCAAGAGCGGCGCATGGTTTTTGTTGATACCACCATTGTAAACCGCCGCGCCGCGGGTATCAATTCCGGTTTTGCGGCTTTCCTATAAGAAAAACTGATATGAAAAAAGGCGGAGCCATCGGCTCCGCCTTTCTGCTTTCGTTCAGGTATCGAATTGTTCTTTCAGCAGCCGTGCGAATTCCGGCACGTAGGGGTTCACGTTCTCCTTTTTCCAGAACGCGCAGTATGTGCGAAGAAGCGGCGCACCGTTTCGCACGAGCGGCACACGGGTGAGCGGTTCGGCTGCCTGCCTTTCGCCGCCCTCCAGCGGAAGAAATCCCCTGCTGCCCGCGGCCAGAAGGCGCGCCACCTCCAGATTCTCGGCATACAGGAATTCACTTGGAAAGCCGAGTACAATGCGGCTGAATTCCTGCTCCGCCTCCCGCTCCGGCGGCGGGGCGATCAGAATGCAGGGAAAATTCTTAAGCTCTGCCGGTGCGACCGCCTCCATTTGCGCGATTGGGCTGTGGGCGGAGACTTCAATCAGGGCGGGCCGGGCTGCAAGGATCAGGTTTTCGTAGGCGTCGGAAAACAAGCGGCGCTGATCGTTGAGCGTGATCTCGACCCGATCCTCGCTCAGCATGTCGCACAGCTCCCCATGGCTGCCGTACGCGATGGAGACGCTGACGTCGGGATACCTCGCCGAAAAGGCCGCGAGCGCGCGGTGAAATTCGCCGCCGGCGTAGGTGCGCAGGTAGCCGATCTTCAAGCTCGCCGCCTCGCCCTTGGCGATCTTCGCCGCCTCGGCGCACATGCGGTCGCAGTCCGCTGTGAGCAGCAGGCTCTTACGGTAAAAGTATTCGCCCGCAGGCGTAAGAGAAAACGAGCGGTTTCTGCGCACGAGCAGCGCAAAGCCCAGCTCGTGCTCCAAGGACTGCACCTGCTGGGAGATGGCTGACTGCGAGATGAAATTTTCCTCCGCCACGGCGGAAAAGCTCCCGAGACGCACGACGGATTGAAAGTATTTGAGCTGCTTGAGCATGATGCACCTCCTGATGTCTAAATGACAATCCCCTCGCAGTGGTCGATCTCGTGCTGGATGATCTCCGCCGTCCAGCCGGTGAAGGTCTTGAGGCGTGTTTGGAATTTTTTGTTCTGCCACTGGACTTTGACGGTCTGGAAGCGCTTTGCCTTGCGCGTGCCGGTGAGGGACAGGCAGCCCTCCTCGGTGTCGTAGGGGCCGGACTTTTTGACGATGACGGGGTTGAACATGAGCATGTATTCGCCGTCATTTTCAAAAGCGATGATGCGCTTGTTGACGCCGATCATGTTCGCCGCCATACCGACGCAGCCGTCCTTGTGGGCGATTAGCGTGTCGAGAAGGTCCTGCGCGGTGTTGAGATCGTCCGCCGTGGCGGCTTCGGCCTTTTGGGCGAGGAAAACTTCAGCTTTGCATATTTCACGAATCATGGCGTTCCTCCTGAATCTCATGCTGCGGAGCAAAAAAGCGGGCCTGCGCGTCGGCGAAGCGCGTGTTGAACGCCTCAGCCGCCTGAATGCTGAGCACGTCGTCGGGGCGCATCATGTCGAAGGCGTGCATGTCAGAATGATAGACGTCCAGCTCTGCCGGGACGCCTGCGCTCTCACCGCCGACCATGAGCTGATCGCTGCGGACGCCGAACGCCGCAGCGTGCGCTTTCAGGTAAAGGAGCGCGGCATAGCAGTCGTCGATCGCGGCAGGGTAGGGGGCTTTTAGCGCCAGCCGGTATCCCGGCGACAGCACGGCCACGCCAAATTTCTTGGCGAGGTCGACCGCGCGGGAGGCGTGTACCATTTCTTTCATCCCTGCGATGTATGCGCCGCCGTGCAGCCACAAAATGCCTGCGGCGTTTTTCGGCGCGGCGAGCGGCGAGAGCAGGAGCGCGGATACGCCGCCGTTTTCCGTCGGGATGCGGACAGTCTGAACGTGGATGCCGGGATCAGGCTTCATCGGGCGCATCGTCATCCTCCATTGCCGCGGCTTTTTCCTTGTAATTTGTGCCCCAAACGACCATGGAATCGAGGATGGGCTTTAGGCTGTAGCCGGTCTCGGTCAGTGTGTATTCGACGCGCGGAGGGACTTCGGCGTAGACCTTGCGGGTGAGCAGGCCCTTGGCCTCCATGTCGCGCAGCTGCGCGGTCAGCACCTTCTGCGTCACATGGCCGATGGACTTTTTAAGTTCACCGAAGCGCTTGGTGCCGTCCATCAGGTCGCGCAGGATGAGCACCTTCCATTTGTCGCCGATGAGCATGAGCGTCGTCTCGACGGGGCAGGCGGGTAATTCCATGGTATGACCTCCTTCGTGTTACAGATATTGACCGGTGATGCTGTCGGGGTTCAATTGAATTTCCTCCGGCGTGCCGGAGGCGACGATCCTGCCGCCGGCCTCACCGCCGCCGGGGCCCATGTCGATGAGAAAGTCCGCGTTGCGGATGACGTCGAGGTCGTGCTCGATGACCACGACCGTTGCGCCGTTGTCCAAAAGCGCCTGGAAGACGCCGAGCAGCACGCGAACATCCAGCGGATGCAGGCCGATCGACGGTTCATCGAAGACGAAGACAGAGTCGGTCTGCGTGCGGCCGATCTCGCTGGCGAGCTTTAATCGCTGTGCCTCGCCGCCGGACAGACTCGGCGTTTCCTCGCCGAGCGTCAGGTAGCCGAGGCCGAGCTGCTTCAAAATGCCGAGCTTCTGGCTGACGGTCTTCCGGTCCGCGCAGAATTCAATGGCGGAGTTGACGTCCATGTCCATGAGTTCAGGAAGCGAGACGGTTTCGCCCGCCTTGTTCATGAGCTTCACGCCATAGGCGGCTCTTGCGTAGCGCGAGCCGCGGCAGTCGGGGCAGGGAATGTTGACGTCGGGCAGAAACTGCACGTCGAGACTTACAACGCCCGTGCCGTCGCAGCCGGGGCAGCGGAGAGAGCCGGTGTTGTAGGAAAAATCGCTCGCTTTATAACCGTGTTCCTTCGCGTCGGGCGACTTGGCGTAGAGCTTGCGCAGCTCGTCGTGGACGCCCGCGTAGGTCGCGACCGTGGAGCGGACGTTGATGCCAATGGGCGTCGCGTCGATGAGCTTGACGTGCGCGATGCCGTCGGCTTCGACCGAGCGAATGTGCGCGGGAAGAGCGTTGCCATTGATGTTTGCCTCCAGCGCGGGGACAAGGCTCTCGAGCACCATCGTCGTCTTGCCCGAACCGGACACGCCGGTGACGACCGTGAGGCGGCCCTTGGGGATGTCGACCTCAAGCGGCTTGACAGTGTGGATCTGAGAAGTAGACAGATGAACCGTGCCGTTTGCGAACAGTTCGTCCTTTTTGGCGCGCTCGCGCAGCTTTGTTTCAGCCTTGCCGGAGAGGAACGGCCCAATCTGCGAATTCGGGTTTTCTTCGATCATTGGGATGTTCCCCTCGGCGATGACATGGCCGCCCTTAGTGCCCGCTTCGGGGCCCATTTCGACGATCCAGTCGGCCTCCTTCAAAATCTGCGTGTCGTGGTCGACCAAGATGACGGAGTTGCCGTCGGCGACGAGATCGTGCATTACGCCGGTCAGGCCCACGATATTCGACGGGTGCAGACCGATCGACGGCTCGTCGAGCACATAGAGAACACCGGTCGTGCGGTTGCGCACGGCGCGGGCGAGCTGCATGCGCTGCCGCTCGCCGGTGGAGAGGGTAGAGGCCGAGCGGTCGAGCGTCAGGTAGCCGAGGCCCAAGTCGATGAGCCGCTTTGCCGTGCTCTCAAACGCCTCGCAGATGCTCTCGGCCATCGGGCGCATCTCCTCAGGAAGACTTTCCGGTACGCCGCGCACCCAGTCGACAAGGTCCGAGAGCGTCATTGCGCAGGCCTCGTCGAGCGAAATGCCGCGCAGCTTCGGCGCGCGGGCGGCAGAAGAGAGACGCGTGCCGTGACAGTCGGGGCAGGTCTCTTCCTTGAGGAATTTTTCGACGCGCTTCATGCCCTTTTCGTCCTTAACCTTGGCGAGTGCGTTTTCGACGGTATAGACGGCGTTGAAGTAGGTGAAGTCCAGCTCGCCCGCCTGGTTGGAATTCTTGTTGTGGTAGAAGATGTGCTTCTTCTCCGCGGGGCCGTGGAAGACGATGTCCTTTTCGCTTTTGGTCAGGTCGCGGAACGGTACATCCGTGCGCACGCCCATCTGGCGGCAGATGTCGGTCATCAGTGACCACATCAGGCTGTTCCACGGCGCGACCGCGCCGCCGTCGATGGTCAGGGAATCGTCGGGCACGAGTGTGTCTAAGTCGACGGTGCGGACGATGCCCGTGCCGCTGCACTTTGGGCAGGCACCCTGTGAGTTGAACGCCAGCTCCTCGGCGGACGGCGCGTAGAAATGTGCGCCGCACTCGGGACAGACGAGCTCCTTGCCCGCCGCAACGAGCAGGGAAGGTGGGACGTAGTGCCCGTTCGGGCAGCGGTGGCTGGCTAAACGCGAGAACATCAGACGCAGGCTGTTCAAAAGCTCTGTGCCCGTGCCGAATGTGCTGCGGATGCCGGGCACGCCGGGGCGCTGGTGCAGCGCCAGCGCGGCGGGAACATATAAGACCTCATCCACGCTCGCTTTGGATGCCTGCGTCATGCGGCGGCGCGTGTAGGTGGACAGCGCTTCGAGGTAGCGACGCGAGCCCTCGGCATACAGCACGCCGAGCGCCAGTGAGGATTTTCCTGAGCCGGACACGCCCGCGATGCCGACGATCTTACCGAGCGGAATGTCGACATCGATATTTTTAAGATTGTGGACCTTTGCCCCACGAATGAGCATTTTGTCGATCATGGTATCACTCCATCAGCTGTGAAAAAAGTGTTGAAAATATACAATAGTATCCTTTTGGTAACTACGCCACAATATTGTGCTTACTTTACGAAAGTTCTCTATGGCGCTATGATAAGGCCAACGAAAGAAAAATACAACCTTTCGAGTACAAAACATTTTGGAGATATTTATCATGAACAAGACTGCTGACCGTACCGTAGCGCTGGACAAGGGCCGCGTGGACGTCTATACTAAAAACGGCGTCACCCTTTACGCCTATCAGACCCGCGACCTCATCGACAACGAGGTCTTTGTGCTGGCAAAGAAAGGCCGCGGCGTCGTGATCGAGCTGCCGTGCTTTTTTGACAATATTCGCGAGCTGACGGATTTCCTTAAGAGCGAGGGCGTCACGGTCGAGGCCAAGTTCGTTGCCTATCACGCGGCGGGCGCGTCCTTCCTGCCGGAGGTCCCCGCCTACGGCACCGAATCCTCCGTCGCCTATAACACGACGGGCGGCGGCGCAGGGCTGGTCGCAAACTTCAAGAATGCGTTCGGCGACAGCTTCGATTCCAGCATTTGCAGGGTGGATCACGTGCTGGAGGAGGGTGAGATCGAGCTTGCGGGTATCCGCTTTGTTGTGAAGCCCAATGCCGAGGCGTTCGACCTTGAAATTCCGGAGATCAACTGTGTTTACACGCACATGATGGGCCACGATTGCCACTCCATCGTGGCGGGCTGCCCGCATGCAGACGGCATCATTTCCCAGCTCAACTACTACATCCGCAAGGGCTTTGACCTTGTCCTGACCGCGCATTACACGCCCGAAGACCTGAAGGATGCGCAGACCAAGGTGGACTACCTGACGAACCTCAAGGAGATCGCGCTGGAGAGCGAAAGCGCCGACGAGATGAAGGCCAAGGTGCAGGAACAGTATCCTGATTACAGCGGAATGAACTATCTTGACATGACGGTGGGCTTTTTCTTCCCCAATAAGTAAAACGCCCTGAGAAAGGAGCAAAACATGACGCAGGCGGAGCGGCGGCTGTACCTGATCCGGTCGCTATTGAACGAAAAAACGGAATACCAAAGCCTGAACGTGCCGCGGGACGCGGGGGAGCAGCGCAAGCTGCTGCGCTCGCTGATGAATGTCCGTATGCCGAAAGTGGCAGACGAAGCGTTTCTGCGCGTGCAGGACGAGTACTTGCAGCAAGAGCTGGCAGACGAGGGCATTACCGACCTCGACGATCTGCGGCCGGTCAGTGGTGACCTTTACCTCTGGCAGGGGGACATCACGCGCCTCAAGTGCGGGGCCATCGTCAACGCCGCGAACAGCGGTATGACGGGCTGCTACATCCCGTGCCACGCCTGCATCGATAACTGCATCCACACCTTTGCCGGCGTGCAGCTGCGTCAGGACTGCGCCGCGCTGATGGCAGAGCAGGGGCACGAGGAGCCGACAGGGCAGGCGAAGATCACGAAGGCCTACAACCTGCCGTGCGATTACGTCCTCCACACGGTCGGCCCGATCGTCTCGGGCCGCGTGACAAGAGAGGACGAGCGGCTGCTTGCGTCATGTTACCGATCCTGTCTGGAACTTGCGGAGAAAAACAGTGTGCGAAGCATCGCGTTCTGCTGCATTTCGACCGGTGTGTTCCATTTTCCAAACGAGCGCGCGGCGGAGATCGCCGTGGAGACCGTGCGGCGCTATAAGGTGGAGACGGGCAGTAAAATAAAGGTGGTTTTCAATGTTTTCAAGGATCTCGACAAAACGATCTACGAGCGGCTTCACGGCGCAAATTGCGCGCCTGCGGCGCGCGCTTGACGAGGCGGATGCTGTCGTCATCGGCGCGGGCGCAGGGCTGTCCACCGCGGCGGGCTTCACGTACAATGGTGAGCGGTTCGAGCGGTATTTTTCGGATTTTGCGGAAAAATACGGTTTCCACGACATGTACAGCGGTGGGTTCTATTCGTTTCCGTCGCAGGAGGAGTTCTGGGCCTATTGGAGCCGGTATATCTTCATCAACCGCTATCAAAACGCGCCGAAAAGCGTGCACGAGGTTCTGCTCGAGCTGGTGCGGGACAAGGACTATTTTGTCATCACGACGAACGTCGACCACTGCTTCCAGAAGGCGGGCTTTGACAAAAAGCGTCTTTTCTACACGCAGGGCGACTACGGCCTGTTTCAGTGCAGTGAGCCGTGCTGTCAGGAGACGTTTGACAACGAGAAAACCGTCCGCGCGATGGTCGAAGCGCAGGGCTTCGCCGTAGCGGACGGTGTGCTGACGCCGCCGACAGATGGGACGCCAACGATGACGGTACCGTCGGAGCTCCTTCCGGGCTGCCCGCACTGCGGCAGACCGATGACGATGAACCTGCGCTGCGACAACAAATTTGCCGAGGACGAGGGCTGGCACGCCGCGGCGGAGCGGTACGAAAATTTCCTCCGCACGCGGGACGGACAAAAGATCCTCTTTTTAGAGCTCAGCGTCGGCTACAACACGCCGGTCATCATCAAATATCCGTTCCTCCGCATGACGGCGGGCAACCCGAAGGCCACCTGCGCCTGCATCAACATGGGGCAGGCAAGCACACTGCGCGAGATCGAAGAACGGTCGATTTTGATCGACGGGGATATCGCCGCGGTGATAGAAGAAATGAAGAAAACCGCTTCCTACAAATAGCAGGAAGCGGTTTTAACTTATGATGACAGCGGATTTGTGATTTAAGTACTGCGTGCGATTTTGGGAAAATCCGGTGACGATTGTGATACAATTCACGATTCGGCGAAGTCAGAATTCAATGTGATAGTTTAATTCAGTCCTGTTTTCACGTTGAACTTCACTGCTGATCGTTGCGGTACCACTACATTTTAGTTGCTGCAGGATACCGTCGAGTTTTGCAGCAACTTTTTCTGACATACCTGCGGAAGAACTGCATTGAAAGTGGTAGTCCTTGGATTTTATGGGATTACCGGGTTTCATGCGCATTTCAACTAGTCTTTCAATATCACTCTCACGTTTGAAGTAGACAAGTGTGGGGGGCTTTTGGCGCATCTTGTCCAAAAAAGTGAATATCGGCGGCAATTTCAAACTTTGCATCATCGCTGCGAGAGCTCTCGTATGAAGTATTAGACTCTAGTGTATCTGTCTGATTAAAAAGATGCGTCGCGTTTTACAGAATCATAAAATGCTACACTTACCAACGGATATTTTAATATATTATATCAAATTGTGCGCATGCGCGCAAGCAAAATGAGGACACAATAGACAAAAACTGACATTTTTAATAGGCGCAAATAGATTTGACATGGACTGTACAGTACCCTCTGTTTTGTTGCTTTTTACGATGGAATATGCTATCTTGATTACGGTAATTTACTATAAATAAGAGATGAGCAAAACAGGCAGAAGGAGCAGCCCGCAAACAGGCAAATGGGAATC
>ENA-UOJC01003043-UOJC01003043.1-human-gut-metagenome-genome-assembly--contig:-C104-NODE-3043-length-16639-cov-4.729016_pt1 | contig 16639 bp, 14 predicted proteins | sample MGYA00242339_ERZ723886 | MGnify/ENA metagenome assembly ERZ723886 | reverse complement strand
TGTTCGTCCAGCACGCGGGCCAGTTCCTCTTCCAGAGCCGTATACTTGCTTTGCAGGGGTTTGAGTTCCTTGTGCAGGGCGTTGCGTTTCTCGGCCTGTTCGCGCTTGAGGCGCTTCTGTTCCTCGCGTGAGAGACCGGGCGCGGCCTCCCGCGCCGTTTCGGAATTCATTTTCGGCAGTCCGGCGGCGCTCAGGGCAGCGCCGCCCCGGCCGTCCGTTCCGGCACCGGCCAGGCGCGCCCTGCGGTCGGCGTCGTAGGCCGCGAATCCGGCATGGACCGTAATGCCGTTTTCGTTCAGTTCCCAGGCCTCGGCTCCGACCTGCGACAAAAGCCAGCGGTCATGGGCCACCATCAGCAGGGTGCCGGTGAATTTTTGCAAAGCCAGGACCAGAGCCTCGCGGCTTTCCAGATCCAGATGGTTGGTGGGCTCGTCCAGCAACAGAAAATTGCAGCGTTTCAGAAACAGGCTGGCCAGAACCAGGCGGCTTTTTTCGCCGCCGGACAGGGCGCTGACCTGGCGGTCGAAATATTCCTGGCCCAGCAGAAAGAGGCCCAGCACGCTCATGAGCTCCTCTTCCGTGGTGTGCGGGTCCGAAAGGCGGCGGATTTCGCCCAGCACCGTGGTGTCCGGGCGCAGGGTGTCCATCTGGTGCTGGGTGTAATAGCCCAGGCGCATCTGGGAAGCCGTGACCAGGTTGCCGCCGCAACGCTCCAGCTGCCCGGCCAGAATCCGGAGCAGGGTGGATTTGCCGCAGCCGTTGTGCCCCACCAGGGCGATGCGCCCGCCCCGGTACAGCGTGAAGGTCAGGGGCGGCCACATGCTCTTGCCGTCCGGGAAATGAAAGGCCAGATCAGCGGCGGCCAGCACGATCTTTTCCGAGTGCGGGGCCTCGGGCCAGCTGAAATTGAGCTCCTTGCGCTTTGGCTCGGGCCTATAATCCTCCAGCTCCTTTTCCAGCTTCTTGGCCATCTTCTGGCGCGAACCGGCCTGGCGGGCCTTGGTGGCCTTGGCCCGGAAGCGCTCCACAAAAGCCATTTTACGGTTGATCTCGTCCTGGAGGGCGCGGGCCTCGCGCTCGCGCTGGGCGTTGTATTCCTCCTGCAAAGCCAGAAACTGGGTGTAGGTGGCCTTGCGGAATACCGGACGGGACAAGCCCAGATAGAGCACATGGGTGCCCACATTGTCCATGAACATGCGGTCGTGGGCCACAAAGACCAGCGCGCCCTTGAAGTCCAGCAGAAAGGATTCCAGCCACTCCACGGCTTCCATGTCCAGGTGGTTGGTGGGCTCGTCCAGCAGCAGCACGTCGGCCCCGGCCGTGAGCACGCGGGCCAGTTTGGCCCGTTCGCGCCAGCCGCCGGACAGCTCCCGCAGGGTGCGTCCCCACTTGGCCTCGGAGAATCCCAGCCCGGACAGCACGGCCTTGGCCCGGTGCTCGGGATTATAGCCGTACGTGGCTTCCAGCTCGCTCTGGCGGTGCATGAGCGCGGTCAGGCGGCTTTCGTCGCCGGATTCGGCCGCCTGCTCCCACTCGGCCCAGAAATCGTTCCAGTCGTGGAGCACGTCCAGCACGTAAGTCAGCAGGGGCGTGTCCAGGGCTTCCCCGGACAGCTCCTGCTCCACAAAACCCAGGCGGCAGCCCTTGGGCAAGAGCACCCGTCCCCCGTCGGCGGATTCCACCCCGGCCAGCAGGCGCAGCAGGGTGGACTTGCCCGTGCCGTTGGGACCGCAGACGCAGAGCCGCACGCCGGAATCCACCTCCAGCGAAAAATTGCTGAAGATGTCCCGGCCGCCGAATGATTTGGAAAGTTCCTGAATGGTTATCTTCACAGCCAACCCTCGCGCCGGTAGCCTTCCACGGCCTCGGCCATGCCCTCGGCCAGGCTGACCTGGGGCTCATAGCCCAGCTCCCGCCGGATGCGGGCGGCATCGCAGAGCCAGCCCGCCTGCCGGGCCTCGCGGTATTTGTCCAGGTTCCAGTTGGGCGCGCGTTGCGGAGCCCGGCCCGCCCGACGGCTCGGCAGGCAGCGCGCCAGCCGCGCCCGCAACAGTCCCCCGCCGGAGGCCAGTCCCGCCGTCACGGCCATCAGGGGCAGAGGCAGATGAATCACGCGCAGCCGGGGGCGGCCCAGGGCCGCGCCCATAACGCGGCAGAAATGGGCCATGCTGTACAGGCCGCCGTCGTTGATATGGTACACGCCCCGCGCCGTATCCCGGCAGCAGAGCAGCACGGCCCGGGCCATGTCCCGCGCGTGCACGGCGGACACGGGAAAATCGCGGAACGCGCCCGGGCTCACGGCAAAGCCCCTGGCCGCGCCCTTGAACACGGGCAGCAGGCCCTTGTCGCCGGAGCCGTAAATAATGGGCGGGCGCAGGGTCACCAGCCTGTCCCCCAGGGCCCGGCCCAGAATCTGCTCCACCAGCAGCTTGGACCAGCCGTAGGCGGAAACCGGCGCGGGCACGGCGTTGTCCGCCACGCCGGGCGGGCAGTCGGAAGGGCCGGTGGCCGCCAGGCTGGAAACCAGCACAAAACGCGCGGGCAAACCCTTGCCGGAGCCTTGAGCCGCGGCCTCCACGTCGGCCAGCGCCACGGCCAGAGCGCGCGCGGCCAGCGCGTTGGCCCGCAGATAGTCCTGCCAGCCCAGGCCGAACAGCAGGGCCGCCATGTGGATGACCACATCCTGCCCGGCCAAGGCTTCGGCCAACCCCTCCCCCGTGCGCAGATCAGCCCGCGCCACGGCCACATCCGCAGGCAGATGCCCGGTGCGCGAGGCCGCGCGGGTCAGGCAGGTGACGCGCGCGCCCGCTGCCAGCAGGCGCGGCAGCAGATGACGGCCCACAAAGCCCGTGCCGCCGGTGACCAGCACCTTTTTGCCGTCCAGAGGGGAAAAGCGTTCGTCCGAGGGCCCGGTCATACGCTGATCTCCCGGCGGTATATGCGGTAGCGCTTGGTGATCCGGCCCGAAAAATCCTCAATAAGGTCGTCCACGGCCACATTGTCCTCCAGCACCCAGGAGCCTTCCACCCACTGAAAATCCGGTTTGCTGCGGGCTTTTTCCAGCATATAGTCCAGCAGCAGCAGGGGCAGGCCCAGCAGGCGGAACTCCTCCTTGATGCCGAACAGCATGATGCGGTAGCCGCCCCGGATTTCCTCCCGCGCCTGCCACCAGTGCCAGAGCGCGGACAGCCCCAGCTTGCCGTTGAGGCGCTTGAGCAGGGGGTTCATGTCCGGCAGGGCCACCATGCCCGCGGCGGGTTCGTCGTTGTGGTAGAAAAGCACGAAAAAATCCGGATCCAGGATGCCTTTGAGCTCTTTGACATGGTGCTCGGCCTCGCCGTCGGAAAGCGGCGAAAAGCCCCAGTTCTTGGCCCAGGATTCGCGGTAGATCTCCAGCATGGTCCGGATGTCGGCGGCCAGGGTGGCCTTGCTGGACGTACGGCAGGTGAAACGGGCCTCGGCCTTGAGCCGGTCCACTTCCTCCCGCAGCCAGTCCGGCGGCGACAGGCGATCGCGCTCAATGAGGTAGGCGAAAAGATCCTGTTCCTTGCGCAGATGCCAGCCTTCCAGCAGTTCCGCATAATAGGGCGGATTCCAAGGCATCATGATAACCGGGGGCAGGTCGAAGCCGTCCACCAGCAGGCCGCAGGTGTAATTGGCGGAGGGGTTCAGCGGCCCGCGCATGAAGCTCATGCCCTGGGCGGCCAGCCAGCTCCGGGCTTCGCCCAGCAGGGCATGGGCGGCCTCCGGATCGTCCAGGCATTCGAAAAAGCCGAAGGCCCCGCAGGCCTCCCCGGCATAGGCATTGTACTTCTCGTCCACAATGGCCGCGATGCGCCCCACGGGCCGCCCGTCGCGCAGGGCCAGATACAACTCGCGCCGGGCCGATTCCCAGAAAGGATGCGCGCCGGGCGTGAACAGCTCGCGGTCCTGGCTTTTGATAGGGGGCACCCAGAGAGGCTGATCCGCGTAGACGGTCCAGGGCAGATCCACAAATGTGGCCAGCTCCTGTTCGGAGCGAACCGGAATGATGCTGACGGCCATGGGCCTAGTCCATGCGCAACGCGCCGCGCAGTTCGGCGGGCGAGCGCGCCCCCAGCCGTTCGCAGGCCGCGGGCAGCTCCCCCGCCAGGGAAAAGGCGCTGTCCGGGCGCATGAAATTGGCCGTGCCCACCTGCACGGCGGCCGCGCCCACCAGGATGAATTCCAGCGCGTCCTCGGCGCTGACGATGCCGCCCATGCCCACCACCGGGATCTTCACGGCCCGCGCCACCTGCCAGACGCAGCGCAGAGCCACGGGCTTGATGGCCGGGCCGGACAGGCCGCCCACCACATTGGCCAGGGACGGACGCCGGGTACGCAGATCCACGGCCATGCCCAGCAGGGTATTGATGCAGGAAACGCTGTCCGCGCCCGCGTCTTCCACGCTGCGCGCCATGAGCGCGATGTCCGTGACATTGGGCGAGAGCTTGACCATCACGTGCTTGCGCGGCGCGCCCTTGCGCACGGCGGCGGTGACGGCGGCGGCCAGCTTGGGGTCCTGGCCGAAGAGCACGCCGCCCTCTTTGACGTTGGGGCAGGAAACATTGACTTCCAGCGCGGCCACGCCCTCCTCGCCGTCCAGACGCGCGGCCAGTTCCCCGAATTCCGCCGGGGAGGTGGCATACATATTGGCGATGACCGGCGTTTCCCGCCAAGGCAGATGGGGCAGCTTGTCCCGGCAGAAGACCTCCACCCCGTCGTTTTGCAGGCCCACGGCATTGAGCATGCCCGCCGTGGTTTCCACAATGCGCGGGCAGGGATTGCCCTCGCGCGGCTTGAGGGACAGGCCCTTGACCACGATGCCGCCCAGGGCCGCCAGATCGCCGTAAGGCGCGAACTCCACGCCGTAGCCGAAGGTGCCCGATGCCGTGAGCACCGGATTTTTCAATTTGAGATCGTGGGTTTGCCCCTTGAGGGTGACGGAAAGATCCATGCTGTTTCCCGGTTGTAAAAACGCTTGAGCTTCAGTTTTGTTCCATTCAGGCATACGCAACAAACCGCGTCGACATGATCGGCGCGGCTGGATTTTGTTCGCCGGCAAGGGAAACGAGCTTTTTATGAAGGGGGTGTACTCTTATGGTACTCGACCGAAATAAAAAGCGAAGTTTGACAAAGCCAGCGGGCAAAAGGCAGTTGCGCCTACAATTCGATGTGATGGGACCAGAACACCGGCCCCTGATTGCACACCTGAATCAGGCCGCCGCGCTTGGCGGGCACCGGCCAGGCATCCGTGGTGCGGACCACGCAGCCGAGGCAGGCGCCCACGCCGCAGCCCATGCGATTTTCCAGCGAGAGCTGGGCGCGCACGCCCAGTTCCCCGGCGAATTTCTGCACGGTGCGCAAAAACGGCAGGGGCCCGCAGGCCAGCACCAGGCCGTTCTGTTCGGCGTATTCGCGCATGCGCTCCTGCAGGGAAAAAATGAAATTGTCCAGATCGCCGGGCGTGTGCTCGCGCAGGCTGTCCAGAGGCACATGCTCGTTGATGCTGTCCACCGGATAGCAGCTGATGGGCTCGCGGTGGCCGAAGAGCATGGTCACGTTCCAGGGCTTGGGGTGCTCGTTGACGTAGCCCACAAAAGGCACAATGCCCATGCCCCCGGCCAGAAGCAGGGTGGGCGTGTCCGGCTCCACGGCGAAGCTGTTGCCCAGGGGCCCCCAGACCCGCACCGTGTCGCCGGCCTTGAGTTCGGCCATGCGCCGGGTGCCGCGCCCCTGAACCTGAAAAAAACAGATCATGTGGCGGGCGGTCATATGGCAGATGCCCAGGGGACGGGCCCAGGGAATTTCCAGGCCGAACGAGGCGGGCCGGACCATGACGAACTGGCCGGGACGCCACTGCTCCCATTCGGGATGGGTCAGACGCAGGGCGAAGAAGCGGCTTTCCTGGCCGGTCTGGCCGAAGGGCACCAGATCCAGCACCGTGAGCAATGAAGAGCGCGGCTGGGACATGTTCTGTTCTATAAACCCACTTGCCGGGACGGTCAACCGAGGCCGCGCTGCCTCCCAAGACAATCGAATGAATGTTTCAGCCGTCGGATATCCTTACAGCAGGCCTTCCTTGTTTCCGCGAACGCAGCCGACACAGTCGGCAGGAGAGCGGGGACCGGTTTTACGGGAATTTTGCAAAATTGGCGGTTTTGTCGTGCGGGCAGGACGGAGTTTGTAAAATAACCGTAACGTGACAGGAAGGCTGACGCAAGCGGACTCTTCTCTTTCGCTCCGGACACAACAATACTCATCCTGTTCATGCGATTGCCCTGGTCGGATCCCGACGCGGGGCTTTTCATGCGCGGCCCGACGCTGTAGCATGACCCCGTTCCCCATCAGGAACAGGAGATACGCCATGCAAGCCATATACGCCGCCCGCCGCGACCGTCTGCGCCGGGCCATGCGCGCCAGAGGCCTGGACGCCCTGCTGGTCAGCCAGGCGGCCAACCGTTTTTATCTTTCAGGTTTTGAACTGCACGATCCGCAGTGCAATGAAAGCGCGGGCCGGCTGGTCGTCACGGCCGACGGCCGGGACTGGCTGGCTACCGACGCCCGCTATCTGGACGCGGCGGCGCGGCTCTGGGATCAGGAACGCATCTTTATCTACGGCGGCGACGCCGCCAAAGACCTGCATAACCTCCTGCGGCGCTGCGGCGGACGCGTGGGCCTGGAGGCGCGGGGCGTCAGTCTGGCCTTTGCCCGGGCACTGGACCAGGCCGGGTCCGGCCCCCGGTTTGAAGCCGCCGACGGCCTGGTGGAGCACTTGCGCCGGATCAAGGAACCCTGCGAAATCGCGGCGCTGGAGCGTTCCTTCGCCCTCAACCACAAGCTCTTGCAATGGGTGGAAGGTCAGCTGGAACCGGGCAGGACCGAAAAAGAACTGAGTTGGGCCATTGAGCGCTTTTTCCGCGAGAACGGGGCCGGGGAACTGGCCTTTGCCAATATTGTGGCTGTGGGCCGCAATGCGGCCCTGCCCCACGCCATCCCCGGCGAGGACGCGGTCACGGAGAACTGCCCGGTGCTCATCGACGTGGGGTGCCGGGTAGACGGGTATTGCTCGGACCAGACCCGCACTTTCTGGGCGGGCGACGCGCCCGCGCCGGAGTTCAGGCGTACCCTGGCCCTGGTGCGCGAGGCCCAGGAAGCGGCCCTGGAAAAAATGCGGCCCGGCCTGCCCCTGCGCGAAGCCTATGCCCTGGCCCGCGCGGTTTTTGAAAAAGCCGGGGTCGCGGAAGCGTTCACCCACGGCCTGGGCCACGGCGTGGGCCTGGAAACCCACGAGGCCCCCAGCCTGTCCCCGCGCGCCGAGGGGGTGGTGGAGCCCGGCATGGTGGTCACGGTGGAGCCGGGCCTGTATTATTCCGCCTGGGGCGGCGTGCGCTGGGAATACACTGTTCTGGTGGAGGAAGGCGGCGTGCGGATTTTGTAACGCATCCCGTCAGTCATGACGAGACGCTCGGGGGTGCGCCCCTGAAGGTTTAGGAGCAAAGGAGCCCGCATGGCGGCGATTTTTCTGGTGGGAGCCCGCGCGGCGGGCAAAACCACGGTGGGCCTGGAGCTGGCCCGGTTGCTCGATTGTGCTTTTGTGGACACGGACCGGCATTTGCGCGAACGCCTGGGCCGCTCCGTGGCCGAAGTGGTGTCCGCCGAGGGCTGGCCGGGCTTCCGGGTCCGCGAAAGCGCGGCCCTGCGTGAAGTGGCCGCCCTGCACGCCCGGGGCGGCGCGGTCATCGCCACGGGCGGCGGCATGGTTCTGGATCCGGAAAACCGTCGCTTCATGCGTGCCCAGGGTACGGTTTTCTATCTGGCCGCCCCCGCGGAGGCCCTGGCCCGGCGCCTGGCCCGCGACCCCCTGGCCGGGCAGCGCCCTTCCCTGACCGGGCTGGGCATCGCCGAAGAAATGCAAAAAGTTCTGGACGAGCGCCGTTCTCTCTATGAGGACGCCGCCCACCATATCCTGGATGCCACGGCGGCACCGGCCGACGTCTGCGCCGCCGCTTTGCGCCTGCTGGGCCGAAACTGAGGGCGGCCGCCGCATGTCCAGCGCCGCCGCGCCGTTAGTCTCCGTCATCCTGCCTGTGTACAACGCCGCTTCCGGCCTGGAGGCGGCATTGTACAGCCTTTGGGCCCAGCGTCCCGCGCCGGACGCGCCTCTGCCGCCCTTTGAAGTGCTGGCCGTGGACGACGGTTCCACGGACCGCAGCCCCGCCCTGCTGGATGCCGCCGCCCGGCGAGAGCCCCGGCTGCGCGTGCTCCGCCGTCCCCATCAGGGCATCGCCGCAACGCTCAATGCCGGGCTGGCGGCGGCGCGAGGCCGTTATCTGGCCCGCATGGACGCCGACGACATTGCCCACCCGGAGCGTCTGGCCCGGCAGGTTGCGCATCTGGACGCTGATCCCGGCCTGCACCTTTCAGCCGGTATGGTGGATTTCGGCGGCGACGCGGTCCGGGCCGGCGGCTTCGCCCATTTCGTGGACTGGCAGAACAGCCTGTGCTCACCGGAGGACATCGCCCGCAGCCGCTTTCGGGATACGCCGGTCTGCCATCCCTCGGTCATGTTCCGGCGCGAGGCGGTGGAACGCTGGGGAAGCTACGCGGACGGCGATTTTGCCGAGGACTGGGAGCTCTGGCTGCGCTGGCTGGACGCGGGCGCGCGCCTGGAAAAGCTGCCGCTGCGCCTCCTGACCTGGAACGACCCGCCCGGACGCGCCACCCGCGCCGACGCCCGCTACCGCGAAGCGGCCTGCAATGAGCTGCGCGCCTTCTGGCTGGCCCGCGAACTGGCCCGCAGCAACCCTTTCCATCCCGAGGTCTGGGTGCTGGGCGCCGGGCGCGTGTCCCGACGGCGGCTGGCCCCGCTCTGGCGACACGGCGTGCGTCCCGCGGCCTATATCGACATTGACCCCCGCAAAATCGGCAACCGCCCGGGCGGCATAGCCGTATTGCCCCGCGCGGCCCTGCCCGGACCGGGACGCTGCCGCATCCTCAACGCGCTCACGGCCCACGGCTCGGCCGAAGAGGCGGCCCGCTGGCTGTCGGAGGCCGGGTACGGCCCCGAGGACTGGTGGCTCTCCTGAAAGGCCCGCTCGCCCTTTTTTGCCTCACTGCCCGCAACAACTTGCTCCGCGCCACTTTTAAGATTTTTTTCCACTTTTCCGGACAAACTTTTTTGTGAACTTTGCGAAATTTGTCACCAATACCCTTTGACATAACAGGGCTGTGGCGCTATGGTGCAAGGGCTTTATGTATCAAATCCTTCACACCGCCATTTTTAGGGAGGATGCGGCATGCTGGATCTCAATATCACCTTGGTCTTTCAGCTGGTGAACTTCTTTATCGCCATCTTTGTACTCAACATCCTCCTGATCCGACCCATCCGCGAAATAATCAAAAAGCGCAACGGCGTCATGGACGACCTGGCCGGCGAAGCCGACAACTTTGAGTCTCAGGCCGCCGAACGCCTCGCCAACTACGAAGCCGAACTGGCCCGCGCCCGTCAGGACGCCGGTCTCACCCGTGAAGAAGGCCGCAACGCGGGCCTGGCGGAACAGCAGGGCATCGTGGGCACGGCCCAGAAGAGCGCCCGCGACATCCTGGCCGACACCCGCCGCAGTCTGCGGGGCCAGGCCGAGGCCACGCTGAGCGAGTTGCGCAATCAGGTGAGCGACTTTTCCGCTCGCCTGGCCGACCGCCTGATCAAGGGCTGATCCCGGTTTTTCACTGCGGCCCGCCGGCGCCCTTTCGCGGGGTTGCCCGGCTGTCGCGCCCGGCGCACGGGCATGCTTTGGATCATTTCTCAGACCGTTAGGGGGTGTGTTTTGAGCAAATGGAAACACTTCGGGCTTGTCCTGCCGCTGGCGCTGGCCTTTGCCGTGGTCGCCACGCAAGCAGCCGCCGCCGAAGCCGGGCACGCGGCGCCGCGCTGGGGCGATTTCGGCTGGCGCGTGCTCAACTTCGTGATCTTCGCGGGCATCCTCTGGTATTTCGTGGGCGGGCTGGCCAAAAAGTTCTTCAAGGGCCGCCGCCAGTTGATCCGGGACACCCTGGACGACCTGGAAGAGCGCCGCGCCAAGGCCAGAGAGCATCTGGCCGCCGTGGAAGCGCGCATTGCCCGCCTGGATGAGGAACGCAAGGCCATTCTGGAAGAAAGCCGGGTCCAGGCCGAAAACCTCAAACAGGGCATCATGGAAGAGGCGCGCCGTCAGGCCGAGCAGATCGTGGAACAGGCCCGCCTAACCGCAGAGAACGAAGGGCGCTCCGTGCTGGCTGAAGTGCGCGCCGCCCTTGCCGACGAAATCGTGGGCGCGGCTGAAAAGGCCCTGCGCGACAAGCTGGGCGACGGCGAACACGACAAACTTATCGCCAACTCCCTTAACAAGGTGGTGCTCCATTGACTGACACCGTGGTTGCACGCAGATACGCCAACGCCATCTTTGCGTTGAGCCGTAAGGAAGGGGACGACGCCCTCACCCGGCACGGGGATTGCCTCGCGACCCTGGGTGGGATGATCGCCGCCGCGCCGGGACTGGACATGACACTGAAAAGTCCTGTCATCAGCGTGGAAGAGAAAAAGGCGGTCATGGGCAAACTGCTGGACAAGCTCAAAGCCGACCAGATCATGCGCAACTTCTGTTTCCTGTTGGCAGACAAAGAACGTCTGGCCTTCCTGCGCGAGATCGCCAACTGGTACGGCAAACTGCTGGACGAGGCCAAAGGCGTGATCCGCGGACGGCTGACCACCGCCGTGAAACTTTCCGCCGCCAAACAGGCTGAGCTCAAGGCCGCGCTGCGGGAAAAAAGCGGCGCCGACATCGAGCTGACCTTCGCCGTGGACAAAGACATCCTTGGGGGTATGGTGCTCAACATGGGAGATCGGGTGCTGGACGCAAGTCTGCGCGCACAATTGGGGATCCTGCGGGAGACTTTCAAGAGGGGTGAATAGCACATGCAGATCAAAGCGGAAGAGATAAGCAAGATCATTGAGGATCAAATCCAAAACTACGAGCAGCGCGTGGAAATGAGCGAAACCGGCACCGTCCTCTACGTCGGTGACGGCATCGCCCGCGTCCACGGCGTGCAGAACGCCATGTCCATGGAACTGCTGGAATTCCCCGGCGGCGTCATGGGCATGGTGCTCAACCTCGAAGAGGACAACGTGGGTGTCGCTCTGCTCGGTTCGGACGTGGGCATCAAAGAAGGCGACCCGGTCAAGCGTACCGGCAAGATCTTCTCCGTGCCCGTGGGCGACAAGGTCATGGGCCGCGTGCTCAACCCTCTGGGTGAGCCCATCGACGGTCTCGGACCCATCGAAGCCACGGAAGTGCGTCCCGTGGAAATCAAGGCCCCCGGCATCATCGCCCGCAAAAGCGTGCATGAGCCCATGCCCACGGGTCTGAAAGCCATCGACGCCATGACGCCCATCGGGCGCGGCCAGCGCGAGCTGATCATCGGCGACCGCCAGACCGGCAAAACCGCCGTGTGTCTCGACGCCATCCTGGCCCAGAAAGAGACCGACATCCACTGCTTCTACGTGGCCATCGGCCAGAAAAAGGCTTCGGTGGCGCTGGTGGCCGATACGTTGCGCAAGTACGGCGCGCTGGAGTACACCACCATCATTTCGGCCACGGCCTCCGACCCGGCGCCGCTGCAGTACATCGCGGCCTATACCGGCTGCACCATGGCCGAATACTACCGCGACAGCGGCAAGCACGCCCTGATTATTTACGACGACCTTTCCAAGCAGGCCGTGGCTTACCGCCAGATGTCCCTGCTGCTCCGCCGCCCGCCCGGACGTGAAGCTTTCCCCGGCGACGTCTTCTACCTGCACTCGCGCCTGCTGGAACGCGCGGCCAAGGTCAACGACAGCCTGGGCGCCGGTTCCCTGACGGCTCTGCCGATCATTGAAACCCAGGCCGGCGACGTCTCCGCCTACATCCCGACCAACGTCATCTCCATCACCGACGGTCAGGTTTATCTGGAGCCGAACCTGTTCAACGCCGGTGTGCGTCCGGCCATCAACGTGGGGCTTTCCGTGTCCCGCGTGGGCGGCGCGGCCCAGATCAAGGCCATGAAGCAGGTGGCGGGCACCATGCGCCTGGACCTCGCCCAGTACCGCGAGCTGGCGGCTTTCGCCCAGTTCGGCTCGGATCTGGACAAGGGCACCAAAGCCAAGCTGGACCGCGGCGCGCGTCTGGTGGAGCTGCTCAAACAGCCCCAGTACCAGCCCATGCCCGCCCAGGAACAGGTGGCTTCCATCTGGGCCGCCACACGCGGCCACATGGACGACGTGCCGGTGGATCAGGTCCGCCGCTTTGAAACCGAGATGCTGACCTTCCTGCGCGACACCAGGAAGGACGTGCTGGACGCCATTAAAGACAAAAAAGTCATTGACGAGGCTGTGGAAAGCGCGCTCACCGAAGCCGTTGCCGCCTTCAAGCAGGGCTGGCAGGCCTGAGGCCGCCAAACGGGAGACCTAGCATGCCTTCACTCAAAGACGTAAAAATGAAGATCGTAGGGGTCGGCAAGACCAAGCAGATCACCAAGGCCATGAATATGGTGGCCTCGGCCAAACTGCGCGGCGCCCAGGCCCGTATCGAGCGCTTCAGACCCTACGCGGCCAAATACCGCCAGGTGCTCGGCGAACTGTCGCGCAAGGTGGAGGGCAACGCCCACCCCCTGCTGGCCGAGCATGAGGAAAAGAAAAACTGCGCCATCGTCATGGTCACCTCGGATCGCGGCCTGTGCGGCAGCTTCAACGGCAACATCATCAGTGCCGCCCTGAAGCTCGCCAAGGAGAAAACAGCGGCCGGCATGCAGGTCAGTTTCGCCTGCGTGGGCCGCAAGGGCCGCGACACGGTACGCAAAAGCGATTACGCCATGCTCTCCTCCTATGGCGACCGCATGGGCAGCATTGACTTCGCCCTGGCCAGCACCGTGGCTCAGGAAGTCATCCACGGCTATGAAACCCTGGCCTTTGACGAAGTCTGGCTGGTGTACGGCGAGTTCGTGTCCATGGGGCACCAGCCGCCGCGCACACTCTGCCTGCTGCCGTTAAAAACGCCGGAGGCCGAGGAAATCGCCGAGGAAGCCGGTGAGGCCCGTTGCGAGTATGTGTACGAGCCGCATGAGGAAAAGCTGCTGGCGGAACTTCTGCCGCGCTACGTCAAAGTGCAGGTCTACCGTGGCCTTCTGGACACCTCGGCCAGCGAGCACGCCGCCCGCATGGCCGCCATGGACAACGCCACGCGCAACTGCAACGAGATGATCAACATGCTGACCCTGCTCTACAACAAGACGCGGCAGGCTTCCATTACCAGCGAACTCATCGACATCGTCGGCGGCGCGGAAGCGCTGAACGGTTAAGGAGCCCAAACATGAGCAAAAACATCGGTAAAGTCGTTCAGGTTATCGGCGCCGTGGTGGACGTTGAGTTCAGCGACGGCAACCTGCCGGATATCTTCACCGCCCTGGAGATAAAAAACCCGAACAACAGCGACGCTCCGGATCTGATCTGTGAAGTGGCGCAGCACCTGGGCGACAACGTCGTGCGCACCATCGCCATGGACGCCACCGAAGGTCTGGTGCGCGGCATGGACGTGGTGGACACGGGCCAGCCCATCATGGTGCCCGTGGGCAAAGCCGCGGTGGGCCGCATCCTCAACGTCATCGGCCGCCCGGTGGACGAACTGGGCCCGGTCAATGCCGAAAAGTACTACCCCATCCACCGTCCCGCGCCCGGGTTCACGGACCAGAACACCAAGGTGGAACTGCTGGAAACCGGCATCAAGGTCGTTGATCTGCTCGTTCCCTTCCCCAAGGGCGGCAAGATGGGCCTCTTCGGCGGCGCCGGCGTGGGCAAGACCGTTATCCTCATGGAGATGATCAACAACATCGCCAAACAGCACGGCGGCTCCTCGGTGTTCGCCGGCGTGGGCGAGCGCACCCGTGAGGGCAACGACCTCTACAACGAGCTCAAGGAAGCAGGCGTTCTGGAACGCGCCACGCTTGTCTACGGCCAGATGAACGAGCCTCCGGGAGCGCGCGCGCGCGTGGCCCTCACCGCTCTGGCCTGCGCCGAATACTTCCGTGACGAAGAGCATCAGGACGTGTTGCTGTTCATCGACAATATCTTCCGCTTCACCCAGGCGGGTTCGGAAGTGTCCGCCCTGCTGGGCCGCATGCCGTCGGCCGTGGGCTATCAGCCCACTCTCGGTACGGACCTGGGCGCTCTGCAGGAACGCATCACCTCCACCAACTCGGGTTCGATCACCTCGGTGCAGGCCGTGTACGTGCCCGCCGACGACTTGACCGACCCCGCCCCGGCCACGACCTTCTCGCATCTGGACGGCACCTTGGTGCTTTCCCGCCAGATCGCGGAACTGGGCATCTATCCGGCCGTGGACCCGCTGGACTCCACCTCGCGCATCCTCGACCCCAATGTGGTGGGCGAGGAGCATTACAGCGTGGCCCGGCGGGTGCAGATGGTGCTGCAGAAGTATAAGGAGCTGCAGGACATCATCGCCATCCTGGGCATGGACGAACTCTCGGACGAGGACAAGCTCACCGTGGCCCGCGCCCGGCGCATCCAGCGCTTCCTCTCCCAGCCCTTCCACGTGGCCGAGACCTTCACGGGCACCCCCGGCCAGTATGTGAAGCTGGAAGACACCATCAAGGGCTTCAAGGGCATCCTGGACGGCGAGTATGACCACCTGGCCGAAGGCGACTTCTACATGCTCGGCGGTATCGAGCAGGCCGTGGCCAAGTATGAGCAGCGCAAGCTGCAAGAGGAAAACTAAGGGGCGCCCGCAAAACGCGCCTTTTGCCCCTTGAGCCGCGTCCGGAGCCGGGCGCGGCCAAGAGAACAGAATGTATCTTTGTGAGCGCACCTGGAAATTTTCAGGACGTGCCGGTGTAAAATGGTTTGCATGTCCGGTATCGGGACATCAGGAGCGTAAGGAGTGACTATGGGCACGCTGCAACTGGAAGTGGTGACGCCGGACAAAACCGTGGTCAGCGCCGAGGTGGAAATGGCTGTCTGCCCCGGGGTGGAAGGCGAATTCGGGGTGCTGCCGCAGCACGTCTCCATGCTCTCGGCCCTGAAAATCGGCGATCTGCGCTATCGGGTCAACGGCAAGGATGAGAACGTCTTCATTTCCGGCGGCTTTGCCGACGTGAACAATAACGTGCTGAGCGTGCTTGCCGAATCCGCGGAGCTGGCCACGGACATTGACACCGCCAGGGCTCAGGCCGCCAAGGAACGGGCCGAAAAACGCCTGTCCGCGCACGACGACAACCTGGACCAGACGCGGGCCGAGGCCGCCCTGCAACGCGCGGTCACGCGCCTGCATGTGGCGCAACTGCGCTGACATACACTGCGATTGGATGCATGAAGAGCCGGAGGCATTGCCTTCGGCTCTTCTTTTTGCAGCATGTTGCGCTTGAACGGGTATCGCTTACCCGTCACGCCACAGACCCGCAACAGTACAAGCCCGAAAAATGCCGCTCTTCAAGCGCCGCGCCGGACGTGGACTTCGCGGAACTTTTCGCCTAAAATAATCTGTTTTCATACTCCCAGCCCTTGCAGGACAAACTATGCCCACACAGGATCGCATCCGCAATTTTTGCATCATCGCCCATATTGACCACGGCAAATCCACCCTGGCCGACCGCATTCTGGAACTCACGCAGGTGGTCAGCGCACGCGAGGCCCGGCAGCAGTATCTGGACAGAATGGATCTGGAGCGGGAGCGCGGCATCACCATCAAGGCCCAGACCGTGCGCATTCCCTATGTGGCGGCCGACGGCAAGGAGTATGAGCTCAATCTCATCGACACGCCCGGCCACGTGGACTTCAACTATGAGGTTTCGCGCTCACTGGCCGCCTGCGAGGGTGCGCTGCTGGTGGTGGACGCCACCCAGGGCGTGGAGGCCCAGACCCTGGCCAACGTCTACCTGGCCCTGGACCACGACCACGAAATCATCCCGGTGCTGAACAAGATCGACCTGCCCAGCGCCGAAGTTGAGCGGGTCAAGGCTGAAATCGAAGAAAGCATCGGCCTGGACTGCTCCGAGGCCCTGCCCGTGTCGGCCAAAACAGGCATGGGCGTGGACGCGGTGCTGGAAGCCATTGTGAAGCGCCTGCCCGCTCCCAGGGGCAACCCGGACGCGCCGCTCAAGGCCCTGATTTTCGACTCCTGGTATGACAGCTACCAGGGCGTGGTGACGCTCTTCCGGGTGGTGGACGGCGCGGTGCGCCTGGGCGACACCATTCGGCTCATGAGCACCGGCAAGGAATACGAGGTGCTGCGTCTGGGCGTCTTCTCGCCCGAGGCTGCGGATGTGCGCGAGCTGACCGCCGGTGAAGTGGGCTTTCTGTGCGGCTCCATCAAGGAACTGGGCGACGCCCGCGTGGGCGACACCATCACTCTGGCCGACAATCCGGCCGCCGACCCCGTGCCCGGTTTCAAGGAAGTGAAGCCCATGGTCTTCTGCGGGCTTTACCCCACGGAATCCGACGACTATGAAAACCTCAAGGCCGCGCTGGAAAAACTCCAGCTCAACGACGCGGCTTTCAGCTTTGAGCCGGAAACCTCCCAGGCCCTGGGCTTCG
>ENA-UOJC01003040-UOJC01003040.1-human-gut-metagenome-genome-assembly--contig:-C104-NODE-3040-length-16655-cov-10.220843_pt1 | contig 16655 bp, 8 predicted proteins | sample MGYA00242339_ERZ723886 | MGnify/ENA metagenome assembly ERZ723886 | reverse complement strand
CCGGTAGTGTGCCGCAAGTTCAAGTCTTGGAACGCAGATCATAATTAGGGGATGTCCCAATGGGACATCCCCTAATTATATTTGTGCGACAGGTTATGCCGAATTTGCCGAAAAGGCGAAGCCTTTTCAAAGCGCGCGAGCGCGCGGCAATAAATCTATAACTTCCGCCGGCATTTAATCGCTTCTCGCTCTAACAATTCTTTCTGCAATTCTTCTTATTACAGGCACACAAACTGAATTGCCAATCTGTTCATATGCATCATTCAATGTGATGGTATGCGGAAAATGAAAGACCGAGGGAAATCCTTGAAAGTCAAGGCACTCTTGAACTGTGAGTCTTCGTATTCCGTAATCATCTAACACCAAATGAACCTGGTTTTCTCTTATTCCCATAGATGCAGTAAGCGTAGGACACATATAGCTTTGAGTTAACTTTATACTGTCGTGGTAAACCCGATAAATAGAGTCTTTACGCTTTACAAATTGTTTTGCATATTTATAAAACGAATCATCTGTACTGTAATAATAAGCATTGTGCTTTTTTACATTACGTTTTAAGATATCCTCAATTGTGATTCCCAAATCAATCGGATTGGGAAATTTAAAGCCGTCACATTCCTCTTGCTCTCTGAACGCAACTATATATATTCGATCTCTTATTTGCGGTACGCCTCCGTATTCCGAAGCCCTCAACACTTTGTATCGAATAACATAGCCAAGTTCAGATAATGTGTTATGAATAGCATTGAATGTCTTTCCGTCATCATGTTCCATAAGATTAGGTACATTTTCAAGAAAAACAAATCGGGGTTTACTCCACATAATAAACCTTTGTATTTCAAAGAAAGCACCACCCCGGGGATCGGAAAAACCTCGCTGTTTGCCTGCGACAGAAAATGATTGGCACGGGAATCCGGCAGTAATTATATCAACTTTCGGCAGCGATTTGGGATCGACATTATGTATGTCACATTCAAGCAAATTTGTGTCATCAAAATTGTTTCTATATGTTTTGCAGCAGGCAGCATCCTTTTCTATTGCCCATTTGATATCAAATCCTGCTTGCCTAAAAGCCATATCTATTCCGCCTATACCTGCAAACAAACTCCCTACAGTCATTTCCAAGCACAATTTATAGTAAGAATTGTTGCAGGCATCCCCACAAACTGAATATCAAATTTCAGGCTCGGCTCTGCTTTAGAACTTGCATTGTGAATTCTAAAGCTTAATTCCCATCCATTATTCAAATACATTTCAATCGTATTTTTACTATCTGTTTTAAAACGCATTGCAACCAATTCTGTGGGCAATTGAACTATCGGAACAGAAATTGCCGATACTTTAACTTTGCCCGGTCGATTTAATGTTCCATGAACATTAAACGAATGAATTAGTGTCAATCGCTTGCTGTCGTGACTAACAACCTTATAATAGTCGCTGATACCAATCAAGTATTCAACCATTTTGCGCGGCATTGCCGGATCAATTGTATTCGCCCGGTTTACTTCATCAATAAATGCTTTCAGCAAAGGGACATACACTGTATCGTCTTTATCTACTATTTCCGACCATTTGGTTTTATTCACTTTTTCTGCTTTCAAACGTTCAAAAATCGGAGTAACATCGTCCCAATAGTGGGTTGAGCACGGTATGTCAAACCATTCTTTGCCGAAATCTAATTTATGGCTTAATCTGCTATGCTTTATAGCTTCATGATTGTGCTTTATACTAAGACCGATTTCCCAATCAATATCGTTTCTTTTTATCACAATATCTCTGACATCTCCGGCTATTCCCGAATCATCCTTTTGCGGTTCAAGAAACAAAATATCATTATCATCCTCAAGCATACGCGGCTCTAATTCTAAGACAGCATCAACCGCTGCTTCAGCTGATGCTGAAAGAAGCTCTTTCATCTCCTCGGGCATCACATCCCATGCTCTTTTGTTTGCTTCAAGACTTGAGTTGGATACTACTACGGTCTTTCTAATTTTGCTTACAGCTTGATTTAAGGCGTTTATCCAAGCAAATTCATATGCGCGTCCTTGGTCATTGCTATTTGTGCTCATTTTTCTCACCCTTGATTTCACCTTAGATTCATAGTTCTCGTCAATCCCTATTACCTTATCTCCATTACCCTTAAGAAAAAGCTTAATCGCAACTGCTATTTCATATGCAAGGTTTACTGGGACTGCATTTCCAATCATTTTATAGGCATTATTTGTGTCATCATAGATGAACTTGAAGGAATCAGGAAATCCCTGCACTCTGGCGATTTCGCGAATAGTCATTCTGCGATATAAATTTTCTTTTCCTTCGACAAAACGGCAGTCGTTTTTACCCACTTTATTCATTTTAGGAGCTTGTGGGTGCAGCTGACACTGACGCCCTGAAGCTTGAACAGTAAACGCCTGCTCATCCCATGATTTCACACGATTTCTACTCATAAATATCGGAGAAAACGCACCGGTAAAATACTCGTTGTTATTTATCGCATTAGGATTATGGTGATTTTTTTCACCTGATGGAACGGCAGTATATTGAAGATCCCAAATAATATTTCTAAGCGTTATTTTCTTAGAATCGTCCTCTGTCGAGCCTTTAGGAAATTTGAATTTGATTTTCAAATCTTTTCGAAAACCAATATAGAACACTCTTTTTCGTTCTTCTGCCACTCCGTAATCTTTTGCGTTTACCATTGTAAGAGACACATCATATCCGGCGTCATCAAAGAGTTTTAAGATGTTCTGTACGGCTTCATCATGTCTATTGGCAAGCATACCGCTGACATTTTCGGCTAAAAAGAATTTAGGGCGAAATTCCTTGAGTATCCTGATATAATCAAAGAACAATTGTCCTCTTGCGTCCTCAATTCCTTTAAGAGAGCCTGCCTCAGACCAAGACTGACATGGCGGACCGCCAATAATTCCATCAACCTCTCCATTTATATAAGGCGCAATATCAGCCTTAGTTATTTGCCGAATATCGCCCTCAATAAGATGTGTTTTCGGGTGATTAACCTTAAATGTTTCATATATTGTTGGATCAAATTCATTTGCAACCGGAATATCAAACCCTGCTTTTTCAAAGCCAAGATCAAGACCGCCGCAGCCACTGAACAAACTGATAATATTCATCGTGTCTTAACTCCCTTTGAAGCTGATGTGATGCTTTCATTTGATTTCATCCACGCATCAACCTCGCTGATTTTGAATTTCCACGTTCTGCCTATTTTAACTCCTGGCATACCGCGTTTTTCTATCCACGCTAAAGTCGTGTCGCGGGTAATACCGAGATATTCGGAAATTTCATTCATAGAATACCAGCGCTCAATTTGTTTTTGTTCCATATAGTTCCTCGCTCTCGGAAAAATGTGCGCAATCATACAAAGTAAGTATATCATACAAAAGCCATTTAGGCAATAGACTGATACCGAAATTTACCGAATTTCAAAAGATGTTGCCGATTCTTCACGAAAAATCCACGCATATCAGCTGTAAACCAATCAAATGGGAGTAAGCTTGTTTGACATGTTTTTTCGGCGAAGTTGAATATAGTCGAAAAGAAAAGCAAGACCGAAGTCCTGCTTATATATACATTCTGCGTTTACAACACTTGTCACTCTCGCTCTGATATCATTCATTCGTCCAACTCATTCAAGTTGATTATCGGTCTTGATCTGTTCGGTAACACCTTCAAACTCAGCAAATGCTTTCGTCATTTTATCAAACATTTCTTTGATTCTCATAGCAAAACCCTCCTTTGCAAGTGCATTGTACCGCAAAAGAAGATTTTTTGAAAATGTGCGTTTGGGTGAATATGATTGTCTGCTCCGGTAGTGTGCCGCAAGTTCAAGTCTTGGAACGCAGATCATAATTAGGGGATGTCCCAATGGGACATCCCCTAATTATATTTGTGCGACAGGTTATGCCGAATTTGCCGAAAAGGCGAAGCCTTTTCAAAGCGCGCGAGCGCGCGGCAGGTCTCAAGTCTTGGTTGCAGCCGATTCAATCAAACAAACTGAGCTGTTCATTTTTTACGGGATACGCGCGCAGATAAGCAAATATTTCATCCGGCGAGGTCATCACGCCGGCTTTCCGGCAGCGATCGGTGAACAGTTTCCACAGCACCGCAGAATTCTCCGAGGCACATTCGTAAGAATCCCCGAAACGGCGGATATAACGCTCCTTCATCCCCGGAAAATGCGCGTCCAGTTTGCGATAAAAATACTCCCGATTGCCCGCACGCAGCGTCACGCCGAAACCGAAATTGACGATGCCTTTCACCCCTGCGTCAAAGCAATAGTCGAGAATCCCGTTCAGATTTTCCGTCGTGTCATTGATATACGGCAGGATCGGGCAAAGCCACACGACCGTCGGAATTCCGCGCCGCTGAAGCTCTTTCAGAACCTCGTAACGTCTATGCGTGGTACAGACATTCGGCTCAATAATACGGCAAAGGTTCTCGTCTGCCGTGGTCAGCGTTATCTGTATGACCGCCTTGGCGTGACGGTTGATCCGTTCGTAAAGGTCGATGTCCCGCAGGATGCGGTCGGATTTCGTGATGACCGTCACGCCGCAGTTGTACTTATCGATAACCTCCAGCGCACGGCGGGTTAGCCCGAGCTTTTCCTCGCAGTGCATATACGGATCGCACATCGAGCCTGTGCCGATCATGCACGGCTTGCGCTTGCGGCGGAGAGCATCCTCCAACAGTTCAATCGCGTTGCTTTTGACCGCGATATCTTCAAATTCGTGATCCATCCCGTAGCAGTCCGAACGGCTGTCGCAGTAAATGCAGCCGTGTGTGCACCCGCGATAAAGGTTCATGCCGTTTTTTGCGGACAGGATGGTTTTTGCTTCAATATTGTGCATCTGTTTGAATTCGTAATTTTTTGCATTCCGACCTATAGCGGATCAGATCACGAGCCGCTTTAAGTACATCCACTCATCGGCGGTTTGCTCAGGCGGGAGAAAACTGCCGATCTTGTGATATCCGAGCTTTTCATAAAACTGCCATGCGGATTCATCGGCTTGCGTGCTCGTCATCACATACTTGTACCCGCGTTTTTTCATCGTCTCTTCCCATCGATTCATCATTTGCGTGCCAAAGCCTTGATGACGATACGCGGCATCAAGGTACAGAAGATCGAGAAACGGGATCGTCTGCCAGAACAGGCTGTAACGCAGCACGCCGACCACGGGATCTTTCAGCCTGTGATTCTGTCCTCCGTTTTTGATGGAATCGTCCTTGAGAACATACACCTGATCGTTGTAAATACACTCGCCAAGGTGTGACGGCGGTATGTGGCAGTCCAGCTTTGCAATCTTCGGTTTGTCTTTGCTCTGCGCAAGTTCGATTATCATTTGCAGACCTCAATGATTTTCTTCAGTATCTCTGTATCCGCCGGGCAGAAGGCGTAGTTCGGTATCTCACTCGGCGTGATCCACCGGATATCGTTATGCTCAAGCTTCTGCGGAACGCCATCGGCAATGGCGGCATTGAACAGCGTCAGATGCACGGTGATGTCCGGATATTCATGGACAACGTCCATAAACACATCGCAGACAGAGAGCGTGACGGCAAGCTCCTCTCGGCATTCCCGAATGAGCGCATGTTCCTTGGTTTCGCCGGGTTCCACTTTGCCGCCGACAAACTCCCAGAGAAGCCCCCTCGCCTTATGCGCCGGGCGCTGGCAGATCATAAATTTGTCGCCCTCCCAAATGAGCGCCGCTACGACTTCGGTCATAAAAAACTCCTTTTAATCATCCTTTGGTCTTGAAGCGTTCGGCAACGGATTTCCGTTTCCGTCACGGTTTATAGGTGTTGCTTTCAAATGAAACGAAATGCAATGGCACGGACAGCATAGATCCATCTCATACTTTTTCTTCTCGCCCCTTTTGGTAAAATCGCCACCGCATCTTATGACCTCGCACCATGTGAATACATCTGCCATTACGCGAGGGCAGATCCCCTCGGGGCAACCGTATGAAAAAACAAATTTATCCCCGGTTTCAAGACCGAGTCTGCAATGACCGGCTTTCCCGCTCGTTACTTCAAGCTCGAATTTCCAATCTTCCGTGACCCATTTTTGCATAATGCTTTCCTCGATTCACTTGTATGTTTTCTCCGCTCCCCAAAATTTTCAATTTCATTGCTTGTCCTGTTTCAGAACTGCATCAAGTAATGCCGTACATCCATCATACAATATTTTCCGGCAGATTACAAGCATGGAGTAGAATAAATTCAAAAAACATCGTATTCCGGTATATACCGGTCATTATTTCAATCTTGCAGCATTGGTTTTAACCGCAGTTTGCGCTACAGAAAGACTATGCAGGGACTGCCGAAAAAAACAGTGTTTTTCAAAGCGCGCGTGCGCGCGGCAGGCTCCAGCTTCGGAACGCAAGCCAAGCACACAAAAAGCCCTGCAAGCCGCAACTTGCAGGGCTTTTGCCATATTTGGATATTTGCCGCTGACCGTTTTACTTCGCCATGGCTCTCCACAGGAAAGTTACGATCTGCGCGCGGGTGCAATGGTTGTCGGAACCGAAGAGTCCGCCGCCGATGCCGGTGGTGATGCCCTTCATTTCCGCCCATGCAACAGCGCTTGCATAGTAAGCGTTGGGCGCTACATCGCTGAACCGGGCAGTGCCGCTGACTGCGGGATTGCCCGCTGCGCGGTAGAGCAGTGCTACGGCATGCGCTCTCGTGCAGATGGCATCGGGGCTGAAGGTCGTGGAACCGGTACCCACGATGATGCCGTTTTCGACACCCCAGAGGACTGCCTGCTCATAGTAACTGCCGGGCTTCACGTCGGTGAAGCTGTGGACAGTGCTCTTGGGAGCGGGTCTGCCCGAAATGCGCCACAGGAGGGTCATTGCCTGTGCGCGCGTGCAGGGACCGTCGGGATCAAACCGATCACTGCTTACGCCGCTGACGATGTCGTTCTCCGCAGCCCAGTTGACGGCTTCCTCATAGTAGCTGCTCTTCGGCACATCCACAAATTTGCCGGAGGTTTCACCGGACTTCGCGAAGACAACCTCGATGGTATGATCCTTCGTGACATACTTGAACGTATAGGAGGTCACGACGCCCACATTCTCGCCGTCCACCAGCACCTTGTCTACGGTATAGCCCGCATTCGGGGTGAAGGTGAATACCTGTGTCTGACCCTCGCGGACGGTGATCTTGCCGGCGGGCGTGACGGAGCCGTTTTCACCGGCAGTTGCCTGAATGGTGAACGAACCGGGGAGACCGCTGCCGGAGTTGCGGTAGAGCCTGATCTCGCCGGTCAGGGAAGTGTAGTTGCTGTCCGTGGGGGTAAAACGCCACTTGTAGGTTTTTCCGCTCTCGACCTGGGTGTTGCCGGGGAGCACATTGCCCGCGTCGTCAATCCATTCCAGCGTGCCTTCCGCGGGGAGGAGCGTGCTGCCGACGGTTGTCAGTTTCGCATCGTCCAGCGTCCTGCCTCCGGTGGTGATCTTGGTGTACTTGGGCTCGCCGGTGGGGGTAGCCTGCGTGATGGTGATCTCCACCTCTGCGCTGGTGATGGGATCAAAATCCACGTCGCCAGCCCTTGTAGCGGTTACCTTGACGGTGCCGACCCTGGCGGGCGTCAGAACGCCGTCCCCGTCAATGGTTGCATCGCCTGTGCCGCCGGTTACGGCGTAGGTCACCGCGCCCGTGCCCGAGCCGCCCTCGGCGCCGAGCTGCAGCGTCTTGCCGTAGACCACAGTGGTGTCGCCGGTCACGCGCAGCGCCGCCTGCTGATCCTTGGTCAGGGTCAGGACCACTTCCTTTGTGAATTCCGTATAGTTGTGGCAGGAGACGAACACCGTCCAGGTGACGGTGTCATCCTTCTCGCCGGCGGTCAGCCGGTAGGTCATCACACCGGTATCGGCACCTATGGTGACAGAAGCGGGATCGACTGCAGCCGAACCGGTGAATGCGGTGTCGGTGATGGTGTAAGTCCACTTCTGACCTGCCGGAAGTCCGGCATAGTCGGGGGTGATGGTCTTCAGCACAAGATCGCTGTACTTCTGACTGAGCTTGTCTGCCGTCAGTGTACTGCCTGCCGCCTGCCCGATGGTCAGCGTACCGAGGTCAAGCTCTGCGGCACTGTAGTTCGCGCCGACCGCCACGGATGCCGTCACCTTGTAGGTGCCTGCATCGGTGGGTGCGGTCTCGCTCTTGGGATAGGTGATGCCGAAGGTGGCTTCGTAGTGCACCGTTACGGCGCCCATGCCGCGGATGCCGGACTTTGGCGTGACCGTCACGATCTTGGAATTGCCGTCATAGACCGGTGCTGCCGGGAGGGCAGGGGTCACATCGAAGTCCGCGATCGCGGGATCGATCCTGTCGATCTTCCAGGTCGTGGTGGCTGTGCCGGTGTAGTTGCCCTTGCCGCGGATGGTCAGCGTGATGCTGTCCGCAGCGTCGGTCGCCTTGTTGCTGCCGTCCATAATCTCGTAGTCGGCAGCCGTGATGACCGGCGTCCAGCCTGCCAGCGTCACAGAGGTGATGTTCACCGTCTGCTCGGCGCCGCTGTAGGGAAGGGCGGCGTGATCCAGCGTAATCACCGCGCCGTCGAAGGACTTTTGCAGGATGGTGAACGCCTTTGCAGCCGTGCCTGCGTAGTTGCCCTTGCCGGTGACGGTCAGCGTTGCGGTGCCTGCATTTGTGTTGTCGGCATAGCCGAAATCGAAGTCCGTGCCGGGAACCAGCGTCGCCGCGCCATGCTTGACCGCAGGGGCGGGCAGAATGGCGCTGCCGGTGTAGGTTGCCGCGGGCATATCGGCAATCATGTCGGCGGTGACCGTCTTTGCCGCCACGGTGATGGTGACGGTGTCGGTGCCGTAGTGCGTCGCGCTGGTGTAAACCACGGTCAGTGCTGCGCCGGCGGCATCCGCTTTCTTCACCGCGATGGTGGGCGCTGCGGTATCCGCGCCGGAGACAATCTCTAAGATGTCCGCATCGGAGCTCGTCCAGCTCCAAGTGCCGCCGTCGGGTGCGGTCTTGGCGGCGGTCAGCATGAAGACGCTGTCACCGTAGGTCTTGCTGCTCGGCGCATTTGTGATGCGCACGCCCGCGTTCGCTTTCTCCACCGCAGTCACGGTGATAGGTACATCAGCCGGTGCGTTGAAGTTGTCGGTGGCGGCGCCGCTCACGCGGATGGTGAAACTGCCCGCCGTGGTGGCGGCATTGGCAGCCTTCAGCATGCTGCCCGTCAGCGTGATGCCCGCGGGGACGCCCTCCAGCGTGTAAACCAGTTTCGCATCGCTGTCGGTGTTGTCAAAGGTTGCCCAGCCGGAGATGTCCGTGTCGAGGTCGTTCTTGATGACCTTCTGCGAAGCCGCAGCCGTGATGGTCGGCGTGGCTTTGTCAATGGTGAAGTTCACCGCATCGGTGCTGAGCTCCAGCGTGTAGTTCTGCGCGAGGAAGCTGCCTTCATCCTTGAACGCAAGCGTGCCGCGTTTGATGGCATAGCTGCCTGCATGCTCGCCCTCGGTTCTCGCGAGTGCGCCGCTGAAAGCGGGAACTTCACCGTTCACGGCGGCAGTGTGCGTATAGGTCAGAACCGGGTCTGCGTCGCCGTAGGTCTTATGCTGCCCGGCATCCGGGGTCACGGTGATGGTGACGGGGAGGATGCGCACACCGTAGAAGGTGACCGGGTCGGACGACAGACGGTAATTGCCGGTGGTGATTGCATCCGGGGTAAAGATGATTGTGGAGCTTGACCAGACATCGGCGCTCGAATATTTCGCGCTGCCGCTGACGATGAGCGTATCGCCGGGGGCGAGATACTTAGATTCCACGGCGACGACGATGTCCGCGCTGTCCGAGCCGTCATAGAGCTTTTCGCCGCCGCTGATGATTTCAAGGTCATGCCCTTGCAGCTCCTTCGGGGTGACCGTCAGCGTATAGGTTGCGGAGGTCTCGGTATACCTGCCGGGCACCATCGGCGCGGTGGCGGTGATAACCGTCGTGCCGACGCTGTGCAGCGTGATCACACCGGTGCTTACATCAATCGTCGCGACAGACGGGTTGCTGCTGGTGTAGGTCAGCGTGCCGTCGTCAATTGCGCCGTCTTCGTAGGTGTAATTCTTTGCGCCAAGCGTGAACGGCGCGCTGCCGTAGGTCTTTGTGCCCTCCGTCTCGTGATTCCGGAAGCGTACATTCTGCGCCGCGCCCTTCACAACGGTGATGACGATGCTTCCGGTCTTGCTGCCCGAAATGTAATTGCCGTCCGGATTGTCAAACTCAAATTTCCAGTATAGGGTTGTCGAGCCTGCCGTGCCGAATGCCGTATCTCTGTCTACCTCGGTCGTGCAGCTGCTGTCGGTGTACCATTTGAGGGTGTTCCAGCGCTGCTCGTTGTTTACGCCGGTCCACTTGACATTGAACGCGCCGATGTTGTTGAGCGCAAAGAAGACGGAGCTGCCCTCAATGACGCGCTGCTCATTCCACGCTGCCGGGATGTCCACGCTGTAGTCTGCCGGCAGGATGGAGAAGGTCCAGTTGGGGTCAGACAGTGTGACGCTGTTCCAGTTCGTACCGTAGTTTACAGAAACCTTGACGATGTAGGTACCCACGCCGATGGGAATGATGTAGCCGGCACTGTCTGCATAGCTGTACCGTATATCAAAGGTGACCGGCAGCGTTGTGTCGAAGGCGGCACGCTTTTCATTGCCGTCATAGTCAAGACGCGTCGGCGGGATAAAGGTGAAGTCGCTTGCCTCTGGCGTGAGCCTGTCGATCTTGTAGGTCACCTTGGCTGCGACAGCGCCCGCACCCTCGCCCACGGTGATACTTGCAATGTATTCGCCCGCATCGGTGGGGGCGCCGTCCAGTGTGATGGGATCGGCGCCGTTCTTGCGCGTGTAGGTAACGGCAGAGACCTTGTCGCCGGTTGTCAGCGTGTCTGTCACGGTAACCGGCTTGGCATTGCCGTCATAGGTGTAGACCTTTTGCACCGAGAGGATGACGGAGCCGCCGGAAACCGTGCAGCCGGTCTTTGTGCAGGCTGCCGCAATGGTGTAAGCGGTCTCGCCGTCCGCCGTGTCCGCCGCAGAGGTGGTATACGTCCATGTGTGGATATGGTTGCAGAGCTGTGCGGTCTTGCCGTCGGCACTTGTGCGCAGGGGGTACTCGTCGTTGTCGCCGGTGAAGCTGCCGTCGGCGATCCAACCCTCGGCTGCTGCCGTGGCGATGGTGACCGTATGCGTGTCGTCAATGGTATCCAGCACAGAGCCGGGCACGCGCACACCGATGCTTGCGCCGTTCAGCGCGCCGATGACGGTGATGGGGTTAACGTTGTCCGTGCCGTTTAACAGAACATTGGCAGGGATGCTGTAGCTGTCACGGTTGTCGGTCACCTGCACTGCGCCGGAGACGGAAAGCGTCGCACTGTTTGCAATGAAGACGCCGCAGCCGCGCATCATGCTCGTTGCATTCAGAATCGAGTTGCTCGTGATCTTCGCGTTGTCGCGGAGCGTCACCGAGCCGCTTGCCGCATACACGCCGCCGCCGTTCGCACCGCTGTTGTTAAGCGAATTGTCGGTGACCGCGGCGCTTTCTTCAATGGTCAGCGTGCCTGCGGAATAAATGCCGCCGCCGAAAGCAGCGCCTGTTCTGCTTGTGTTATCGCGAATGGTGTTGTCGCGGACAGCAGCGCTGCCCGTCAGGGTCAGCGTGCCGCTTGACCAAATGCCGCCGCCGCTGCCGCCGTCGCCGCGCAGGGCAGAGTTCCGCAAGATTTGCGCATTGCCGCTGATGACCACGGTGCCCGCAGACCAGATGCCGCCGCCCGCGCTGCCTTCGGCAGACAGGACATTTGCGGTGATCTCGCCGCCGTACATGGAGAAACTTGCGGATGCGGCAACGGATACGCCCGCGCCCGCCGTCTCCACGATGTTGCCGACGATAGCGCCGCCGTACATCGTGAAGTTTGCGCCGTCGGACACGAGCACGCCGCGTCCCGACATGCTCTTGGCATGGGTGATGACGCCGCCGTCGATGGTGAAGTTGGGGTTGGTTTGATCGTCCGGCTTTGTGAGATTCCACTTCGGACTCAGCGCCTCGCGCCAACCGAACTTATACTGTCCGTTTGTGCCGTTGCAGTCGGAGAGGGTGAAGGACTTGCCTGCGCCGACCTCGATGGCGTCAAAGTCGCCGTCTGCCGTGATGCTGTAGCCGTTCAGGCAGAGGTTGACATCATAGCTGCAAACCCACTTTTCATCCAGCGTCACAACATTCGTCAGATAGTAGCTGCCGTCCCCGGCGATCTCCGACAGGCTTGCGATGCCGTTCCACAGCACGCTGTCATGCGTGGTATCTGCGCAGCTCTTGCCGCAGACAGGGTGTTTGTGCGGTGTGCCGAAGTACAGATACAGCGTATTGCCGTCGCGCTGCACGCTGTAGGCGTCGTCGTTGTAATGTTCGTCGGCATAGAAAGCATCCGCGTCGCGGTCGGACAGCGTGACATTTTTGCCCGCCTTGGCAAAGGCAACCGGATTGCCTGCCGTGGGCATCGTCTCCAGCGTCAGACCGAGGTTTCGAAAGTTCGGGAGGTTGCCGGTGATGGTAAGCGTCTTGCCGGCGGGCAGATAGATATTGCTCGTCCCGCCATTGCCGTTGGTCCAACTCTGTACTGCGCCGGAAATTTCAAAGGTACCGCCCGCATACACGCCGCCGCCGTTGTCTCTGGCGTAGTTGTTGTCGATGGAGACGGTGTAATTGTCGCCGCCGATCATCTTGAAGACGCCCTTGCTGTTCACAAGCACGCCGCCGCCGTCGCCTCTTTCAGCGCGGTTGTGCTCGATTTTTGCCTGCTCGGACATGGTGAACTTGCCGTAGACATACACACCGCCGCCGCCGCCGTAGGTAGCGCCGTAGTCGGTGGTGCTGATGCTGACGTTCTCGCGGATGACTGCGCTGCCTGCCATGTTGAAGTTGCCGAACTCCTGAATCCGCACGCCTGCACCGGCAGAGACGCTTACGCAGTTGCCGCGGATTTCACCGCCGTACATATTGACGGTGCCGCTTTCAATCGTCATGCCTGCGCCGCCGTTGGTGAAATAGTTGCCGCAGATGGTGCCGCCGTACATGGTGAAGACGGAGGAGGCGCCGTACACATACACGCCGCGCCCGAGCTTTCTATCGCCGATGCGGGTGATGACGCCGCCGGTGACTTCGATGTCGCCCGCGTCGTCCGGGACAAACAGACCGTTCAGCCCTGTGCTCGTCGTCTGGACATACTTGGTGAAGCGGTGTACGCCGTCGTCGCCGTTGCAGTCGGTCAGCGTGAAGCGCACGCCTTTTTTGACAGTGATTGCGTTCGTGCCCTGCGTTGCCGTTCCGTTGACGGCGATGCTGTGACCGTTGAGGTCGAGCACGGTGCCGTCCTGGGGCTCCCATGCTGCGCTGATGATCACATCGGTGGTCAGATACCAGTTGCCTGCGCTGTCCGGCAGGTTGGCGACGTCCGACCACTTTGTGAAGATGGTCTCCTCGCAGGTGTGCCCGCCCGCACCGTTACAGGTGCTGCCGCCGCAGAGGTAGTGCTTGTGAATCTTTACCGCCAGCTCAAGCGTGTTGCCGCTTTGCTGCACGCGATAGTCGCTGCCTGCGTCGGCAGCAAACGCTGCGGCGTCGGTGTCCGTCAGCGTATAGCCGCTGCCCTCGGCGACCGTGACTGTGCTTTCATCTATGGGCGGGTTCGCCACCGTCACGCCGATGCTCTTATCCCCGCCGGTCAGCGCGCCGCCGACGGTGATGGTTCTGCCGTCTGCCAGATAGACATTGCCGGTAGCGCGGGACAGAATATTGTAGTTTGTCGCATTGTCGATGATGATGCGCTCGTTCTGTGCGATTTTCGCATTGCCGGAGACGGTCATGGTGCCGCTCTGTGCCACATATACGCCGCCGCCAAACGCCAGATCCTTATCGTAGGAATTTGCACCTGCGCGCTCGGTCCGGACTGCCTGATTGCCGGTGATTTCGCCGCCGGTCATGACAAAGTCACCGGCGACATAGACGACGCCGCCGAGACCGAAGAGAAGTCGGTTGCCGGTGATGCTGCCGCCGTGCATCCGGAAGGTACCGCCCTTGCTCGCATATACGGCGCCGCCGGCATTGAAGTTGTAAAGAACTTCATTCTCGGTGATGGTGCCGCCGTACAGGACGAAGATGCCGTCCTTATCCACATACACGGCGTTGCTGGAAACAAAATAGGCACTGTTGTTGGAGTCTTGTGCATGCTTCAGCTTGCCGTTACCCTCGCCGCTTCTGTTGCAGTCCGTGAGGGTCAGGCTGCAGTTTGCCTTGACATTGATGGTGTTATAAGCTTTGCTGGTGATGCTGTGCCCGTTCAGGCAGAGAACCACACCGTAGACCGGGGTCCATGTACTCGTGAGCTCAATGTCCTTCGTCAGATAGTAGTTGCCCGGCGTTTTGATTGCCGACAGGTCGGAAACGCCGTGCCAGTAAGCCTCTTCTGCATGGGCACCGTCTGAACAGCTTGCGCCGCAGATGGGATGGGCGACATGCTCCGTGCTTACGAGCAGCATCCGGCTGTTTCCGCCGTCATATTTCACGCGATAGTTGCCGCTGTCGCTTGTGAAGTGAGCCTTGTCCGCCGCGGTCAGCACATAGCCGTCGCCGACGGCGATAATGGCAGGGGTGGACTTGGTCGCTGCTGTCGCCGTCACACCGATGGCGACCGTGTCGGACAGCTGCCCGGCGACGGTGAGACAAGCCCATTGCAGCACGCCGTCAAAGTCCTTGTATGCGTCAAGCCAGAGATTGTTCGCAGTTCCGTCCGTGCCTTTTTCGTAGACATCGCCGGAGAGCACGCCGCCGCGCCAGTTGTCTGCAATCCGCACATTCCCGGAGACGGTCATGGTGCTGCCGGGTCCCAAAAGCACGCCGCCGCCTTTTGCGTCCGGACCGGTGATATTGTTGCCGGTGATGGCGCCGCCGGTCATGGTGAAGGTGCCGGTGGCGTCAACCTTGCTGGTGTCGGCATAATCGCCGTGGTAAACGCCGCACATCACGCCGCCGCCCTCGGGCTCGTTCGTGCTGCGCGCCTGGTTGCCGGAGATGATGCCGCCCTGCATGGTGAAGCTGCCGCCGTTGCCGACGCCAACACCGCCGGCGCTGCCTTCGGTCGCCTTGTTCAGCGTGACTTTGCCGCTTTCCATGGTAAAGCTGCCGCCGAGGACGGCGATGCCGCCATAGCTTACAGCTGTGTTGCCGCTGACGGCAGCACTGTCGGACATGGTGAACGACGCCGAGGTATCCTCGGTGAAGAAGGACACGCCGCCGCCGTATTTGGCAGTGTTTCCCGAGACCTTAGCATTGTCGGACAGGACAAATGTGCCGCTCTCTATGTATACACCGCCGCCGTGGCCGTCTTTGTTGGTGATTTCGCCGCTGCTGATTGCCTTGTTGCTGCTGACGGCGGCATCGCCGGACATGGTGCAGTCGCCCTTGGTATACACGCCGCCGCCGAATTTTGCGGTATTGGCGGCGTCTTCCGCGCTGCCGCCGATGATGCCGCTCGCCATCGTGAATACGCCGTCCGTGTCCACAAAGATGCCGCCGCCATTGTCAGCGTAGTTGTAGGAGACGGAGCCCTTTTCAAACACGAATGTCCCCTTGCTCCCGACATACACACCGCCGCCGCTGCTGCTGCCTGCGGATTTCAGCACTCTGTTGCCGGAAATGGAACCGTCATGCAGATAGAATGCTGCGCCTTCGCCCACATACACGCCCGCGCCGCCGCTATTGCCCTTGCTGTTGTAGGCCGTATTGTCAGAGATGGCGCCGGCGTACATATGGAAGGTACCGACCGTGCCGGAATTTTTGGTGGATCCCTCCACATACACGCCGCCGCCGTAGACGGGGTCGCCTACCTTGGCACTGTTGCCGGAGATGGTGCCGCCGTACATATAGAAGACACCGCCGCCGGCGACATACACGCCGCGGCCGTTCTGCCCGCTGTCGCGAGTGACAATGCCCTTACCGTTGCCGCTGCCGTTGCAGTCGGTCAGGGTAAAGGTCACGCCCTTGCCGATCGTGATGACGCCGTTATTGAAGTCGCCGCTGTAGATACTGCTGAGCGTGTAGCCGTTGAGGTCGAGCACAACGCCGTTCTTCGGCTCCCATTTCTTTGCGTAGACCTTCACATTCTTCGTCAGGTAGTAGTAGCCTGCGCCGCTGATGGAAGACAGGCTGGTAATACCCTGCCAGGTCTCGCCCTCGGGCAGCGTAAAGCCGTGATTGCCGGTATGCCCGGCAAACAGCGTGATGCCGCCGTCTTCGTCATCCGGCGCAGAACTGCCTGTATCGGCAGTGTCGCTATCGTCGGTGTCCGCATCGACGGTGTCGCCGTCGGCGGCATCCGTACCGCTCTGTGCCGTCTGCGCGGTTGTCACGCCCGCTTCTTCTGCCAATACCGCCATGGGCAGCATGGAAAAGCAGAGCGCGAGCACCAGCAGCAGGCTCAATACTCGTTTTTTCATTGTGACCTCCCTCAAAACCATGTCCTTGCAGTTTCTATCTTCAACCCGATGGTAATCGGGTAAAATTTTCGGCGTGGACAACCTGCCGCCTTTGCAGGATTTCCACACAATATATCATATATATATCAT
>ENA-UOJC01003039-UOJC01003039.1-human-gut-metagenome-genome-assembly--contig:-C104-NODE-3039-length-16659-cov-12.933871_pt1 | contig 16659 bp, 12 predicted proteins | sample MGYA00242339_ERZ723886 | MGnify/ENA metagenome assembly ERZ723886 | reverse complement strand
GTGAACGGATATCCCCGTTTTGGGTGGGTGGATATCCTCCGTTTTCAGCATATCTCCTGAGATTATGGCATACGGGTATCATCGTGGAATCAACGAATGTTATGCCGGTACATCTTCCGAAAGCTCCCAGATTAAGAAAGAACATGAGCTGGAAGAACACGCGGCTTTCCAACTCCACAAAGCGGTTGTACGACACAGCTTTCGGAAAATATGACTTCATTGTACCCTTAATGAAGAACAGGTAGTAATGCTTGAAATTGCGGAATGTACCGAAATGGAAATACAACAGAATCGTCATTATTTCACTGTCGGACAACGACGCTTGGCGACGTCTACGCTTGACCCCGTTATTGTCTTCAAGCAGATTTCCTGCATTTTCTGCATCAAAATGTTTGCAAAACTCGTCTATTATAGAAAATAATTTTGTAATCGGTAGTCACATCAAATATTGTTGTAACTAATTGATTTTCACCTACAAAGATACAAAATATTTGTGAGACTACCAACTTTTTTACAAGCTTTTTATTATCCCGAACTGGGGTAAACCTGCTATTTCATCCACTTTTCCGTGCCACCCAAAGCAAAAACTCAAGTACTGATCATCAAGTATTTACAAGACTTACTCCAAAAAGTGACAAAGTCAGGAAAGTGACAAATCTCAAACTATTTTAAGCATATGCCTGAAAGCACTATCTTTTGGTCCTTTTGAAGTATATACAATATTAATTTCATTTTGGGACAATTGGAGTTCATCGAATGAAATACCATACTCATTCATATTATTCTTTACCAACTGCAAGCCTCTTGAATCATATACCACAAAATATATAGATTTTGATGTGAAGCGATTCGATGTAACATATTCAAAGAAAAGCTTAAAATAATCAGAATCAGTTATGGAAAGAGAATGGCCATATATTATAATGTTGTCAGATTTCTTTAGCTGATATAATAGACCATCCTTTTCTGTATTTGCATCAGATTTTATTAAAGGCTTTAGTAAATTGTCTTTTGCAAGGTCATTCGCTTGGAGGACTTCTGTATCAACCCCCAATTTCATCTGAGCTCCGTTTGTTGCACCATCTAATTTCCCATGTACGAAATGGATTTCTGGCTCCGTTATATTTTCTTTTACAAAAGGATTGGTATAGTTAAACGTGTAAATAATAGAGTTACTTAGTGCTTGCATAAGATGATATGCGCAGCTATTATGATTGGTCTTGAAATTTGGCAGACTTTGTGCAAAATAGCCAAGCATAAAGTTGCTACAAATCTTCCAAAAATCATTGAGAAATATAACATCTGACAATTCCACTTCTAGAACACATTGTCTCAAATATCCCTCTAAATTATACCAACACCCACCATCTATCATTTGTTGAATGTAAGACAATCTATCATATTGTAAAAAAGAATCTCGCTTAGCTTGGAAGAAATCCCCGAACGAAGTCTTCCAACCTAAGTCCAAATCGAACCCGTTACCCATAACAATTAGTGTTCTCATTTTTTATTGTCTATGTTGTTTAGAATTACGATTGCCACTTGGGATCTTTTATTGTTTCATAGTGACGCTCTCTTATTATATCTGGCGTGCCATCGACAGAAGGAAACTCTTCTGCTATTTCTTGAGCAAGACTATATAACAACTTCTCCGCTAATAGTTCGGAATACTGTCCTCTAAGAGCCTTCTCGTACCAACTCACTAAATCGCTCTCTGTTACAACACTTTGAATATGGCTTCTCCAACCTATTTGAGTCAACAAAGAAACTATGACATCTTTCTCTGCGTCTTTACACACAATGATGATTTTATCACTAGAAACACTATTTACTATATCTTCTGCCAAAGAGACATCTAAACAGAGATGCTTAATTTGTATAGCAGGCCCCCAGTTTGAATACATATCCAAGCCTCTATCTGCTGCATTTGTAACACCAACCCTATAAACTCTGGCTTCTTGAACCAAGTGAGTCGTCGAACTATCCAAACACATCACCTTACGAGAAAAGTCCTCAAATTCTTTAAGCAGCAATAAGCCTTCTTCCTTAACGGTTATAGTAACTTCCAAATTCATAGCCTCTACTAATGTTGAAAATAATGAATACACAATTATTTCGTATACTTTGTCTAGACTTCGTCTTAATCCAGGCTCATTCCAAAACGAATTAATAAATTGTTGAACTTGAAATGATTGAGATGTAGCATCAAGGCAATAATCCAATGCTAGTTTCAATTGTTCGTGTTTATTGGCGAATTGGTTGTATATGTATGCTTCTATAGCACCTTTTGTCCTGCGGTTCTCTTTGCCTAAGACAACAAGCACAGAAGGAGGAATAGCATTGTCATTAAATAGGTCATCTTGGAATCGAGCACTACTTGAGCACTTACGACCTAATAAAGGTATTGTTACCTCATCGCGCCATTTTTTACTTTTTGCACGATAATCTTCCAAACGCGACAAGTCTATATCTTGAAAGACACGATCTCTATATAGAATTTCCGCAACTTGAATAGGTTTATACAAATGAATTCTTCCCTTTTCAATAACAGTATCCAATGCATTTTTAGCCGTTTCTAACGTAATCATATAGTTGTACTTTCTTCGTAATTTTTTAATGTTGATATCATTTGTTTAGCCACTGCTGTGATAACTGGTACCGCAACAGAATTCCCTGTTTGATGTTTAATATGTCCATAAGAGACCACTATTTTAAAATCATCGGGAAACCCCTGTAGCCTCAACATCTCACGTTCTGTAGGTCTGCGTTCGTCATTTATAAGAATATAATTTGCAGACGCTCCAGCTCTAAGACAGGAAGAATATGGGTGTGGCGTAATACTTCCTGCCATATTTTCATGTGATATGTATGGTTTCGGATAGTTAGGATCTTTAAGACGCATAAGCCTTGACTCTCTTATTGCATCCCTTACATAGTACTTATCCGAAACATTTTTCTCTAAAATATCTTCGAGCTTTTTGCGTTTATATGCTGGAACTGGATCGGGAAAAGAGAACAATATATTATCTTTGAATCCTACAATGATTATTCTTTCCCTCTTTTGAGGAACACCGAAGTCTAACGCATTGAGAACCTTTGCGTAGACAGTATACCCTAAAGCTTCGAGATGATTTCTAATTATTTTGAATGTTTTTCCTCCATCATGTGCAGTAAGATTTCTGACATTCTCTAACATAAAAGCCTTAGGCGTTTTTTCTCTTAAAATTCTTTCAATTTCAAAGAACAACGTACCGGAAGTTTCATTGTCAAACCCCTCCTTTTTGCCATTAATAGAAAAAGCCTGACATGGGAATCCACCCAATAAAATATCGAAATCAGGAATATCCTTAGCTTCGATTTTTGTTATATCCCCAAATGGATGTTCTCCAAAATTTGCTTCATACGTCTTACAGGCATTTTCGTCAAACTCCGAGGAGAAAACACAATGTCCTCCAACCGATTCGAAACCAAGCCTTATACCCCCAATACCTGCAAACAAATCAATAAAGCGAAACGATTTCCAATTCATAACTTACTCATATTAGTGCTTACTAACAGATCTTTTATATCTAAATGTAAAAGATTCGTAACTTCATTTAATGTTTTCAATCTGGTTGGACAATATTTCTGCACGATTTACTAACAGTACAGTCGATCTTCCAAGTTGGTTTGCAAGCCACTTTCCTGTCTTTTGATGTTCAACAAGAACAAATATTAGTCGGTTGTAATTTGACATATAATTTAATACACTTAATTATTCTGCAAATATATATATATAATTTTATAACACCAAATTTTATAGAGATATATTATATCACTACTATCCAGTTAAAGTGAACTAATCGCTCTTTGAGACAATAGCAACACAGTCTATTAAGCTGTTTTGAAATGAAACGGACTTAAATTTGTAACTTTGCGGCCAAACACAATTGACACCTATGTTCCAGGACAAATAAGTTTTTGCTCAACTTACGGAGCACCAGCAAAAACCTGTGTCAAACATTGATTGAACCATAATTGACTGAGCCCACTTTAAAAAGTAATTGATATATTACAGTGCGCAAGAGAGTACGCAAGAACAACGACGGTATTCTTTTTAGGACTATTTTGTGCATATCGGCCGTTTTTCAGAAAAGGATTCATACCTTTGCAGAACCATCCCAACTGCAGGCTTGCCGCTTGCAGGCCAACTACAAAAACGAACCGAATCAAGACGAACAAGAACAATGGAAAGTAGAAAGGAATTGGCAGCGGAGAAGAAACGCTGCGGCTCGCACAACTGCACACAGTCCGTACTCTGCACCTACTGCGACCTGACAGGACTGGACGAAGAGACCATCAAGCACGCGGGCAACTGTTTCGCAGCGGGCATGGGCAACGGAGAAGGTACCTGCGGATCTATCGTGGGCGCAGGCATCGTCTATGGACTGATCGTAAGAGACCGGGCCAAGGCCGTGAAGGGCATGAGGCAGATCATGGAGAAGTTTCAGAAGCGCAACGGTGCCACCCGCTGCAAGTTGCTCAAGGGCGTGGGCACGGGTGTCGTGCTGCGCGAATGTCCAATGTGCGTTTCCGACGCATCCGAGTTTTTGGAGGAGTTGCTGGAGAAGGAGGCGTAAGCCTGCGGCAACGGTGGGGCGCAGTAGTGCCCCACTCCATCGGTTTGCCATCACCATCGTCCTTCCCTGTCGGCTTGTGTCATAGCCAACAGTCTCAACAAGCTATTGGAGCAGCATCGTGACCAGCGGTATGGTGAGGATCGAGGCGACGGTGGTGACAAACGTCATCTCCGTCATCAGCGACGCACTGCGCCCAAACTTCATGCAGAACATGGTGCCGAAGGAGGCGACAGGCATGGCAATGACCACCGTATTGATCTGATTGACAAGGTCGCTCACGCCACAGGCCTTGAACAGGAAATAGACCGACAGAGGCACGACGAAGAGGCGCAGAAAAGAGGCAACATAGACTTTCACACTGCCCACGACCTCGCGAAGGGGCAGGCGCGCCATAGACGACCCGATGACCAGCAGGGCGGCAGGCACAGTGATATTGCCCACCATCGTGACGGGACGGGCTATGAGGTCGGGAGTGCGAACACTGAAGGCCACCAGCAGGGCGGCGGCAAAAGCGGCAATCATAGCCGGGGAGAGCAGCACCTTGGGATTCAGATTTTTCACCCCATACTCGCCTTTCACGAGCATCACACCGGCCGTGAAGATGAAGAAGGTATTGGGCATATTCAGCAGGGCGGCATAGAAGACGGCCTTGGGGCCGAAGATGGAGGAGACGATGGGATAGCCGACGAATCCCACATTGGCAAACATCAGCGCAAAGCCGATCATCCCTTGCTCATCACGGTCCTTGGAAACAAACCGCGGCACCCAGAAGCCGAACACCAACAGCACGACGTAGGTGAGGAAACCGACTCCCAACAGGGGCAATATCAACGAGCGGTCGGGCAGTTCCGTCCCCATCACCGACGAGAGAATCAACGCAGGACAGGTGAAGTCGATCACGATAGAGGACAATTTCTGGTCAAACTTGTCTCCCATATAGCCCAGCTTGCATAGCGCATAGCCGAGCACGACGATGATGAAAAGAATCACCATCACTTCTAAATTTTCCATTAGTTTTTGATTTTAGTTTCCACAACGGCCTTACACCCACCTTTCTTATATGGCGGGGCAGCCTTAAGCAGGGACACTTAACAGACGTTACTTACGACCAGGGCGAAGGGTAAGCTATCCTGAGTATAGCAGACTAATGACTGGAAATAATCTTCTTGCTTTTGCCGTTGGTTAGCGACCGCGAGGAAGTATTACGGTCCGAACCCGATGAAGCGTGATCGGCAGGATGGTAGGTGATGCCCATCGCCTGGAGGCGGTCGACAGCATACTGGTCTTCCTCATGGTGTTCTTGCCAGTGCAAGTCCATATCCATTTTATACCAATAGAAGGCCTCTTCTCTGTCAATGTTCTCGTAGTATAGTCCTAAATTGTAGCAAGCGGGGGTGTAGCCGTTGTTGGCAGACTTTTTTGCCCAACGGAGATACTCCGCATCGTCCTGCGGCACACTGTATGCACCATACTTATATAGTTGCGACAAGTCGTATTGAGCACCAGGTTCTCCACTGGCAGCAGCCTTTTTGAGCCAAATAGCATATTGGGCGGCATCCTCAGGGGCTCCGTCCCAACCATACTGATAGCAATGTGCCATGTAATACTGCTCTGAGGCATCACCAGCCTCAGCCTTTCTCTGTCTCTCCACATTCTGGCCAAAGCTCCATGCGGGCAGACACAACGCCAGAAGCACCACAAATAGTTTTTTCATCTTCGCCTTTGCTTTCTCCGCAGCCGACAGTCTTTATCTCCTTTTGGGTCCGACGAAGCTCCGCTCACCTGTGCGCTGCGGTTTCACAGGCGCCGAAGTTCGCCACGGCAATGCAAAAGTAGTCTTTTTATTTGACATAGAGGGGAAAAATAGAAAAAACTTCCAAGTTGGCCCACAGATTTTATAACGGTCAAAACATGCCTAAAAAAGCCTATTGGCTTCGTTGGCCAACGAAGTTATATTCATCGGCCTACGAAGTTAACTTCATCAGCCTACGAAGTTAACTTCATTGGCCTATGAACTTAACTTCATAAAAAGGGGTGAAAAAGCCACTTGTTCACACCAACCCTGCAACCTTTTTCCCAGACGCAAATATATTTACATAAGTTTTATCTCCTATAGGCTTTTTTCTTGTTCATATTTCGCTTTATCTCTTGCAGTTCTTCCATTGTGCTATACTTTTGCTGAGAGAAGATATGACGGATTTCGGAAGTATATTCTAACGCCATAGCAATACCGATGAGATTTTTGAGCGAGATGAGTCCTTTCTGTTCAAAGCGCACAATATTGCTCACCGCTACTCCCGACTTCTCGGCCACTTGCTCGCGAGTTAGATTCTTCTCTATTCTACGCCGGCGAAAATCAGCAGCTATCTCCTTGGCAATCTCATCTGGATTGTCATGTAGATAGTTGTCTAATATTGCTAATATATTGTTCGTTTCTACCATAACACATAAGTTAGTGATAATATCTTATCGATTGCAAAGTTACGCATTTTTGTTGAAACCACAAAACCATACCATTTTCCTTTCGCAGTAACATACCAAAGCAGTGGCATTACTCTGTTTGATATAGGAAAAACTTTTTCTGAAAAATAATTGCCTCCGATTATTTGCATATATCAAATAATAATCGCAAATTTGCGGTGAAAATACAATCACCGAATAAAAGGAACTAAAAGTATGTCTATATTCAGTCGCCTCTTTGGAAAGAAGAGCAATCTAACCGTGGACTCTGACATCAAGAAACAAGATGGCAGAGGCAGGAACATTGCCTTCGTCGATACCGAAGTGGGACTGAAAGACCATAAGATACACGACATCGGAGCTTTACGTCATGACGGAGCCACCTTTCACCAAACATCCCAGACGGCACTGAACAAGTTTCTGCAAGAAGGGAAGGTCGATTATATCTGCGGACATAACCTCATCCACCATGACGCACACTATCTCCATCTCAACGCCATTCTGATAGATACCCTCTACCTCTCCCCGCTCCTCTTCCCCAAGCGTCCTTACCACCATCTGGTGAAGGACGACAAACTGATGAGCGAGCAGATGAACAATCCTGTCAATGACTGCGAGAAAGCCAAGGAACTGTTGATGGACGAGATCGCTGCATGGCATCAATTGTCTGAGAAGAAGAGGAGGCTCTTCACCTTGTTGCTCCAGCACGAAGAGGAGTTCAGCGGATTTCTGATGTATGTGGGAGCCTTCGAAACGGATGATGCAGACATAGGAGTTTCGGAGTTGATTCTTTCTGAATACAACCATCATATCTGCGCCCATGCCGACATTCCTGCTCTTGCAGCCCAGTCGCCTTGCGGCTTGGCATACGCCCTGGCTCTCATCGGCACAGATGACTACCGATCGGCTACTCCTGGCTGGGTGCTCCACCATTATCCCGAGGTAGAGCATATCATCTTTATGCTCCGCCATACCCATTGCGCCAAGGGCTGCGAGTATTGCGACCGCATGCTCGACATTCACCACAACCTGAAGCAACTTTTTGGCTATGACAGCTTCCGCACCTATGATGGCGAACCGCTACAGGAACAGGCCACGCAAGCGGCAGTGGATGGCAAGTCGCTATTGGCAATATTCCCTACGGGTGGCGGCAAGTCGCTCACCTTCCAGTTGCCTGCCTTGATGGATGGCAGAACCGTACACGGACTCACCGTGGTCATCTCGCCGCTGCAATCGTTGATGAAAGACCAGGTAGATAACTTGGCAGACCGTGGCTTCACCGATGCCGTGACCATCAACGGGCTCCTGGACCCTATCTCTCGCTCTCAGGCTATCGAGCAAGTACGGAGCGGCGATGCCTCCTTATTATATATAGCGCCAGAGATGTTGCGGTCCAAGACCATCGAGCGTATCTTGATGGCCCGGCATGTGGTGAGATTTGTCATAGACGAAGCCCACTGCTTCTCGTCATGGGGACAAGACTTCCGGGTGGACTACCTGTATATCGGCAAGTTTATCAAGGAATATCAGGAGCGCAAATTTGGCAAGGACGCTATGACCCGCAATCATGGGCATAGCCTGATACCCGTATCTTGCTTCACCGCCACTGCAAAACAGAAGGTGGTGCAAGACATCTGCGACTATTTCAAGCAGTGGCTGGGCAGCGACCTACAGCTCTTCGCCTCATCAGCCACTCGTACCAACCTCCACTATTCCGTAATCCACGTAGATAGTGACAGCAGCAAATACAACCTCCTACGCTCACTCTTGGAACAGGCTGCTTGCCCGACCATCATCTACGTATCCCGCACCAAGCGAACCCGAGAACTCGCCCAAAAGCTAAAACGTGACGGCATTCCCGCCCTGCCCTATAATGGAAAGATGGATGCCGACGAGAAGATACACAATCAGGATGCCTTCATGAGCGACAAGGTTGGCGTCATCGTGGCCACCTCCGCCTTCGGTATGGGAGTAGATAAAAGCGACGTGGGGCTGGTTGTCCACTATGATATCTCCGACTCTCTGGAGAACTATATACAGGAGGCTGGACGCGCGGGACGAGACCCACACCTCAGCGCAAAATGCTATGTGCTCTATAGCGACGAGGACTTAGACAAGCACTTCATCCTGCTCAACCAGACGAAGTTGAGCATCAGCGAGATACAACAGGTATGGAAAGCCGTCAAAGACTTTACCAAGCTGCGTCCCAACGTCAGTTGTTCTGCCCTGGAGATAGCCCGACAAGCTGGTTGGGACGACTCGGTATCCGACATAGAAACCCGTGTGCGCACCGCCCTATCGGCTCTCGAACAGAGCGGATACATAGAGCGTGGCAACAACGTTCCGCACGTCTATGCCACAGGTATCACTGTCAAGAACATGGACGAGGCAAGACTGCGGCTCGCCGAATCCCCCCTATTCTCTGAGGAGGAAATGCAGAATGCCATACGCATCATCAAGTCGCTCATCACCCAAAAGTATATAGCCAAGGCACAAGATAGCGAGGCGGAATCCCGCATCGATTACCTCGCCGACATCCTCGGTCTCAGCAAGCGAGACGTCATCTCTTCCGTTGACCGCATGCGCCAGGAAGGCATTCTTGCAAACACACGCGACATCTCAGCCTATCTGCAGGACGTCAGCGACAAGCAGCGCAAGCCTCAGCAGATGCTGGAGAAGTTCGCCAAACTGGAAAGGTACATACTGGAGCATATTCCAGACGAATCGCTGCATATCACATACAAGCAACTCAACAACAATGCCGTAAACGATGGCATCAGCACTTCCACGGAAAAACAAATACGCACACTGCTATACTTCTTGGTAGTGAAGGGGTATGCCCACAAGAAGGAAGACGGCGCTCGCAGCCTCATCGTAACAAGAGAAAAGGACTTAGAGACCATGATCAAGCGATTTGAAAGACGAGTAGAGGTATGCCGATTCATTATCGAAAGACTATATAGCCTTGCTGAAGAAAACAAGAAAACTGTAGAGAGCATTCGCAGTTCTTCTGAAGAAAAGGGGGAGACCAAAGAAAACGCTTTAGGAAAAGCCTCAGGCGCAACAGAGATATCCAAGGCGAAGCCTCTACAGTTTTCGGTCGTCGAACTTCTGAACGATCTGAAGTCCAGCAAGCAGTCGCTCTTCTCCAACTTCTCTTCCTTGCAGTTGGAGGACGTAGAGGAAGCCTTGCTCTATCTCTCCAAGATAGGAGCTATGAAGCTGGAGGGAGGATTCCTGGTACTCTACAATGCGATGGCGATTCGCCGCATCAAGGAGTCGCGCCTGCGCTACAAGCAGGAAGACTATCGGATGCTCAATGAATTCTACAAGCAGAAGATTCAGCAGATTCACATCGTGGGCGAATATGCCAACCTGATGGTAAGCGATTATAACGCGGCCTTGCAATATGTGCAGGATTACTTTCAGATGGACTACCAACGTTTCATCACAAAGTACTTCAAGGGCAAGCGAGAGGCAGAAATAGAGCGCAACGTAACGCCTTCGAAGTATAAGCAACTCTTCGGAACGCTCTCCAAGCGACAGAAAGAAATCATCGACGATCATGAGTCGCGCTGCATCGTTGTGGCTGCTGGCCCTGGCAGCGGCAAGACACGTGTACTCGTACATAAGCTTGCCTCGCTCCTGCTGTTGGAAGACGTAAAGCACGAACAGCTCCTGATGCTCACTTTCTCGCGTGCTGCCGCTACCGAATTCAAGCAACGACTGATGCAACTCATCGGCAATGCCGCACATTTTGTAGAGATCAAGACCTTCCATTCTTATTGTTTCGACCTGATGGGCAGGGTGGGCAACCTGAGTGAGGCAGGAGATGTGGTGAAGCAAGCTGCCGAAATGATCAACAACGGAGAAGTGGAACCCAATCGCATCAGCAAGACCGTGCTCGTCATCGACGAGGCGCAAGACATGGGCAAGGATGACTATGCCCTTGTCACTGCTCTGATGAAAGCCAACGAAGAAATGAGAGTGATAGCTGTAGGCGATGATGACCAGAACATCTACGAGTTCAGAGGTTCCAACTCGCAGTATCTCTATGAATTGACCCGGACAGAGCACAGCCGTTTCATCGAGATGACCGAGAACTATCGCAGTCTTCGACATATCGTAGATGCTGCCAACGACTTTGCCCGCAACATTCGACAGCGCATGAAGTCAGACCCTATCATCTCCATGAGTCAAGAAGATGGAGAGGTAAGAATCGTGAAGCACCCATACCAGATTCAGGAGAAAAGGGTTTATATGTACCAGCCTATCCTTGAAGAAGTGATGCGACTGCTTGGAAACAACGCGCCAAAAGGAACCGATGAATCTCTCGACAAAAAGAGCGAAACCATCAGTGTTCTCACACAGACCAACGAAGAGGCTGTCATCATGCTCGCGCTTCTTCATAGCCATGGCCTCAAGGCCAAACTGGTGCAATCAATGGACGGCTTGCGCTTTTGGAACCTGGCAGAGGTAAGATACTTTTTGAAGAAGATAGACCAGGGGGTCAAGGAGGCGAAATCTCCTATCATCTCCGATGAGATTTGGGATGCTGCCAAGCAACAGACATTTCAAAAGTATGCCAATAGCCAGGCATTGCCCTATCTGCAGCGCAGCCTTCAGGTATTTGAGCAAACCAATCGTGCCAAATACTATAGCGACCTGAGGGAGTTTATGTTTGAATCGTCAGTAGAGGACTTCTGTGAGATCTCGAAGTCAGACATCGTAGTCAGCACCATCCACAAGGCCAAAGGCCATGAGTTTGACCATGTCCTAATGCTCGTCACCCATCCCGAGCATCCTACCGACGAGAAACTGCGCCAATACTATGTGGGCATAACTCGTGCCAAGCATACGCTTGCCATCCACACCAATAGCAATCTCTTCGACACGCTTCATTCTGCCCAGCATCTCCATGATGCCCAAGGCTACGATGAGCCTAACGAAATAATGCTCCAACTCTCCCACAGGGATATTAACTTAGGCTTCTCCAAGCCTCACAAGAAGGCTATCCTTTCCCTGAGAAGTGGTATGCCATTAAGCTACCACGACCATTACTTCTACATCCCATCAACAAGTATAAACATAGCCCAGCTCTCCATCAAGATGACGGAGAAATTAGCCAAATGGGAGTCGAAAGGCTACAAGGTCACTGCCGCCCGAATCCGCTTCATCGTAGCATGGAAACCAAAGGAAGCACCAAGGGACGAGAAGGAATCCGCCATCGTGCTCGCTGATTTGGTGATGAAAAGAAGCAGATAAGCAAGCAAAAAAACTACCAGCAAACGCTATCTATCCTTTCTTTTTATACACAAAAGTGTAATGCTTCAGTCATTCGCCTCGGAAATACACTTTTGTGTCAAAGGCTTTTTTCATTCATATTATACTTTTGCTGCAGAGAAATAATTGAAGCAAACAAAAAAGTAGCAATATGATGAGAAAAGTAATTTTTACCACGGCACTGTGCCTTTCTGCCATGACACAGTTGATGGCGCAGAATATCACCGGTAAGGTAGTGGATACCAAGGGAGAACCTTTGGCGTTTGCCAATGTAGTACTATTGAATAGAACAGACTCGGCTTTCGTCAAGGGCGCGGTGAGTGGAGAGGATGGCAGCTTTGTCATCGACACTTCCTGCAACGGCGGAATCATCAAGGTGACATCCGTAGGCTATAAGACAATCTGCAAGGATTGCACTGGCGAGAATGTGGGCATCATCAAGATGGAAGAAGACAGTAAGATGCTCGGCGAAGTTGTCGTGAAGTCATCCCTGCCTAAAACTATCCTGAAGAATGGCGGAATGACGACAACCGTTGTCGGATCCGTACTTGAGAAGGCAGGAACAATGGAGCACCTGCTCGACCGCATACCTAACGTTTCTGCCCAGAATGGAAGCATCGAGGTATTCGGACGCGGAGAGCCTGTTATCTATATCAATGGACGACAGATGAGAGACCGAAGCGAACTCGACCGTTTGCATTCCGATAACATCAAGTCGGTGGAAGTCATCACTAACCCTGGTGCCCGTTACGCAGCCAGCACCAGGGCGGTCATCCGTATCACAACGAAGAAGATGCTGGGTGAGGGCTTCGGATTCGATGCGATGACTACAGGTGAATACGATGAGAAGGAAAACTTCGGTGGATATAGCCAATTGAATATGAGCTATCGCAAGAATGAATTGGAGCTGGGCGCATACGCCTTTGGAGCAAGACAATACCAGCCAGACAATAAAGACTTACAGCAGAAGACATATCTTGACAAGACTTGGAACCAGAAAGGTGAGATAAGACAAGTAGGTATTATCGAAGCCATGAACTTTCGCCTGGATGCCAGCTACCAGTTGGATGCCAACAACTCTATAGGTGCCAACTTTGGTTTTCTTAGAAATCCTAAGCAAACATGGAACGGCGATATGAGTTCTTCTATATTGCAAGACGAAGAATTGTCTGAAAGTTCTGATAGCCATGCTGATTTCTTTTGGCAGAAGAATAATCTTTCAAGCAATATTTACTATGTAGGAAAGATTGGTAAGCTCAGCATCGATTTCAATACAGATTGGCTATGGTCAAAGGAATACCAGAACGATGTTACTAAAGAGCAATACCAGGAAGTGGGGATGAATGCACAAAGCCAAACGGCTCATAGCTTGACTAACAAGGACTATTACCTGCTCGCTTCCAAACTGGTGCTTTCTTACCCATTATTAGGAGGTAATTTGTCTTTGGGTGGTGAATATTCCAATACCCATCGTACCTCAAAGTATCAAGTGGTGCCAACCAACTTGGTATCGGATGACGACAGCCGTATTACAGAAAGTATGACATCTTCATTCTTGACCTATTCAAGAGATTTCGGTAATCTGAGTTTGGAGGCAGGTATGAGATACGAGTACATCGACTTCAATTACTATGAATATGGCAAGTATGTGCCTGGACAAAGCAAGTCGTATGGCAATTGGTTCCCATCGCTCAGCTTATCGATGCCTGTGGGCAAGGTACAGATGCAGCTGAGCTATGCAGCCGACATTAATCGTCCTTCCTATCATAATTTGCGCAGTGGCATTCAGTATGATAACCGATACACGTATGAAACTGGAAATCCATTTCTGGTATCTCAGATAAGCAGAAATCTCAACTACGAGTTGGCTTACAAATGGTTGACATTCGATATGACCTACAGCCATACTTCCAATCCGATTATATCCACAGTGGAGACTTACAAGGATAATCCTGCAATAGGCTTGATGAAGCCTGTGAATGGGAATTCGTATAATGACGTAGCTGCATCCATCAACTTGCGCCCTTCGTTTGGCATCTGGCACCCTTCGCTTACAGCATCCATTGACAAGCAATGGTTTGATATGGAGACGCACGATGGGAAATCGCTCAATAAACCAATGGCTTCATTCCGTTTTGACAATACGCTCAACACCAAATTAGGAATGTTTACGTTGATGATGTCGTATATCACGAAAGGCCATGATGAGAATCTGTATCTGTACAAGCCAATGTTTTGCACGAATGTTTCCGCATATAAGGCTTTCTTGAAGGATCGTTTGTCGTTTCAGCTCTTCATCTATGATTTGTTCGGGACAAACGATAGCCACATGATTGCTCATTTTGGCAAAATAAAGGAAATGGTGTATGATAATCTGTCAACAAGCAAAGTGTCGCTTACTGTACGGTATAAGTTCAACACAACAAGAAGCAAATATAAGGGTACGGGTGCAGGAGAAAGCCAGAAGAACAGAATGTAATCTGTCTGCAGCATCCTGTAATGGTATCCAGTAATGGTGTAATAACAAAAAATCTCTCTATAAATGAACAATCCAATAAAATTGTTGATTAGTGGCGCAGACATGGGAGGCTTGATAACCTCCTGTGCCTTGCGCCATGACTTCCATAAAAGCCATCGGCAGGAAGATAGATTTCATATCTATCGCATAGAAAAGGATACGCTGACGGTGGAAGATGTGGATGCATGCGACTTGTCGGGCATCCGATATGCGGTGAATGCAACCTTGCATGACAACGAAGCCTCGTTTGCTTTCGATGAGAAATGTAAGGAGCAGGGCATCACCGTTATCCATGCCGTCAATCTTGGCAAGGCAGCCTTTCTCGCTGTAGAGAAACCGAAAGGCTATCCATTCAGCGAAGTAGTGAAAAGATGTTCGGATGATTTCCGTTGCTCATTAGGCAAGTATATCTCGCAGTACGGTATGTTCTGGCAGATGCCTGTGCCTTGGGTGGATGAAGCCATCAGGCATTATTCCAATGAGTCTTTCCCGCAACTGAGCATCGGGGCATACATAGCCGCCGGCTATTGTGCCAACATCCTCGTAAACCTTGCGGAAGGCAAGGAGGTGAAATACTTCCCCAAGTTCTATCTCTCGCCATTGCTGGAAGAGATATGATTGCGATTATATCATCTGATAGTTCGTGGCATGAAACAGCGCCTCGGCAATGTTCTTCACGCCCATCTTGGCGAAAAGGTTGCGCTTGCAAGCCTTTATCGTATCCACCGACTTGCATAGTCGGTCGGCAATATCATTCATCGTGTAACCTTGGGCAGACAATCTCAAAACATCTCTCTCAGTCTCGCTCAAGGTTATGCCTTCTTTCTTTTCCCACTTGTGGCGCAATGTGGAATATTCAAAATAGCTACGCTCACCATTCTTCTGCATGATGATGTGTCCCGGTTCATCGGTTGCCGCCAATGATACGGTGCAGAGGGCAAGCCAGATTCTTCCATCATCAGAAAGAAGTATTGGAGTGAGGTGATGATGAATCAATCGGCTATGCCTGCCATTGGTAAGATGAAAGTCGTACGAGATGGTATAGTCCAGACGGTCGCCCACAGGCAATTCATTGAAAAGATCAAAACCTTTCTTGTTCACTTCGAGCAGCATCTGCAGGTCGGCATCCGGAACATGGTCGATATACATCTGATAACCAGCCTCCATCAACTGCTCCGGTTCCAATCCGCAGAGATAAGCGAGGTTATCTGATGCATAGATAAAGTCCTGATGAAAATAGTCGATGATATAGACGCACTGGTAGGTGCTGCGGGAAAAGGCTTTTGCCGCATTCACCAATAATTCAATCTTATCGTAATCTTCTCTGTTGATATGATTCACCTCGTTGGAATGGAGGAAGAAATCGTCTTTTTCTTTATTCATAAGCTATACTGAATAGTATCCTTTCAGCTTGCAAGCGAGCCCCACATGCTCATTTGCCTGCAAAAGTACTGTATTTTCCGCAATTATGGCCCTACGACATGGTTTTTATTACACATCATTATATTCATGCTTTTCCCCATCATTATGCCGAAAAAGAAAAAAGCAGCTACGATTTGTCGTAACTGCCTTGCTCAATGTGGACCAGCTAGGGCTTGAACCTAGGACCTCCAGATTATGAGTCTGTTGCTCTAACCAACTGAGCTACAAGTCCAATGAATCAAAGATGATTCGTGTGTGCAAAATTACAAACTTTTTTTGAGATTTCCAAATGTATCGCAGATTTTTTCCTGACTTCGTCACTCAAAAAACACGTATTTTATAACTGATTGACAAACA